>Ga0172369_10003262_pt1 | contig 21514 bp, 25 predicted proteins | sample LakKiv25m_FD_114539 | JGI IMG/M metagenome (GOLD analysis project Ga0172369, IMG submission 114539) | Freshwater microbial communities from Kabuno Bay, South-Kivu, Congo - kab_022012_11.25m | ecosystem: Environmental > Aquatic > Freshwater > Lake | place: Democratic Republic of the Congo...
GATGAATGAAGCATCGTATGCTGAGTGAATGTCATTAAAGGAAGAAACAAAAATCATGACAAACTTAAGCAATATTGTGGAAATTTTGGCGAAACAGGCCTTAGGTTCAAATTCTAATCAGCAGCAATCCCAACAAAGTGCTGGGCTAGGCGGTATTCTCGGTTCAGTTCTAGGTCAACTGGGAAATAATCACCAGCAGAGTGGGCAAAGCCAGCAAGGCGGTTTGGGTGGGATTTTAGGCTCTGTGCTGGGCCAATTCGGTGGTTCCAGTCAGGGGCTAGGTGGTAGTTCTAAAACTTCTCTTCTGGTTGCGGTATTGCCTTTGGTGCTGGCCTGGATTCAAAAGCAAGGTGGTTTGCAAGGCGCTTTGGATAAACTAAAAGGACAAGGCTTAACCAGTCAGGTGGATGATTGGGTGTCTACAGGCCCAGGTGAAAATGCGCAAGTTCAGCCTGATCAAGTACAAAACTTATTTGATGATGCGGATGTAGAACAGGTTGCACAGCAAACCCAAACACCAAAGTCAGCAATTTATGGCGCAATTGCTTCAGTCTTGCCCCAAGTGATTGATTCTTTGACACCACAAGGCTCTAGTACAAATCCTCAAGAAGCAAATCAAGATATTCAGAATGTCTTAAATTTAGTAAGTGGATTCTTAAAAAAATAATCAATCAAAAAGAAAAGGGCATTCATTTGAATGCCCTTTTTTGTAGAACGATAATCTCAATTTAGAAATTATATTCCATACCTAAACCAATATTGGTTTTCTTATCATCTTTAGTTAACCAGTCACGTTTTTGCTGAGCAACAATACCGTAGAAACGAGCTTGTTTGTTGATTTGGTAGTCAGCACCTACACCGTAAAGGTCTTGTTGACGGTCTTTCATACCATCGACTTCAGTTGTTGCAGAAATATATTGTGCTTTTAACTTCACAGGTGTTGATGGAATTGCATACGCAGCTGTTACGCCATAAGCATCTTCTTGTAAGCCTTTATAAGAAGTTACAACAGCAGGAGTACCTTTCGTTACAGTAACAGTATCATCAGTTGGTTGGGCAGTTTGCCATAAAGCACCCAATACTAAACCACTAGCACCCATTGCGCCCAAGTCTAAAGAACCTGTTACACGCACAGCATCGGTATAAATACCAGTTAAATCTGAGTAAGCATTGAATTTTGAAGCGATCGCACGGTTTGCAGCAACTGCAGCAGCTAAGCCCATATCTTTGTTTTCATACGTAAGAGATGCTGAAACACCATCACCGAAACCATCACGACTACCTTCGTAACCTTTAGCTTTGCTGTCTGCAGCTTCTGATTCTTCACCTTGTTGGAACATGATGTTGAATGCTAAGCCACCCAGTAATTTTTTATCAGTTTCAAAACCAATAACATTCTTTAGGCGATCTTCACCTGCTAAAACTGCTGTCATGTCAAGTTCATTGTGATCGTTAAAGATATCTTGGTTATTACCAGCTGCAGTTTTGAAGTAAGAATCGTATTGACCAACTTTTAAAGTTGCAACGCCGTTAGATTTAATACCGACAAAACGGTTACGGTTTTTAAATACATCACCGTCTCCATCCGCACTAATTTCCCATTCCGCTAAGTAAACTGCTGAAAGGTTATCTGTTAATTTTTCTTCGCCTTTCACGCCAATACGTGAGGCGTTAGAGTTCACTTTAGTTACGCTTTCATCTTTAAAGCCGTTGTTGTCAATATTGTCCAAAGTCACACTGAGCTTACCATACAATGTTGGTGCTGCTTGCGCTGCATTCATGGCTAAAGTTGCTACAGTAGCAGCAAGAAGCAATTTTTTCATTGAGATTTCTCCAGAACACTTTTTGTAAATGGCAGTTGCCTTAGTTACTGTTATAAGCTTGCTTATGTACAAAAAGTTACATAGCTCGCTAACTTGTATGCAGTATCGGCAAACTTTATGACAGAAAAGTGAAAGGAAAATGACAATTTGATGACGGTTTATATTTGGTAATAATTCTATTTGTTATTGATTATTAAATAGTTATAAAATAAAAAACGGAGTAACAACTCCGTTTACGAAAAAATTATCAGTTACAGGGCTGCCTTAATCTTTTCAGCAAGCGCCTTAATCTTCTCCTGATCGCCCATTTGTGCAGCATGTTTCCCAAGTTGATGAACCGAGGTTGGTATTAAGTGAAAATGCACGTGAGGGACAGTTTGACCTGCACTTGCACCTGACAATTGCATTAATACGATACCATCTACACCCAAAGCTTGCTGCATAGCTTTCGCAATTTTTTGCACAATTTGAATAGTATAAGCTGCTGCATCTGCAGGTAAATCCAATAAAGTTACTGCAGGTGTCTTGGGAATCACGAGAGTGTGACCATCGGCTTGTGGCATGATGTCCATAAACGCAAGAACCTGCTCATCTTCATAGACTTTAATTGCAGGCAGTTCTCCACGCAGGATTCTTGCAAAAATATTTTGATCATCGTAAGCCATGATATTTCCTTTAATCAATGCATTGAATTATTTACAGTTCAATTCTTTCTGACGTGCCTTGATTTCGTCAAGTCGTTGTTGCTCTCTTTCAGAAAATTTTGGCTTGGTGGTATAGCAGTTGTCATTGCCAAACTTGGCTTTGGCTTCAGGATCTTTAAAGCAGAAGCCTTTTGATGCATAAATTACATCATGATCATTTTTCAGCTTTTGACATTCCTGTGCTGAAGCAAAAGCAGTGGTATTTGCCCCAATGAATGTTGCAAGACTGGTCAATAATGCAACAGTGAGCTTATTCATACGAGTTTCCTCTGTAATAACATTGTGGGTAAGCATCTACTCACAATATTAGGTTTTATTCTGATTATTCAATGGCCAGATCTTACTCAATTGTAATCTTGTTCCAGTCCTCATACATTTTAACGGCGCTGGAGAAGTCGCTATCTGGTTCAGCAGTAGCATTGGCAGCCTGTATCAAACTTTGGGCCAGTCCGAGTACCGGTGCTGAAAGTTTTGCATCGCGTACCAAGTCTAAAGCAATTCCGGTGTCTTTGGCCAGTAGCGGCAGGGCAAAGGTTAGTGGAAATGCGCGATTAAGAATACGCTGGGGTAATACCATTTCCGTTACCGCGCTTTTGCCGCTTGAGGCATTAATACAATCCAGCGCTTCGTTTAAGTTTACCCCATGCGCTTTTAAGGTGGTAAATCCTTCGGCAACGGCGCATAAATTCACAGCCATCAACATGTTGTTAATGGCTTTAACAGCAAAACCAGCGCCCGGTTCACCGACATGCTTGATCAGTTGCCCAAAAGCCTGCATGGCCGGTAGGGCTTTTTCAAAAGCTTGCGCATCACCGCCCACCATCACGGTTAAGGTGCCTTTTTCTGCACCGATGGTTTGTCCACTCACAGGTGCATCCAGAAAATCTACCTGTTGTGCTGTGAGCTGCGCAGCCACTTTTTTGGCAGAATCTGGAACACCGCTGGTACAGTCTACCCAGATAGAGCCGGCTTTTAGCGTCAAACCCTCTAACAGATGTTCTACATCCTGGCTGGTCGGCAGGCAGGAAAAAATCACATCGGCCTGTACGGCCTGTTCAAGCTCAACCGCCTGTGTAGCATATTCCGCTGCGTGTTGCTCGGCTTTGGCAAAATTACGGTTCCAGACATAGACTGTATCAAAATGCTGGGGTAAATGTGCGGCCATGCGGTATCCCATAGCGCCCAAACCAATAAATGCAACGGACTGAATCATGCGGTTTCCTTGTGTATTTTTGTTGATCTTTGCTCGAGCCAACGGGTCAGCTTGGGCCAGAATTCATTGGCACTTTTCTGGCTGGACATCAGGCCTAAGTGACCACCCGGAATAAGAGTAAACGTGACATCTGTACTACTTGTCAACTGGCTTAAAGGCTGTGCAGCGGCAGCCGTCACAATCTGGTCGCTTTGCCCGGCCCCGACAAATAAAGAACAGCGAATATTTTTTAGTTCAATATGTTCATCCTTCAGGCGGATAATGCCGTTTTTTAACGGATTTTGCAGCCAGACATTCAGTACCATGTCCTGATTAATCCCGCCCGGATAATCGATCATATTGTTCAGGAAATTCCCCAGCGTGGCATGTTCATGCAGTATTTGCGGATCATGCAGGTTGAGAAACAGCTGGCGCTGACTGTCCAGCCAGCCTTTAGGATCTAGAATTTTAAAACCTAAAGCGTTGATGATGCCGGGTGTATGAATGAAATGTGGGGGAATAGAGCCCTGATGTAAGGCCTGTTTTAATTTGTGATTACGTGAAATCAGCTGGTTGCTGCGTTTAAACAGCTGGCCGATGCGACCGGAAGCATAACTATCTACCGGGCTGCCCAGCACCATCAGGTTTTTCACAATCTGAGGTTGACGATAGGCGGTATACAGCATCACAAAGACGCCGGCCATACTCCAGCCATGTAGGGAAATCTGCTCGCTATGGGAGTGCTGTCGAATCTGCTCAATACAATGCGGAATCGCAGCATTAATAAAGTACATAAAATTTAAATGACGATGGGTATAGTTTAAACGTCCCCAGTCAATCAGATAGACATCAAAACCGCTATGCTGGAAATGCTTGATTAAAGAGCGATAGGGATACAAATCATAAATCGCCATATTAATCGCCAGCGGCGCAACAAAGACCAGCGGCTCCTGATAGGCTTTATTGGGTGAAGCGTAATAACGGATTTGTGCGTGTTGGTATTCGCCAATGATCTCATACGGTGTGGTTTGGGAGAGCACCAAAGTCTTGCTGTTAAAAAGCCGGGTCGATAAGTTTTTTAACTTCTTGCGTTGATCTGCAAATTTTTTCTGTACTGGGTTCATAGCCTCTATCTGCTTGTCATGACGCTGAGTTGGATGAAGTCTAAGCGATATTTCCATATTTTACCTTGACCTTAAACACCTTGGGCGCTCAAAATGTTGGCAATTCTTATAACGGTAGTCTAAGGGCGAAAATCGAGATGAGCGAACAAGACGAGATCGAATATCAGTTAGATACTTTGGCAATTCGTACTGGTCATGACCGTACCTTCGAGGGTGAGCATAGTGAACCCATCTTTTTAACATCGTCTTTTGTTTGCGAAAGTGCAGCTGATGCAGCCGCCAAATTTTCTGGGCAAATTGAAGGGAATACTTATTCCCGTTATACCAATCCGACTGTCCATACTTTTGAAAAACGCTTAGCAGTGCTCGATGGCGCAGAACGTGCCGTGGCCACCAGTTCAGGTATGGCTGCAGTACATGCAATTACCCTGGCCTATTTAAAAGCCGGCGATCATGTGGTGTGTTCACGCGCGGTATTCGGTTCGATCATTTCATTATTTGAAAAATACGTCATGAAATTTGGCGTAGATGTAACCTTTGTTGATCTGGAAGATTTAGCGGCCTGGCAGCAGGCGATTCGCCCAAATACACGCTTACTGTTTATTGAAACCCCATCTAATCCATTGGCACAAGTGGGTGATTTGCAAGCGATTGCTGATATTGCCCATGCAGCCAATGCCTTGTTTGCCGTTGACAATACCTTCTGTACCCCGGTTTTACAGCAGCCGATTAAATTTGGTGCGGATTTAATCATTTATTCATCAACCAAATATATTGATGGTCAGGGCCGTGCCTTGGGTGGTGCTGTGGTTGGTAATCATCAGTTATTGGAAGAAATTAACGGCGTGATTCGTACCCTGGGTAACTCGATGAGCCCGTTTAATGCCTGGGTCTTCCTTAAAGGTCTGGAAACTCTGAACCTGCGAATGAAAGCCCACTGTGCTAGTGCACAGAAGCTGGCAGAATGGCTGGATGCCCATCCAAAAGTGGAAACCGTATATTACGCCGGTTTGCCGCAGCATCCGGGGCATGAATTAGCGAAAAAGCAACAAAGCGGTTTTGGCGGTGTTGTATCGTTCGTGGTGAAAGGTGAGCGTGAAGGCGCATGGACTGTCATTGATAACACGCGTTTCTTATCGATTACCAGTAACCTTGGCGATGTAAAATCTACAATCACCCATCCTGCTACCACCTCACATGGCCGTATGTCTGCCGAAGCCAAACAGCAAGCCGGTATTTCAGAAGGTTTAATTCGTGTTTCTGTGGGTCTGGAAGATATTGATGATATTATTCGCGACCTTAGCCGTGGTTTAGACCTGATTTAATTTATAAATTCTGACATCTTTTTGCTGAATTTTCGTGTAGAGTGCTTAGCCAAAGATGTCAGTTTTGTTCGGAGATTTTTATGAACATTAATATGTTAATGCAGCAAGCGCAGCGCATGCAGAAAGAAGTAGAAAACAATATCAAGAAAGCCAAAGAAGAACTGGCACAAACTGAAGTGCATGCTGAAGCGGGCGGTGGCCTGGTCAAAGTAACCATGACCTGCCGTAACGTGGTAAAGCGTATTGAAATCAATCCTGAATTGTTACAAGACGATCCTGACATGATTGAAGACCTGATTGCTGCGGCCATGAATGATGCAGCGCGTCAGGCAGAAACCATTTCTGAAGAGCGTATGAAAGCAGCGAATTCAGGTATGGGCTTACCACCAGGTTTGGCGGGCATGTTCTAAGGTAGCGCATCTGTGTTCAGCGATCGTTTTGATCAACTGGTACAAGCCTTGCGTATTTTACCAAGTGTTGGGCCAAAATCGGCTCAGCGCATGGCCTTGCACCTGATCATGAAAAACCGTGAAGGCGCGCTGGGTCTGGCTTATGCCTTAAATGAGGCGACCACGCATATTCACGAATGTTCCATCTGCCATTCTTTAACCGAAGATGAAGTGTGCAATATCTGCGCATCTTCGGAACGTGATGAAGAATTACTCTGCGTGGTGGAATCACCAGCTGATGTCATGGCAATTGAACAAAGTGGCAGCTTCCGCGGCAAATATCATGTCTTGGGTGGGCATTTATCGCCGCTTGACGGGATTGGTCCGGAAGAAATCGGGATTCCAGCTTTAATTCACCGTTTAACCTCCGGTCAGGTCAAAGAAGTGATTCTGGCGACCAATGCCACGGTAGAAGGTCAGGCGACGGCGCATTATCTGGTTGAAGCCACCAAGCATTTACCGGTGCAGATGACCCGGATTGCTCAAGGTGTGCCGCAAGGTGGTGAACTGGAATATATCGACAGTCATACTTTAAGTCAGGCTGTCCATAACCGTATGCGCATGAAATAAGTACTCCGGTGCTTATTTCATCAGATTTCAACTTTTTAAATTGTGTCTTAATCAAATATTGAAACTTTAACTAAGATATAAAAAATATAAACTTTTGTTTATCTTGAGCTTAAACTTTAAAAAAATCAGCAAAATATACCGTAAGTTTTATTTTTTTATAGCTAAATTATATTTATTGGTTAAAATACCCCTTGAGAAACTTTAACGACTCTCTCTGCTATGTTCCAATTTATTCAACAGCAACAAGACTTTGAAAATGTTTTAACATTAATGAGTCAAAACTCTACCTATGGACTGGATACCGAATTCATCAAGGTTGATACCTTATGGCCCAAATTGGGGGTGTTCCAGATTAATGTCGCAGGAAAAGTTTATTTGTTGGATGGAACAACGCTGAATCTTTCGGCGTTCTGGGAAAAAATCTTCCAGGCGCAGCAGAATATTTTCCATGCTTGCGGCGAAGATATCGACCTGATCTATCATTATGCCCAGCAAAAATCACTGAAAAATGTATTTGATACCCAGGTTGGCATGTCCTTTTTGGGCTATGGTCTGCAGGTCAGCTATCAGAATGCTCTAAAGCAGGTGCTAGAGGTCGATATTGACAAAGACCAGACCCGTTCGGACTGGCTGGCGCGACCATTATCACCGGAACAGTTGCAATATGCAGCCAATGATGTGCTGTATTTAATGCAACTGGCAGAAAAAGTACAGCAGGACTTGCAGCAAAAATCGTTACTGAATCTGGTGGTAGAAGACTGCCGTCATTTAACCCAGGAAATTGGGGAAGATACACCGCTAGAGCGTCTGTATCAGGATGTCGGTAATTACCGCCATTCACGCCGTCAGCTTATGCAGTTACAGCAACTGGTGGTCTGGCGTGAACAGATGGTTAAGGCTTTAAACCAGCCACGCAGCTTTATTCTGAAAAATACCACCTTACTGGATCTGGTTGAAAAAAATCCGAAAAATAATTTTCAGCTGTCACATGTGAAGGAAATCCGTCCGAATATTTTACGTGAACATGGCAAAACCATTTTAGACCTGTTGAAGTTCCTGCCCGATTCAGAGCACTGGCCGCTGCGCATGGCGCGTCCAATTCGCCATTCTTCCAAAGAAGTGGGGCAGCACATTGAGCAGGTGATTCAGCGCGGCGTCAATGAAACCGGTATCCCCAAAGAAGTGCTGATGCGGAAAAAATGGCTGAATGCTCTATATCAGCATGTGGTATTTAAAAATGATGAGCAGGATTTGCCAGGCTATTTATTGGGCTGGCGTTATGATCTGTTGACCAAGCCGCTGATTGAAGTGCTGCATCAAGATCAGCAGTATTTATCCAATCATATGAAAGTGATGGATTAAAAAAACAGCAAACTGCTGCCAGAATTATGATTTGTACACAATCACGACTGATGCGTTAATAATCACTAATGTATCCGTCTTTTTTTTGATGTATGCTTTGGCCTGAGTTAAACGAGTATTGTGCTGAATATGTTCTGTTCAATTTATAAATCGAGCAAAAAAGATCAAATGTATCTTTATGTCGCTCGTATTGAAAGCCAAGATGATCAAGCAGAAGCGGCAGATCCGCTTGAAGTGGTACCGGAAGTACTGCGTACTGCATTTGGTCGTGCAACGTTTGTCATGGATTTAGAATTGCATGAAAACCGTAAACTCGCGCGGGCCAATATTCTGCATGTCATGGATTCGATTCAAACCAAAGGCTTCTTTATTCAAATGCCGCCAGAAGGTTTAATTAATCCGAATGCGGTTGAGCCAGAAGGCTTACGCGGTGCCTAAGTTAAATTCAGGAGTTGAGTGATGGAAAATTTAATGACTTTTTTAGAATCAATTCCTGAAAATACCATTGCCGTTACGGTCTATCTATTGGGTAGCCTAATTATTTTATGGTGCTGGTATGAAATTGCCAAACGTCTGCCTCATCCACTTGGCGGCGTAAGCTGGATTGTGGTCTTTGCCATCTTGCTGACGCCTACCATTTCCGAAGGGCATAATGCAGGTATTGCACCGGCTACCTTTGGTTTGCTGTTTGGTGTGTTAACCAAGGAAATGCCGCTGGTCTGGTCCAATTTATCTGCCATTCTGGTGGTGATTGGTTTAGGACTGGTGGTTGGTTATTTCTGGTCTAAATATAGCCAGCGTAAGGCAGGTCTTGCTGCCAAGAACAACAGCACAGCGCTTTAATTACAAAAATAAGTTTAAATTGAAATAAGGTTATCTCATGTCTGTAGATACACAACACTTCACTGGTACTGATCAATACATCGCCACTGACAGCTTAAAGCTGGCGGTGCAGGCGGCTCGCCGTTTACAGAAACCGCTGTTAATTAAAGGTGAACCGGGTACCGGTAAAACCTTACTGGCCGAGCAGGTCGCACAAAGCCTAGGACTGAAACTGATTACCTGGCATATCAAATCGACCACCAAAGCCCAGCAAGGCCTGTATGAATATGATGCTGTGTCGCGTTTACGTGATAGTCAGCTGGGGGATGACCGGGTTTATGATATTAAAAACTACATCAAGCCGGGCAAACTGTGGGAAGCGTTTAGCAGTGAAGAGCGTTGTGTACTGCTGATTGATGAAATTGACAAGGCCGATATCGAGTTTCCAAACGACTTGCTGCATGAGCTGGATAAAATGTCCTTTTTCGTTTATGAAACTGGCGAAACCATTAGCGCAACGCAGCGTCCGATTGTGATCATCACTTCCAATAATGAAAAAGAACTGCCCGATGCCTTCTTGCGTCGCTGTTTCTTCCATTATATTGATTTCCCTGATGAAGCCACCATGCGCGACATCATCAATGTACATTTCCCGAATATCTCCACGACTTTGGTGTCAGAAGCCTTACAGGTGTTCTTTAAACTACGCCAGATTCCGGGCCTGAAAAAACCGCCTTCAACCTCTGAGCTGATTGACTGGCTGAGTCTGTTAATGGCGGATGACATGCCGGACGATATTCTGCGTAATGCTGACAAAACCAAAGCCATTCCACCGTTGTACGGTGCGCTGATTAAAAACGAGCAGGATGTTCAGTTACTGGAACGCTTAGCCTTTATGGCCCGTCGTTAAGGGAGTAATCGCCACATGTTTGTGCGATTGTTTTATACCTTAAGAAAATACGGCGTCCCGGTCACCACTCGTGAACTGATTGACCTGAACCGTGCAGTGGCAGAAGGTCTGGTCTTTGCCAATCAAGATGAGTTTTATCATCTGGCCAAAACCATTATGGTCAAGGATGAACGCTTTTTTGACAAGTTTGACCGGGCCATGAAAGATTACTTTGATGGTATCTCGACCTTTGATCTGGATGAATTGCTGAATCAGGTCCATAAGCTGCCGAAAGACTGGTTCGATCTGGAGCTGCTGGAAAAGCATTTAACCCCGGAGCAGCGCGAAGAACTGAAAAAAGCCGGTTCATTGGAAGAGCTGATGAAAATGCTGGAAGAGCGTTTACGCGAACAGCATAAAAAGCATCAGGGCGGTAACCGCATGATTGGGACCGGTGGAACCTCACCGTTTGGTGCCTATGGTGATCATCCTGAAGGGGTGCGTATAGGCGGGCCGGGCCGTAAACGTTCAGCGGTTAAAGTCTGGGAACAGCGTCAATACCGTAATCTGGATGATGACCAGCTGCTCGGTTCACGGCAAATGCAAATGGCGCTGCGCCGTCTGCGCAAGTTTGCCCGTCAGGGCGCGGCTGAAGAGTTAGATGTCGATGGCACCATTCGTGAAACCGCCAAACAGGGTATTCTGGATGTGCAACTGGTACCCGAACGGCGTAACCGGGTTAAAGTGTTAATGCTGTTTGATGTCGGCGGCTCCATGGATGCGCACATCGCCCAGTGTGAAAAGCTGTTTAGTGCGGCCAAAACCGAATTTAAAACGTTGGAATATTTTTATTTTCATAACTGCCTGTACGATTATGTCTGGAAAGACAATGTACGCCGTTCACACACCCGTATGAATACCTGGGATTTATTCAACACCTACGGACGCGACTATCGTGTGATTGTGGTCGGGGATGCCAGTATGGCACCTTATGAGCTGAATGCCGTTGGGGGTTCAGTGGAATATATGAATGATGAGGCCGGGCAAGTGTGGTTGCGCCGTTTACGCCAGCATTTTGATAAAACCGCCTGGCTGAACCCGGAACAAGAGCAATATTGGCACTACACCCAGACCATCGGTTTAATTCAGCAAATTTTTGAAAATCATATGTATCCCATGACGTTAAAGGGGATTGAAGATTTAACCCGTTATTTGGCACGTTAAGCTTCATAAAATAGAAGGAATACTGCATGAACTCTCAGATGAATGGCGTTGCCTTACCCAATGAAGATGGCTTTTTTGGTGAATATGGCGGGCAGTTTATTCCACCGCATCTGAAAGCGGCGATGGATGATATTAAAGTTGCCTATGAAGAAATTCGTCAGACTCCAGAATTTCAGCAGGAACTGGCTGAGCTATTCGCACATTATGTGGGCCGTCCAAGTCCGTTATTTCATGCCAAGCGTTTATCTGAGCAGTTGGGCGGGGCATAAATCTATTTAAAACGTGAAGATTTAAACCACACCGGTGCACATAAAATTAACCATTGTTTAGGTGAAGCCTTGCTGGCCAAATATATGGGCAAAACCAAAGTCATTGCCGAAACTGGCGCTGGTCAGCATGGTGTGGCATTGGCAACTGCCTGTGCCCTAGTCGGTATTCCATGCGAAATTCACATGGGCCAGGTCGATATTGAGAAAGAACATCCCAATGTCGTAAAAATGAAAATTCTGGGCGCCAAGCTGATTTCCGTGACCCGCGGCACTGCAACCTTAAAAGATGCGGTAGACAGCGCCTTCGAAGAATACTTAAAAGATCCGAAAAATTATATTTATGCGATTGGTTCGGTGGTGGGACCGCATCCATTCCCGATGATGGTGCGTGATTTTCAGGCCATTATTGGGGATGAAATTAAAGTTCAGGCGCAGGAACGTTTTGGTGCACAGCCGGATTATATTGTGGCTTGTGTCGGTGGTGGTTCTAATGCCATGGGCGCTTTTACCGCGTTCCTGAATGATCCGGAAGTGAAGCTGGTTGGTGTTGAGCCAGCCGGTCATGGCCTGAATACCGATATGCACTCTGCAACCCTCACTTTAGGCAAACCGGGTCAGTTACACGGTATGGCCTGTTATGTGCTGGAAGATGAGCAGGGTGAACCACTCCCGGTACACTCGATTGCATCTGGGCTAGATTATCCGGGGGTAGGGCCACAGCACAGCTTCCTGAAAGATGCTGGTCGTGTCGAATATACCACTGCTACTGATCAGGAGTGTCTGGACGCCTTTATTCAGCTATCACGGGTTGAAGGGATTGTGCCGGCACTGGAAAGCTCGCATGCGGTCGCATGGGCAATGCGTGAAGCACCAAAAATGTCCAAAGACACCAATATTGTGGTGAACCTGTCTGGTCGCGGCGACAAAGATGCAGACTATGTGGCACACAAGCTGGGCTTGAGTTAATCCTGTTTAGTTCCTTTTTTAAAAAGGAGAGATTTTTGTTTTTTATATTGTCTGTTTAGCTGGCAATATATTGTTGTAGCTGGTCAATCAGTTTACGTTGATCATCCATTACTGCTTTTACTAAGTCACCAATCGACACCAGTCCGACCAGTTTGTCATTTTCTACTACCGGTAAATGACGTAAATGACGATCGGTCATCAGGCTTAAACAGTCTTCTACGCTGGTGCTTTGGGTCACGGTAAGTACCTTTGCGGTCATAATCTCGTTGACCGTGGTGTCATAAGAGGAGCGTTCCATCAGGGCAATTTTACGGGTGTAGTCACGCTCGGATAAAATCCCGACCAGTTGACCTTCATGGGTCACCACAAGCGCCCCAATGCCTTTATCGGCCATAATTGAAATTGCTTCGAGTACAGTTGCTTCCGGGCTAACGGTATATATTTCCTGGCTATGCTTATCTTTTAATACGTGTGTTACATTGGTCATTCTGTCTGGTCCTTGCCATTTTTGTTCTTGGTATGGGTTCTAACTTAACCTCAATTTTGAAAAATGCCAATAGTTTTATCATTAGAGGCCATAATCAGCAGTCATATTGTTTTCATTGAGGTTTAATGGTGCATGAATCTCTACGTTAAGCGGTCTTTAACTGGGCATCATTAAAGAAAAAGTGTTTCATTTGCTGTGTGGTCAGCTTAAATTGCTGACTGGAACAATGACACAGCGCCGGTGTGACTTTTAAACGGGTTAAGGTTGGTAGCAGGGAATTCTGAAAATCCTGCGGGCTAATCTGGCGTGGAGTGTAGTTTGGCCAGTGTTTCTTGGCATATTTATAGGCTTGGACACCGTTTAACCAAAAGGGAAAAATAAAGTCATCCTGATCGGAGGTCATGGCCCAACCCTGATGATATAGCCCCCAAAGCACCCCGCAATACATCATTGATTTTAGAATACTGATTTTCATGTGAATATCTTGGGCAGCGGGTTTTAAAGACTTAATCTGGTTCATGTCATATAAACACTAATGTGGTGCCTGTATTGTAGGAAATTCAGATGAATAAAGCGTTTAAGCTTTGCGTTAAATCGTAAACAAATATAAAAAACCAAATTTCAGGCATTAAAAAACGCCACCTAGGTGACGTCTGTTTATGCTTGCATGGTGGCCATATTCTGCCAATACTGTGCTTTGAGTGAATCGCGTTCTACGCGGAAGCCTTGATAGTACAGTTCAGCCAAGAACATAGCGGCTTTGCCATGACCCGCGCGGGCAACCTGTTCAAGTTCAGCCACAGCATCTTGGAAGTTCATCTGTGATTGAATGGTGTTAACCGCATTTGCATATGCAATTTCAAGATCATGGTGAGAGATACTCTGAATCATATAAAACTCCTTTATTTTAATTATGATCGCAATAAAGACTGTATTGCCAGTCTAAATAATAGTTTATCGAGGTTGTGTTAAACTAATATTACACATTCGTGGAAATGTCAACTAAGAGATGGGGCAGATCCGTGATATTTCAAGTTTACATGATTAAACATTGAACACTCTATAATTTTATTATGATATGCATATAAGAAAGGTAACATAAAAAGGAGAGCCACATGACAAATACAATAGACGGTTTTAACTTTGATCTGCCTTTACGTGCGGAGCAGATTATCGAGCTGGCCCATCATCACCGTAAAAAACTCGATGAGGCGGTGTTCCATCAGGAAATTCATTTAGGTGAGTATTGTCTGGCGCAGCGTAAACGTGTGCATGACTTTACCAGTACACTCGATCCACAGCAGCGTGAAGAATTCTACCGTATTTATAATGGTGAGCTAATCAGCATTGCCGATGATGATGAACTGCATCCGGCTGATGCCGAAAAAGGGGTCAGTATCTTTGCCATCTTCATTGTGCTGGCCATTGTCGCGGGTATTATCCTGTATACCGTATTCCGCGCGTTGATGACTTAAACAGCAATGGCTCAATTTTACTCGCCAGTTCGGGTAAAATTGGGTCATCTATCTTGTGCAAATACTGCTAGCATCCTACACTACGGCTATTCGAGGTAGGCTATGCATGACGCAATACAAAAAATTTCTCAATTATTAATTCAATTAAAATCACGACTCACGTTAGAGCAAATTTATAATGGGGTAGTGGTCAGCATTATTGTTATTATTCTCCTGTTGTCTTCCATTGCACTTTATCGCCCGGTCGGGTCCGTACAATTTCAGAATATTGAGTATCTGTCACAGCAGTCGATGTATCCTGAAACCCAGGAGATGGCCGTGCGCTTAATGCAGCAGCCACAGGTGCGTTATGTGCAGTATCTTAAATTGATGCAGGCCCATCAGATGGAACTGGGTCAGGCAAAACAACTTCCTCCCCTGGATGTGGAGGCGTATTAATCGCCGGAATATCTTCAACCTGAGGAAGCGATTGACCGCCAGTGGTCTGTAAATTGTACTGCAACAGTTGTTCTAAAGCCGCCTTATCTAAACTTTCACTCACTACAATCACGGTCAGATGTTCCGGATGCAGATGCCGGCGTACCGCAGCTTGCACATCTTCGGCGCTAATTTTACTGAGCTGCACTGAATATTCACTCAGGCTCTGTGCCGATTGTCCATAAAATCCCAAACTGCCGAGCTGGGCATTAATACTGGCATTGCTGCTGTAATGGTTGGGATAGGCTCTTAACAAGCCGTTTTTGGTTTCTTCCAGCTGTTTCGGATCAATCGGTTCACGGACAAAATCGACCAGTGCCTTATGCGCGACACGAATACTGTCCATCAGCTGATCTTGCCGGGTTGAGTAGCTGATGCGAAATACACCCGGTGCCTGACTAAAGCTCATGCTGCTAGATGCGCCATAGGTATAGCCACGTTTTACCCGCAGTTCTTTCATCAAAACAGAATGAAAGCCACTACCGCCGAGCATACGATTGGCCACTTCTAGAGCCAGCCGGTCTGGATCATGACGTGTGGTACCAATATGACCGAGCACAATATGCGCCTGACTGGACTGATAGGGCATGTGTACAATCTGAAAGCCATTTGCTGTGATAGGTGTGGGGAGTGCTGCAGCCGCCTGACCTTGCGCTAAGTTGCCGGCAATGCGTTCTGCCAGATTTAAAGCTGCTTTGGCCTGCATTTTTCCGGTAATAGCAATATTCATATTCTGCGCCACCAGAAACTGCTCACGGAACAGTTGCAGATGTTTGGGCTGAATCCGCTGAATACTCCCATTGGTACCGTTAATTGGCTGGGCATAAGGATGTTGCCCATATAAGCTGCGATACAGTTGAATCTCCATCATCCGGCTGGGATTTTCTTTCAGCTGTTTTTGCCCCAGCTGGTTATTGCTGACCACCATGCCAATACTCTGTTTTTCAAAGGTGGCATGTTTGAGCAGTTCCATCATCATGGCTAAAGCCGGTTCCAGTTTTTCCGGGTCAGACAGCACCCGTAATTTGACAATAAACATATCCCGATAGGCTCGTGCGCTAAACTGTGCGCCGACCTGTTCAAACACGGCAGCCACTTGTTGTGCATTATATTTGGGCGTGCCTTCATCTAAGAGCTGGGCGGCCATATTGGCCACGCCGTATAAGCCGTTTTCAATTTCCCGATCACGTGCGGCACCGGCATTAAAGGTCAGCTGAATATCCAGAATTGGCAAATCCTGTGTTTCCACAAACAGGGTTCTGACCTGATAACGGTTATTTAGGTCATGCACATAAGGCGCACGATAATCCAGTTTTTGCTGATTAATATTTCTGAGACTTTGCAGCAGTGGTAGAGATTGCAAGGTATTTGGATTTTCATCCACTTCGGCGGTGGTATTGATATTGGCCTGCGCAGAACTGATCGCAAATAAGCTGGCCACCAGAACGCAGGAACGGAAATAGGGCATGGCGGCCTCCTTTAGGGTGACTTGCTGTGGGGACGCAAATAGAGCGTGGTTAAGTTATCACGCACAAAATAGACATTGGCGACGCGCTGAATATCTTGCGGGCGTACGGTTTCAAAATGCTGGGGTAGCTCATCCATCAGGCGATAACTCAATCCATTCACCTCAAGATTGCCCATCATCTTGGCCTGTCCAGCCAGATCATCCTGACTATAAAGCAAATTCGACACAAACTTGGCTGTCACGCGTTTTACTTCCTGTTCATGCACCAGTTCTGTTTTTAGGCGTTCAATTTCAGCCTGAATGGCCTGTTCGGCTTCGGCCAGTTCCACGCCATCCACCGGTAAGGCCGAAATGGTAAACAGGCTGTCACCACGATTATACGGATCATAGCTGACGCTTAAGGCACTTAAGAGTTTTTGCTCGCGAATCAGACGCTGTTGCAGGCGCGAAGAAATACCGCTGTCTAATAAATGCTGAATGATGGTCAGTGCATAGGCATCTTGCGGATTGGTCGCAGTCGTTAGTGAACTGACATTCCAAGCCATATACAGATTCGGCACCTGTACCGGAAAATTCAGTTCCATGTGCCGATAGCCCAGACGTTCAAATTCGCGGACATCATTGCGGGCCGGCAGGCTGCGCGCTGGAATATCGGCAAAGTATTTTTGCACCTGCAGCAAGGCCGCTTCAGCATTAACATCGCCGACAATAATTAAAATGGCATTATTTGGGCTATACCACTGCTTGTACCACTGACGTAAATCCTCCAGCTGGATATTCTGCAGATCTTTCATATGCCCAATAATTGGCTGGCGATAATGGCTGGTCGGGTAGGCAATCCATTTAAACCGTTCAAAAGCCAAAGCGCGCGGATTGTCATCGGTACGCTGACGCCGTTCTTCCATCACCACTTTGATTTCGGTGGCAAAATCCTGCTGGCGCAGCAATAAATTACGCATCCGGTCGGCTTCAAGCTCCAGCGCCATCGGAAAATAGGTTTTTGGATACAGCTGATAATAATTGGTGTAATTGGTAAAGGTCGAGGCATTGACCCGGCCGCCGTAAATCCGGCTGAGGCGGGTAAATTCATCATTCGGTACTTTATGCGTACCCTTGAACATCATATGTTCCAGTGCATGAGAAATACCGAGTAGATTTCCAGACTCATCACTGCTACCAACTTTGTACCAGATTTGAGTCATCACCATTGGCGAACGATGATCTTCACGGATAATGACTTTTAAACCGTTTTTTAACGTGGTTTCAACGGTACTGCGTGCCAGCTCGCTTTGAGTATTGGCCGCCAAAGCGCTCGATGAGAAACCGATCAGAAGTAAGGTAAGGGCGAAACGTTGTTGTTTTAAATGATGAACCACAGCAGGCAAAATTTTATTGTTCAGTATCACAAAGATGATCCGCAATGCATCTGTATTTGCTTTCATTCTTCAGAAACGGGGCGGTGAAAGCAAGGGAATCCTGTAACTTTTTGCAGCCTGCGACACATGATTGGCAATGACAAGTCAAAGCGGGCAGTTTATGTTAGAATCCAACTTTTTAACGCACTGCTTTTCAAGGATTCGGCATGCAACAGCAATCTAATGGGCAAAATAAATTTTTGATTGATGCTGATATCGGGGATGACGATGTCACTTTACCAAGTTTACCTGCGGTAAATGTACCTATCGTTGAAACACCTAAAGTAGAACAAGCACCTGTTTCTGCGCCTGTAGCCACAGAAGCAGCTGAAGAGAACTCAAAAGGCGGTTTCTTCAGCCGTATGAAAGAAGGGTTAACCAAAACCCGTAAAAACTTTGCCGATGGGATGGTCAACATCTTAATTGGTGGTAAAGAAATTGATGATGAACTTTTAGAAGAAGTTGAAGAGCAATTGCTGGTGGCCGATATTGGTGTTGACGCCACCAAAACCATTATTGCCAACCTGACTGAACGTACCGCGCGTGGTGATCTAATTTATTCACACTCGCTGTATAAAGCCTTGCAGGAAGAACTGGTGGCTCTACTGGCGCCGCGTGTTAAACCGTTACATATTGATTCGAATAAAAATCCGTATGTCATTCTGGTGGTGGGCGTGAATGGCGTGGGTAAAACCACGACTATTGGTAAGCTGGCCAAACGTTTACAAGGCGAAGGCAAGAAAGTCATGCTGGCCGCTGGTGATACCTTCCGTGCCGCAGCGACTGAACAGTTGCAAATCTGGGGCGAGCGTAATGATGTTGCTGTGGTCGCACAAGGTCATGGTGCAGACAGTGCTTCGGTTATTTTTGATGCTTTTGAAAGTGCGCGTGCCAAAGGTATGGATGTCTTGATTGCTGATACTGCAGGACGTTTGCATAACAAAGGTCATTTGATGCAGGAACTGACCAAAGTTAAACGCGTGATGCAAAAAATTGATGCCACTGCACCGCACGAAGTAATGCTGGTGGTAGATGCCGGTACCGGTCAGAATGCGATTAACCAGGTTGAAATGTTTGATGAAGCGGTTGGATTAACCGGCTTAACTATTACCAAACTGGATGGTACCGCCAAAGGTGGTGTGCTGTTTAATATTGCCAGCCGTACCCATGTGCCTATCCGCTTTATTGGTGTGGGTGAAAAAATTGATGACCTGCGTCCATTCTCAGCCAAGTCCTTTGTGGCAGCGCTGTTTGAAACAGACAAATAAGCAGCTAAAAAAACTCCGCGATTTGCGGAGTTTTTTTATATATCCTTTAAACTGGAAGAAAACCCAATAACTGATATAAACCTAAAGCAGAGATGATGCTCATCCGCTTTGACGTGCTTTAAAATCTAACTTGTTTTCATAAAATCTACGATAAGCGCGGTTATTGTTCCATAAATGCAACACATTGTTATAAAACTGGGGCTATTTTCCAGCCCAGGCAGCCGTTAAGATAAATCCATCTGTTATAAACACAAGACCATACCAAGGAAAAAGATATGTCATTTAAAGATCATTTACTTAAACGCCGTACCATTTACTCAATTGGTAAAAATGTTGCGCTAGACGAAGCAAAAATTGAAGAAATTATTAAAGAAGCGGTTCGTTTAAGCCCATCTTCTTTTAACTCACAAACTTCACGTGTAGTGATTCTGTTTGGTGAATCACATGCCAAATTCTGGGAAATTGTACGTGAAACCTTGCGTAAAATGGTGCCGGCTGAAAACTTTGCATCAACTGACAGCAAAATTAGCAGCTTTGCCGCAGGTTTTGGTACTGCATTATTTTATGAAGACCAAGATGTCGTGAAAGCACTGCAAGAACAATTTGCGCTATATGCAGATAACTTCCCGGTATGGTCAGAGCATTCAACAGGGATTGCCCAGTTTGCCACCTGGATTGCGCTGGCAGAAAACAACATTGGTGCATCGCTACAGCATTACAACCCGATTATTGATGAAGAAGTTGCGGCGACTTTTGATGTACCAGCCAACTGGAAATTAAGAGCGCAACTGGTGTTCGGTTCAATTGAAGCGCCAGCAGGTGATAAAGAATTTATGAATGATGCAGATCGTTTTAAAACTTTTCACTAAGTTGCATAGCTAAACCAAAGAAAGGGCGCATTCAGTGCTCTTTTTTTATGGCAAAACGCCACCAAAAAGAGAGAAATTAGGCTTTCCTTGTTTTTGTCATAAAATTGTCATTTCAGCGCTGCATAGTGCAACTAAAATTGAACAATCGACTAGAGTGAACAGCATGGCTTTACGTTTATCCTTCGCAGCACTGGCTTTAAGTTTAAGTAGTACAGCTTTCTCAGCAGTGACCATTACGGCACCGGAAGAAATTAAAGTTGAAGGTTTAAATGGTCAGGAAGTGAAAAGCCGTCTGTTTAGCAGTAATCATAACTATAGCGTGCAGCCTGGTGAGAATGTGCTGAGCGTACGTTATGTACAGTTTTTTGAAGAGCATCCGGGCATTGGTTCACACGATATTGTACGTTCGGGCATCGTGCATATTAAAACTCCGGTTTTACAAGATAAAGCCACATACCGTTTAGGGCTGGTGAATCCACCAAAAACGCATGATGATGCCAAGGAGTTTGCCAAGCAGCCGGTATTCGGTTTATTTGATGCGAAAAATCAGCTGCTGGTGCAGCAGGCTGGAGCCAAAGATTTAAACCGTGGCATTTTACAAAACTTATTTAGTACTTCTTCAACAGAATCTGCGCAGGCCGCACCTGTATCGGTGACACAACCAGCAGCGGTGTATAGTCCGCAAGCAGTCGTGACAACCAAACCCGTTGCAACTGTTAGCAATGTTGCCGGTGCACATCAGCAACTGATTCAGCTGTGGCAACAAGCGTCTAAAACAGAACGACAAAAATTTATGTCGTGGCTGGCAGAACAGGCTAATTAAAAACCGCAATAAAATGAAAAGATTATAAAACCAGCTTCGGCTGGTTTTTTATTTATAGATTTAAAGTCTAAGTTGACTACTATATTTTTATAATTACTTAGCTAAACTTAGTAATAAAGATGAAATAGGCAGCAATCTGGTTTAAAAATAACCAGATAGGTACTTTTTTCTTAAAACTTTATAAAATGTGCTTGCAATGATTCTGAAATCCTCTAGAATGCACCCCATACCGACGAGATAGACGGAAACGAAGGAAGCACGAAGTGCTGAGTTGTTAAGTTTATTAAGTCCAGCTTCTGGCACTGACGAGGTGTTAGAAAGATCATTAAGAGATTATGAAGAACAACTTGTGTGGATTTTTACTGATTGATTAATCGAATATATTTTCATTAATTGATTGGTTTAAATTACTCGAAGTTTATTTGAGAAATATTTGTCAGAAAATTGATGAGCCAAGATTTGTAGCCATAAGCTACTAATGATTTTAACTGAAGAGTTTGATCATGGCTCAGA
>Ga0172369_10003268_pt1 | contig 21497 bp, 15 predicted proteins | sample LakKiv25m_FD_114539 | JGI IMG/M metagenome (GOLD analysis project Ga0172369, IMG submission 114539) | Freshwater microbial communities from Kabuno Bay, South-Kivu, Congo - kab_022012_11.25m | ecosystem: Environmental > Aquatic > Freshwater > Lake | place: Democratic Republic of the Congo...
GTCCGTGCTGCCCTCCGCGTTGGCCAGCCGGCTGAATATGGGACCGCACGGGCTGTCGGAGCTGATGTATGCCTATACCGAGGGATCGAACAACAACGGCAGCGCTTTTGCCGGTCTGAACGCCAACACTCCATTTTTCAACATCACCATCGGCATAGCCATGATTATCGGCCGTTTCCTGACCATCGTCCCGGTGATGGCCATTGCCGGATCGCTGGCCGGCAAAAAGACCGTGCCGGCGACCGGCGGCACCTTCCCGACCACCGGGTCGCTCTTCATCGGGTTGCTGATCGGCGTTATTCTCATCGTCGGCGCGCTCACCTTCTTCCCGGCTTATGCGCTGGGGCCGATTGTCGAACACCTGCTGATGCGCGCCGGACGACTGTTCTAGGAGATCATCGATGCCCAGGGAAACCATTCACGAACTCACGCCGGAGCATCCGAATGTGAAAGCGCGCACCCGCGGAGAGGCGGGCTCGCTGCGCCAGCTCATGCCGCAGGCCATTCTGCAGTCATTCATCAAGCTCAACCCGCGCACGCTGATGCGCAACCCGGTGATGTTCGTCGTCGAAGTGGGCAGCGCCGTCTGCACCTACCAATATATCGCCGGCCTGCTGACACACAGCGTTGATGCCGGCTTCGTCGGCGCCATCGCGATCTGGCTCTGGTTCACTGTGCTCTTTGCCAATTTCGCGGAGGCGATGGCGGAAGGCCGCGGCAAAGCGCAAGCCGACTCGCTGCGCAAGATGCGGACGGAGACGACCGCCAACCTGGTGGTGGATCATGAGGAGATCAAGGTCGTCGCCGCCTCGCAGCTTCGCAAAGGCGATGTGGTGCGCGTCTCCGCCGGTGAGATCATCCCGGGCGACGGCGAGGTGATCGAAGGTATTGCTTCGGTAGACGAGTCGGCCATCACCGGGGAATCGGCGCCGGTCATCCGCGAGAGCGGCGGCGACCGCAGCGCCGTCACCGGCGGCACGAAAGTGCTCTCCGACCAGATCTTTGTGCTCATCACCTCGGAACCGGGCAAGACCTTTCTCGATCGCATGATCTCGCTGGTCGAAGGCGCGTCCCGGCAGAAAACCCCCAATGAAATCGCGCTGGATATCCTGCTGGTGGGTTTGACGATCATTTTCCTCTTCGTGGTCGTCACGCTGCAGCCCTTCGCCATCTACTCCGGCAGTCCGGTTAGCATCTCCGTGCTGATCGCGCTGCTGGTCTGCCTGATCCCCACCACCATCGGCGGCCTGCTCTCCGCCATCGGTATCGCGGGCATGGATCGGCTGATCCGCAAAAACGTGCTGGCCATGTCCGGGCGCGCGGTGGAAGCGGCAGGCGACGTGGATACACTGCTGCTGGACAAGACCGGCACCATCACGTTGGGCAACCGGCAGGCGGTGGAGTTTCTCCCGGCGCCCGGCGTCACGGAGACGGAGCTGGCGGATGCGGCACAGCTCGCTTCGTTGAGTGATGAGACGCCGGAAGGGCGCTCTATCGTAGTGCTCGCCAAGCAGTATGGCTTCCGCGACCGCCACCTGACGCGCGAGGAAGCCGCCTTCATCCCCTTCACCGCCACCACGCGCATGAGCGGCATCGACTGGCAGGGACGGCGTATCCGCAAGGGCGCCGCCGACGCGGTGATCGCCTGGGTGAAAGAGCTGCAGGGCGCCGTCCCGCCCGAGCTGGACGCCCTGGTCAAGCGCGTGTCCGGCGCGGGGGGCACACCGCTGGTGGTGGCTGATAACGAGAAAATCCTCGGGGTGATCTATCTGAAGGATATCGTCAAGGGCGGCATCCGCGAGCGCTTTGACCAGTTGCGCGCGATGGGCATTCGCACGGTGATGATCACCGGCGACAACCCGCTCACCGCCGCCTTCATTGCCCGTGAGGCGGGCGTGGATGATTTCCTGGCGCAGGCCACCCCGGAAACAAAGTTGGAACTGATCCGCAACGAGCAGAAGCAAGGCAAGCTGGTGGCGATGGCGGGCGACGGTACCAACGATGCCCCGGCTCTCGCCCAGGCGGATGTCGGCGTCGCCATGAATACCGGCACCATGGCCGCCAAGGAAGCCGGCAATATGGTGGACCTGGACTCCAATCCCACCAAGCTCATCGAGATCGTGGAGATCGGCAAACAGTTGCTGATGACGCGCGGGTCGCTGACCACTTTCAGCATCGCCAACGACGTGGCCAAGTATTTCGCCATCATTCCCGCCATCTTCGTCGCCACTTACCCGCAGTTGCAGGCGCTGAACATCATGCGGCTGCATTCCCCGCACAGCGCCATATTATCGGCGATCATCTTCAACGCGCTGATCATCGTCGCCTTGATCCCGCTGGCGCTGCGCGGGGTGAAATACCGGCCGGTCGGCGCGGCGGCGCTGCTGCGCTCGAACCTGTTGATCTATGGTCTGGGCGGCATCATCGCCCCCTTCATCGGACTGAAAGTGATCGACCTGCTGTTGGTGGCGCTGCACCTGGCGGGTTAGGAGGAAGTGATGCTTCACTATCTCAATACATCAATACGCATGGCCTTCCTGACCATCCTGCTGCTGGGCTTTCTCTACCCGCTGGTGATGGTGGGCCTGGGGCAAATGTTTTTCCCCCGCCAGGCGAACGGCAGCCTGATCCGCGAAGGCGGCGTGGTGCGCGGCTCAACGCTGATCGGGCAGGAGTTTACCGGGCCGGGGTACTTTCATCCGCGCCCCTCGGCAGCCGGTAAAGGTTACGATGCGCTGGCCTCCGGTGGTTCAAATCTCGGCCCGACCAGCAAAGCCTTGCGTGACCGGGTGGCGAAGGACGTGGACCAGGCGCGCGGTGAAAATCCGGGCATGAAAGAGGTGCCGGTCGATATGGTCACCACTTCCGGCAGCGGTCTCGATCCGGATATCACCCTTGCCAACGCCTACACCCAGGCGCCGCGGGTGGCGCGGGAACGCAAAATGCCGGAAAGTGCCCTGCGGGCGCTGGTACGGAACAATATCTCCCACCGGCAGCTCGGCATTCTCGGCGAGCCGCGCGTCAACGTGCTACAATTGAACCGGGCGCTCGATGCGGCACAGGGACGACCGGCACGATAAGGAGAGGAGATGATGCGAACCCTGATGACGGTCCTGTTGCTTTCGCTGGGCATTCCGATCTTTGCAACATCGTCATCGACCGTCTGGACACCCTGCACGCCGGATTTTCAGTCGTCCAATCTGACGCATATCACGTATGATACCTATAATCGGTTCGGCAGTTCCTCCGGTGATCCGGTGGCGCAATTTCCCGCCGATTACGGGCTCACCTGGGGTAAGTCACTCGGGCACGGCCTGGCGCTGGAATACGGCGTGGATTATCTGGCTCCCGCCGATCATCCGCTCTTCTTCAACGCCAAGATCGGCTATCCTGAAAAGACGCTGTCGCCCTCCGCGCCCGCGCTGGCCCTGGGCATCATCAACGTGGGAACGAAAAGCGGCGTGACAAATCAGGACATCATTTACCTGCTGGCCGGGAAGAGCCTGCCGGATAACCTGGGCCGCTTGAGCGGTGCGGTCTATACCGGCAATGCGGAGGCGCTGGGCGGCGCCGATCACACCGGCTTCATGGTCGGGTATGACCGGGCGCTGGTTCCCAATCGGGTTGTCATCGCCGCCGATTATGCCAGCGGCAAAAACGCCATTGGCGGCGGAGGCGCCGGCCTGTATTATTACTTCAATCCGAATACTTCTCTGCTGTTCGGGCCGGTGTGGTTCAATGACAGGGCCATCAACGGCAAGATGAAATATACGGTACAATTGGATATCAACTTCTAAAACCGTGGGGACTGTCCCCCAACGGCTCTGTGAACAGTTACAAATCCATAAATCCGACGAATCCCAGTTCAGACAAAAAGAGAACTGACCTATGGAACCCCAACCTCTTGACTACAAAAAGCGAGGCCGCCACAAGATTTTCTTGGGCTATGCGCCGGGCGTTGGCAAGACGTATACCATGCTCGCCGAGGCGCACCGGCGCGTGAACCGCGGGGAAGACGTGGTGATCGGCCTGGTGGAGACCCACGGGCGGGCCGAAGTCGCCCGCCTTGTCGAGGGGCTGGAATATATCCCCCGCAAGCAGCTCGAATATCGCGGCGCCGTCTTTGAGGAGATGGATACCGCCGCCGTTATTGCGCGCCGGCCGGAATGGGCGCTGGTGGACGAGCTCGCCCACACCAATATTCCCGGCACCAAGCACGCCAAGCGCTGGCAAAGCGTATTAGAAATCCTCGACGCGGGCATCAACGTCATCTCCACCCTCAACGTGCAGCACCTGGAGAGCCTGAACGATACCGTGTTCGAGGTCACCGGGGTGCGCATGCAGGAGACGTTGCCCGATTCGATCGTCGATGACGCTGATGAGGTGGTGCTGGTAGACCTGACTCCGTCGGCGCTGCTCAACCGCCTGCGGCGCGGCGATGTGTACGCCCTCGCCAAGGTGCCCACCGCCCTGCAAAACTTCTTCCGCCCCGGCAACCTCTCCGCCCTCCGTGAGCTGGCGCTCCGCAAAACGGCTGAAGAGGTGGATGATCAGCTTCGTCAATACATGGAGCAGGAGCACATCGAGGAAGCCTGGCGCACCCAGGAGCGCGTGGTGGTCTGCGTCACCCCCAAAGTCACCTCCGCCAAGCTCATCCGCCGTGGTTACCAGATTGCCCGCGGTTTCAAAGGCATTTTCTGGACGGTCTACGTGCGGCTGCCGGGCTCGCTGCTCTCCCCGAAGGAGGAGACCATCCTGCAGGAGTTCCATGAGCTGACTCGCAACCTTGGCGGTGAAATGGTCGAACTGGAGGGCGACGCCATCGCCGACGCCATCGTAAAATTCACGACTGAGCACCAGGCGACCTTCATCGTGCTGGGCCAATCCGTCCGCAGCCGCCTGGAAGAAATCATCCGCGGATCGGTCATCACCCGCATTATGCGCGGAACAAAGGGAATCGATGTTTTAGCGATTGCAGACTGAATATTCGACTTTATCCAAAAAGTCGGTGGTTGTCTTAGAGGCATCTTTCTTTATCCGAGCGTAGGGATACCACGCAGGCAACCACTGACTTCGTTAGAGTATCTTGAGATAGATGGGTGCTGTTGCGATGGTCTGGCGAGTGCTAAAATCGGGCGTCGGGCAGAGAATTTGAGGGCAAATAGATGAATTCGGGAATATCGAGGGGTTAATGCTGCAGCCTGATGATATACTTGAAGCTACCGGAATGGTCGCGGCATATTGGGCAGGATTAACCCAGCAGGACTTTCCCATCCCCATCACGTATAAGTATCGCGTACTGAGTGCGGCATAGGGATGAAGAGGAGGTTATGACGACTTATCGCGATGTGTTCAACGAGATCATGTTTTACGGGACGTTCGACCACATGCCGGTGGTGCACTGGACGCAGTGGGACGAAACCCTCGAACGGTGGCATGCCGAAGGGCTGCCCCGCGATGCGGATTTGCGGGCGTATTTCAACGCCACGCCGCACTGGGCGGGTATCGGCGCCCATCTGGAGCTGCTGCCCGGATTCCCGGAGGAGGTGCTGGAGGAGACGGAGGAGTACCGCATCTTCCGCGGCACGGATGGGGTGGTATGCCAGGATTGGAAGCACCGGAGCTGTATTCCGCACTACATCGATTTCACCCTGAAGACCGCCGCCGACTGGGACGAGTATAAGCGCCGGCTGCAGCCCGACCCGGCGCGCCTTCCCGCCAATCTGGATGCGCGGATCGCGGAGGTGGAAGCGTCCGGTCTGCCCATCGCCGTCGGCACCGCCTCGCTGATGGGGTGGGTGCGCAACTGGATGGGCGTCGAGAACATGTCGTACCTGATGTATGACGATCGCGACGTGTATGCCGACATGGTAAACACGCTAGCGGAGCTGACCTGCTGGTCCCTCGATCAAATTTTGCCCCGTATGACGGAGAAGCCGGTGATGGGCTTCGGGTGGGAAGATATTTGCGGGCGCAGCGGGCCGTTGGTCAGCCCGGCGATTTTCGTCGAGTGCGTGGCGCCCGGCTACGCGAAGATTCGCCGCAAGCTGGAGGAATACGGCATTGCTCTGTATGGCATCGATTCCGACGGCGATGTCGAACAACTCATCGGCCACTGGCTCGATGCCGGGGTGAATGTGCAGTTCCCCATCGAAGTGGGCACCTGGGGCGGGGATGCCCTGCGGTACCGCCGGCAATACGGCAAGGAGCTGCGCATTATCGGCAGCTTCGACAAACTGACGCTGGAGCGCGACCGCCCCACGGTGGAGGCCGAGATCGCGCGCCTGCTGCCGTTGATGCGGGAAGGCGGCTTCCTGATGATGCCCGATCACCTCATCACGCCCGGAGTGGCGCTCGATGATTACGTCTGGTATCTGGAGCGCGTGCGGCAGCTCCGGTGGTAAGCGGAAGAAGGATATCGCCGTGTGACAGCGAAGGACAGTACCGACGCTCGCAATGGTTGATACCGGCGCTGATGGGTGATTTCCATGCGATATCTGTGGCTTGCCGGCCTGCTCTGGCTGACCTGTTCGTGCTGCCTGGCCGATATCGGCCATATCGTCTACACGCATTATGAACCGGTGGCCCTGCCCGGCATGCCGGGATTTGCGCTGCCGCGGCTATATGTGATGAATGGCGACGGCACGGGGAGCAAAGTGTTCTTCAACCCCGGCGAATTCTACCAGGCCAAGGAACCGCGCTGGGCGCCGGATTATCAGCACCTGGTCTTCAGCAGCGACTGGAAGGCGGAGTTGTCCTGCTGCACGCAGGACTTGTTCCTGGTGAAAGCGGATGGGACGGCGATGCTGCGCGTCACCGGCGATGAATTTCGCGACCAGGCGCCGAAGCAGTTTGGCGATATTAAAGGCGTCGTGGTGGACAACGTGTATCAACCGGGCACGAACGATCCGACCAGCATGGTGTTCGGCCGCACGGCCAAGCAGATCATGATCACCGCGAAAGGCCTGGGCGGGGTGGTCATTCACCCGCAGGATAACACGACGCACAACTACCCGTTTGTCTTGACGCACGTTCCGGCGGGCAAGGCGTGGGTGAAAATCTGGTGCGATAAGAATCTGGGCTACGTGGGCTGGGTCGATGTGCAGCCCAATGCCGTCACGAACCTGGGCCAGGTGCCGCTGAACAGCGGTTTGCTCTGGGCAGCCAAGCCGAGCATCAGCGTGAACGCCGGCTACCTGACCGGCACCGGCGGGAAAACCTCGGTGGACCCGGCGACATTGAAACCGAGCGGCAGCACCACGGCGTACCAGATCAGCGGCGCCGAGAACGTCTGCCTCTTTCGTTCCGCTGACGGGCAGGTGCTCGGTACGCTGGAACCCAAATTGCTGTTCATGCCCAACGATCCGTGCATCTCTCCGGATGGCAAGTGGGTGGCGTTGAATTTCGGGCAGTTCGGCACCCAGAGCCTGGTGCTGATCGCCCCCGATGACCTGGTGAAGCAAAACTACACGGCCATGAAACTGCTGGCGCAGGGGCAGAATGACTATCTGACCGGTATGTATTCCTTCGCCAATCCGTCGTGGTCGGCGGACGGCAAGCGGCTGGTCTTCACCCGCATCGGCCTGCTGCGCGAGATCGTCACCGGAGAGATCTGCACGGTGAACGCCGATGGCACCGGTCTGCGCCAGCTTACCCGCGTGGGCGGCAACCTGCTGTGCGGCCAGCCGTGTTTCTCGCCCGATGGCACGAAGGTCGCTTTCACCGTGGCCCAGGGCAATTTCGGCCCCCTCAAAATCGAGCAGGTCATCGGGCGACAATTCAAGGTCAATATCTTTGCGATGAATGCCGACGGTTCCGGGATCACACAGCTCACGCGCGACGGCATCAGCGCCGAGCCGGCCTGGGGACGCTGAGCCGTTCCCGCGGGTGGGAGGCACATGCGTCGTGTTACGGTTCCCGTCCAGCAGACCTTGCTCTTGCTCTACCATCTTGCTCTTGCTCTAAAAAATCTGTTCGAATTTTGTAAGCCTCACCGGTAATCATCTACACAAGGTTTAGCGTGGAGTTTGAGAGCAAGAGCAAGATGGTAGAGCAAGGGCAAACAGAGCCGGGCGTTAGCCGTTACATGACGCTTACATGTAAGGGGACACCGCACCGCTTGCCCAGCGGTGCGGTGTCCCCGTCGCATATTACTGAACGGCCTCCATGGCCTGGAAACCGAGCGATTCGCATTTCATCTCCGCTGTCACGAAGTTGATCGCCGCGCCGCCCGGCGCCGGCGTGAGTTTGACGATCCCGAGGCCGTGGAAGGTGACTCGGAAGAGCACCTGCTGCAGGTCGGGTGTCAGGTAGTCCAGCGTTGCGTCTTTCAATGGGCCAGCCATCGCCTTCCCCTGAACAGTCGATTGCGCATACCAGTCGGCGAAGGGTTTGCTCACGCTTTCCGGTAGGGTGATGACCAGGTTGGGGATCTCCAGATGCGCCGGCTCCTGCGCTGCTCCCTGGGGCGGCAACGGGGGCTGGAAGACGACCTTTTGCTTCACGGTGATCGCCTCGATTTTATTCACGCGGGCGCTGGCCTCCTCGAGCCCGTCGAGGCGCAGCCGGAAATTCGCCGGCAGCCATTGCTTTTGTACGCGGGGAGGCAGCTTCAGGTTCGCAGGCAAAGGCATGGGCGTTTCGTTTACGGTCCGAACGGCAGATTCCGGCTTGATTTTTATCGTCATCTTGGCCGCGTCCTTACTGGCCGCGTCCAGCGCCGGCAGGCCGATTTCGGTGAGCAGCGCGTTTTGAAAGTCCAGCATGCCGGTCACCTGCAGATTATCGTCCAGCACGATGATCGATCCGCTCTTGCGCAGCGTTTTCCCATCGATGGTATTCTGCATCCACTGGTAAAACGCCTTCGACATGCCGGTTCCGCAGGTTACCGTGATATCCTCGTATTTCACGCCGCCGATATGCTTTTTCACCACATAGTCAGGTCCGAGCGGCGCAACGGCAGCGTCGCCGATCGGGTCGCCGCCGCTGACGTTGTCCGCCCAGCCGGCCGAAACGCCATCCAGGACCACCACGATGCCACCCGCCGTCTCCGTGCGGGCAGTTGCGCCCCCGGTCGTCATTGCCGTGCGCCCCATCACGGCCAGTAGGCAGCAGGCGAGCAACAGCGCCGGTAAGCGAAGTCTTAATGGTGAAGGCTTCATGGTTCGTTACCTCCTTCTCCCGACCGGCGTTCCAGCAAGAAACAGGCCGCCGGCCAACCTCTATGACCATCATCGTCCGGAAGAAGGCCTGACAAACCTTTTTAGAGATAAAATATGTTTTACATGTGTTTCAATACTGACATCGTCCAGCTCTCCGATTTTCTTAACAGGTTAAGAAGCATCGTGAAGACCGTGCGGGTCAGGAATGAGCATCCTGTTCATCCTGCTCCAACACTGCCCGGATGCTGGTCAGTAAGGAGTCCAGCGAAAACGGTTTCTGGAGGAAATCGATATCGGGATCCAGTTCACCGTGATGCGTGATGACATTTTCCGTATATCCTGACATATAGAGGCACCGCATGCGCGGATACCGCTGAAGCAAGCGCCACGCTAATTCGCGCCCATTCATGAGCGGCATGCTCACGTCCGTCAGGAGGAGGTCGATTTCGCCGTCATGTTCCGCAGCCAGGGTGAATGCCTCATTCGGCGTGTTGGAAACCAGGACCCGGTATCCGTGCAGTTCAAGAATCCTGCGGCCCATCGACAGGACGGTCGGTTCGTCATCGACAATCAGCACCGTTTGATGGCCAGCGGCGAGCGCCTCTTGTACCTGTGGTTCCGCGCCATCTACGGCTACATCATCGCGACACGGGAAATAGAGTTTGAACGTGGTACCATACTCAAGCTCGCTATACACCGTGATGAAGCCGCTGTTCTGCTTCATCACGCCATACACAGTCGCCAGCCCCAAACCGGTACCTTCCCCCGCGGCTTTCGTTGTGAAGAACGGTTCAAAGAGGTGCTTCATCGTATGGGACGTCATACCGTATCCGTCGTCGCTCACCGTGAGTTGGACAAAGGCGCCCGGATAGGCTTCCGTATTCTGAGTACAGAACACGTCATCAATGATGACATTATGCGTTTCTATCACGATAATGCCGTGATCGGTAATTGCATCTCGCGCGTTGACGCACAGGTTCATCAAGATTTGATCGAGTTGTACGGGATCCATCCGGACCAGGCCCAGGTTTTCCTCCGGATGCCAGGCCAGTTCGATTTCATCGCCAATCAAACGAGACAGCATATTCATCATCGCGGTGATGCTGTCGTTCAGGTTCAGCACTTTCGGACTGATGGTTTGCTTGCGCGCAAAGGTCAGCAATTGCTGTATAAGCTGCGCGGAGCGGTCAGCCGCGTTTTTAATCTCGGCCAAATCGCCATACAGATACGAGGCAGGACCGGTCTGCAGCATGAGTATATCGACATAGCCGGCAATGACCGCCAGCATGTTATTAAAATCATGGGCCATCACGCCGGCCAGCCGGCCGATGGATTCCAATTTCTGTTGCTGGTGGAGTTGCGCTTCAAGGGCGACGCGATCTAGTGCAAGAGCAGTCGCTTCCTGCTGGGCTTGCTTGAATGCCGTAATATTGCGATTCGTACTCGATCTCCCGAGATATTGGCCTGTCGGATGGTAAATGGGAGAGCAGGAATGATTAATCCAGACGATCGTACCGGTTTTATGAATAATCCGATACTCAAGTTCGCAACTTGCACACTGGTTTTTCACATCGGCAAAATGCGCATCGAGCATTGCCCGGTCTTCCGGATGCGCGATTTCTCTATACAGATCCGGATGATCCAGAAATTCCTGGGGGGAGTAGCCGGTCATCCGCTCACATGATGGCGAAACGTAATCATAACGCGACTCCGGATTTTGCAGACAAATCCAATCCTGAGCATTTTCGGCAAGCAACCGGTATTTTTCCTCACTCGCGCGCTGTTTCGCCCAGGAATCCTTCCGCGCCAGTATTTCGGCAAAAAAATGCGCGATCATCTGACAATTCGAGATCATGGTCTTCGACCAGGCATCAGGCTTGTTGGTCGCGGCGAACGCGAGGGCGCCGAATACCGGTGGTTCTCCCAAGGAAAATGGGATGGCGAGCAGCGATATATTGCCGTAAATCCGCAGGGTTTCACGATCGATGGCAGCCTCGGGGGGCAGGGTGTGAATATCAGGGATAACGACGATCTGCCCGTCCAGTATTTGGCCGGTAATCCAGGGGACATGCTCATCGGCGAAATAGCTCTTCGGCACGGGTGGAATCTCATCCAGCGTGCACCGTTGAACCAGCATGAGTATGCGCGGTTCCGCCGCGGTGCCTAACCAGAGGGTTGACAGATCGGCGCCCAAAAATTGGCAGAACTGACGCTGCGCATCGATGATCGCGCTGTCGATATCATCATACTCCAGCTTGAGGAATTTTGCTTTCAAATCCGACAGCAACCGCTCAAATGCCAACTGCTGTGCGGCAGCCTGTTCTGCCTGTTTACGCTCGGTGATATCTTTACCGAAACCGGAAATCCCGAATACCTTACCATTACGTTTGAGGAGATTGAAGCTGATCTCCAGTATCCTGGTTCCCGTGGCGTCGACATGCTCCACGGTAAAAGGCGCTTCTTTCAATGCCCGTTGATATAAGTCGATCCAGATCTGCACTGCAGCTTTATTATTAAATAGATCATTGATACACATGCCGTGCTCGATCTGAAGGCCATATTTCGTATTAAAATGAGTTTGTAAGCTCTTGTTAAATGATGTCAGGACGAAGGTACGGTGATCGACAGACCAGATTAAGTCCGTGGTACTATTGATAATGGCTTCCATGGTCGCCTGCGACTCATGTAGCGCCTGCTCGGCTTTTTTTTGCTCGGTAATGTCCCGCAGCAGGCCAAGAGTATATCGTTTCCCTGCTACCTCATACACTGATGTTTTTACTTCCATATCGAACTCGGTACCGTCAACTCGCATTCCGCGTGTCTCGTAGAAAAGGGGCGCTTCCTTCCCTTCCGCACGCAGGAGTGCATAACGCATCACTTCCTCACGGCTGGAAGGCGCAATCTGATCGGTAATGAGACGATTCCGTATTTCATCAAAACTGGTATAGCCGAATAAATGTAAATAGGTAGGATTTACATATGCGTGTATTCCTGCTCGTGACACGCCGACGGCATCACGCGAATTTTCAAACAATGTCCGGAAGATCGTCAGACTCTCTTCCACCGGCACATCCGGCAATTCGCCTTGTTGAGCCTCCACACACCGGCGATCTTGGCTGAAGGTCTCGGTCCGCAGGCCATCTTTCGTCCGTGTGTCACATTCGTTATGAGTAGCCATCGATTGCCCCTCCCATAATAGTGAGCAAGTCGGAAATCCTGCTTTGTCAGCGCTTTGTATAATAATACCACATGAAATTATAAATTTTATCAAAAATACTCTGACTCTGATGAGGAGAGGGAAGATAGAGTCGGAGTCAGGTCAGTGCGCGTGCCGGTGGTGAATATCCGGCAGGTGCGCATGGAGATGTCGGAGCGCGGCATGAATATGCGGATGGGTATGATACGCGCCGGTGGATGCTGTGTCGCCTCTAGTGTGCTCGTGCACATGATGGTCATCATCGTGCCGGTGACAGTGTTCATGCTCCTCGGGCAGGTGGCGGTGTTCGTGACTGTGCGTTTCGCGGGTGAGCAGCAGGACGCCGATAATCAATAACGGCACCGCGATGATGAACTGCAGGACGATCCCTTCCCGCAGCAGCAGAAATGACATCAGCATCCCCACGAACGGCACGGACACAAAGAAGCCGCTGGTGCGCGCGGCGCCCAGGCTGCGCATGGCCACGCGAAAACAGGGAACTGCGGGGATTCGACACCCCCACGGTCCCCCGGTTTTAGGTACTTACAAAGAACGCAATAACCGTTCACAGAAGGCCTGCCGCGTCTCCCCCTCTCATCGGGGAGAGGGGGTCGGGGGGGTGAGGGGGAGACGCAAAGCTATTGGGCGGGTGCTTGGGCGCCGGCTTCCGTGACGATGGGCTGCACCGTCTGCCCGGTCAGGTTCAACCGGCCGTTGACCGCCGTGCGCAGTCCGTGGCGGAGCAGGCCGACAGGGCCGCCCTGCACGGTGACGCCGGCTGCGGTGAGGGTAACGGGGCCGTCGCCGCCGGATTCGTCCTCCAGGTAGATGCCGGCGATTTGCGGATTCGTGATGGTGACGCCGCTGAAGAAGATGCCGCCGGCGCGCGCGGGCCCGAACTGGTCGTTCGGATAGTAGTTCAGGAACCAGAGGCCGTATTTCGATCCGGTGATCGTGCTGTTGGTAATGGTGACGCTGGTGGGATTATAGGTCGGGACTTCCCAGACCAGCACGCCGGCATCGCCGCCGCTGATGGTGTTGTTGCTGGCGAGAATCTGGGATAGATGCTCGACATAAAGAATGGACAGCCCCGCGGTGGGGAAGGCGTCCGCCGTCTCCCGGCAGGCGGTGATGGCGATGGTGTTGCCGGACACCAGCGCCTGCGGCCCGCGGCGGCGCGTCTGGTCGTTGAGCAGGTGCAGTCCGATGCCGGCCTGCGACGCCTGGATGGTATTGTCGGTGATGATCGGCGCGGCGGTGCCGTTCCTGCTGGCAAGGTAATGGATATCGATGCCGGTGGCCACGCGGGTGAAGCTGTTGTGCGACACCCGCACGTTCTCGCGCTGCACCCACACCCCGGTGCCCCACACCGGCGGCATATCGCCGGGGTTGTCCGGCCAACTGCTCTTCGGCAGGTTGACGATGCGATTATACAGCACGGCGCTCATGCCGCTCGCCTGCAGTGGCCAGCCGGGATTGACCAGGCTGACGGCGTCGCAGCGCAGATTCTGGATGATGTTGTGGGCGACGAGCAATCCCTCGACGTGCACATCCCGATTGCCGATCCCCGAGGCGGCATTACAATCCACGCCGTTCAGCAGCACGCCGTTGCCGGAGAAGCCGGGGTTGTCGCCGTCCAGGGTGAAGCCGTCGATGGTGATGTTGCTCGCCTTTACGGTGATCAACATACCGCCGGGCAGCGAGGTGTCATGGGAGAGTGGGATGATGCGCGCCTCCGCGCCGGGACTGGTGCGGGCATTCAGGCTGTTGGGGTCGACGCCGACCTGCGGTCCAAGCAGCGAGAGCGACTTGTCGATCAGCAGCCGTTCGGCATACGCGCCGGCAGCGACGCTCACCGTACCGCCGGGCGCCACCGCGTCGATGCCTTGCTGGATCACGGCAAAAGCGTCGGTTTGCCAGGCGTGCCCACCGCAGTTCTCCGGCCCGGTCCAGCCGGCGTTGACGAAGACCTGAGTAGGGTTCGCCCACGCGGCCAGGCCAAAGAAAAGCGCGCAGCAAAGTAGAAGCAAGCTCTGACGCATAGTATCCTCCTTCAGGCGGATCGCACTTACGCGCGCATGGAAGGAGCGAGCATTGACGAATATAAGTCGATGCCCCTGCATGCGTTTACCTGCTATCGCATTTCATACTTTACCATGGAAGCCCCAGTAACGCAACCGGACAAAAATTAATTTTGTCACCATTCAGGGGGTATGTCTCTTACTCTGACTCTTACTCTGACTCTTACTCTGACTCTGACTCTGACTCTAAATTTGATTCCCTTTTCATGCCAGAGTCAGAGTCAAAGTATGAGTATGAGGCATACCCTCATGAACGGTTACTACATTTTAAGCAAAAGCGATATTCAATCACGAAGGGCTGTCCGCGTAATCCCCTCCCCGCACAGCGGCACGATATCCGCGGCTTCCGCGGTGTTGTAGTTGAAAATGGTGAAGCCGCCGGTGCCCAGTCGGCGGGTGATGTTGATCTGATCAAAGAGCTGTGTCGCGTCCAGCGCGGGCCAGACGCTCAAGCCGATGCCGGGGTAGCAGGGCACCTTGCCGGCCCAGGCGCGCTGTTGGCCGATCAGCGTCTCAAACTGGGTGTTGCTCGACGTGTAATCCATCGGGCAGACGAAATCCAGATAGCCGCGTTCGCACCAGAGCTTCCAGTCCTGGCCCACGGTGTTGCGGTCGGCCTGCCAGTTGGCGAAGACGGCGGCAGAAATCTGCACGTTCGGCTTCACCTTCTTCACCGCATCATGCACGGCGGCGACCACGCGGGTGATGTTGTCGCGGCGAAAGTCGAGCCATTGCTGCCGGATGACCGGATCGTTCCGCGCGTCGGCGGGCCAGTTAGTTATCGTTTTGCCGATGGCCGCCTCGAAGCGAGCGCGGCAGCCGGCGCAGAAGCAATAGTCCACGTTCGGGTAGCGGATGTAGTCGAAGTGGATGCCGTCCACGTCGTATTGCGTCGCCACCTCGACCATGGCGTCGATTTCAAGCTGCTGATTCATCGGATTGGAGGGGCAGAGCCAGGATGGCTCTGGCGTCCCGTCGTAGGCGACCTGGGTGCGGCCTTCGCGCTGCATTTTCGCCAGGAACTCCGCCGGGGTGCGGGCGCTCATGTTCCAGTTCACCTTCCACACGTGGCACTGCACGCCGTATTTTTTGCAGGCCGCCACGCAGGCGGCAAGCTGGTCGCCCTGCACAGCCACCTCCGGCGCGACAGGCAGCACATGGCTGTCATAATAGGCGACACCGCCCCAGAGCATGTTCACCATGATGGCGGTGAAGCCGTTGTCCGCCAGCGTTTTGATCGCTTCGTCCCAGGTCATGCCCGGTACGCCGAAGGCGTTATGGCACCACCAGGCGCGGTGCTCGCCGGCCAGCGGCGTCTGCGCGGCGCAGTAGGCCAGCAACAGTGCTTGATGCGTTTGTGCTGCCGCCTGCATCGCCGCCGGGAAACGGCGCTCCCCCGCCGCCGACACCGCCTTGCGCTGCCCTGTGTTGGCCTCCGCCAGCGCCGCCTGCGCTCGCGGGTTGTCCCTTGCCAGCGCGCGGATGCCGGCAGCCGCTTCGGCATAACTCGTGTAGGGTCCGAGCGTGCCGGCCTGCCGCAGGCTGAATTCCGCGGCCCGTTCCCACAGGCCGTCATCCAGGTTGCCGAGCACGGCAATCAGCAGCATCCGCTTTGCCGCCAGGTCGTCACCGAGCAGCACGTGGGTCATGAAGACGCAATTGTCGGAAGCCAGAATCGCCGCCTCGCCGGTCGGCTCACCTTTGCCGGTGAACCAGTTTGCCACCACGCGGCTCTTCCCCGCGACGGGGGTGGTATGCATGATATTCCACGACGCCTGCCTGACGGCAACCGGCTGCCCGGGCAGACCGCCGCCTTCGGCACGGATTTCCGCGAAGTGACCGGCGTTGGGCTGCTTGAGGTGCTGCCCGACGTTGATGCCGGTCAGCGCGGCCAGCTTCGATGGCAGCAGGTAGAAGACCAGCAGCTTCCCGCCGTCCGCCAGGTACTGTGCCAGCACGCCGGCAACCGCGTCGGGCATGTTGGGGTTATACGGCAGGATGACGGCCGACTTCCCGCGCAGCCGGTCGGCGGTGGCGTCGAGATCGCTGACGATCACATACGGCAGGCCCAGCGCGTCCAGCGCGCCGGCGATGGTTTTCGTATAGGTGGCGACGCCTTGCTCCTCGACGGCTCCGGCGGACTCGGCGCGAAGGATGGCAATGGGCGCGTCGGCGCCGTCTACCGCCAGGTTCGCCAGGTACAGTTCGGTATTGACATACTGCCCGCGCCAGACGGAGAGGCGGAGGGCGTCGATAGCCCCCCACCCCGCCGGCGTGCCTTCGGCGCGGGTGTCGGACTTGCCGATGACGATGGTGCTCCAGCCGCGTGTCGCCGGGGTGAAGCTGGCAACGTACCACCCGCCGGGAGCATGGAGGTAAAAGGTGTAAAAAGCGGCCGGCGAAGGATCGTCGCAGTAGAGGGCAAAGCGCACCCCCCGGCAAGCCGCCAGGTCGAGCGTCACCGCCCGGTCCCACGACGCCCGCGGGATCGTCGTCCCGGCGAAATTGCACGGCAGCTTCAGCGCCCGCCGCCCGTCGATCTCCAACACCGAGGCCGCCGCCGTCCCCGCCATCGGCGCCCACGCCGCGGCGTCGGCCAGGTTGTCGATAAGCGCCGCCGTCGTTGCCGGCACGACGGGCGGCTGCGCCCACAGCGCCGGGGCGCAGCAGAACAGCAACGATAAGATGGCCCAGGAATGAGATTTCATACGCTTGCTCCTGATAGCCCATTATAACAATAGCTTCGCAAGCGTGGAGCCTGCGTTCAGGGGTTACGCCGGCATCAACTCCCCGTGCATCAATCCATACTCGTCGATGACCGCTTCCGCTCTGGCGTGAAGAGACAGATTGGCCCAGCCGGGCGTTTGCAGAAAGTGCGCGTCGGCGGTGGCGCAGAAGCGGACGCCCAGCGCGCCGGCCTGCCGGAGGATCGCCGGGCGTTCGATGGCCTCGGGGGTCAGCTCCCACAGCACCCGGTGGGACGCACAGGCTTTCATCAACGGCTCCATCAGGACGATCAAACGGTCGTCGGGCAGCGCATCGACCGGCACGGCATACGCGCGCAGCGGCAGCAAGCCATCATACATATGCCCGAGCACGCGCACTTTGGGGTTGCGCTCGATGGCCCGCACGTAGGCGGAGACGAAATTTGCCAGGATGGCTTCGACGCCGCGAGCTTCCACTGCCGCGCGCCAGGCCTGCACCGCTGCAACGGGGCTGTCGGCCAGTTGGCCGGGGATCAGCGCCGGGTCCGGCGTGGCGGTCGCCATGCGCGGCAGCCAGTGCACGCTAAGGATGGCCGCGTCCAACTGCGCCGCGTCTTCCGCGGTGATGTTGATCGTGCCGGCGTCATCCACCAGCTCCGTCTCCACCCCGGCCAGCATGCGCAGGCCGGATGACGACTTGTACGCACGGATATCCTGCAGGAAGGCGGCAAATTGCTCCGGCACGATGCGCTTCCAGTGCACCCACGCTGCCTGCCCGTTCGGCAACGCGTGCGAATAGTGCTTCAGCACGCAGACGGTGTCAAATCCCAGCCGCGCCGCCTCCCGCTCGATATTGGCCAGCGTCATCTCCGCATGCGAGCAGTCGTCGGCAAAGTAATGCACGTGATAATCCCGAAGCCCTGCCATGAGCACCCCCTTTCGTGCTATCGGTTTAATTCATCCTGCACCTTCCCTGTTCCTGCCTCGTTTTCATGGATGAAGGAGATGCCGCGCTGCAGGCGAATTTCCAGGGCATATCACCGAAGACAGGTTTCATCATGCGCTACCGGCGCCTGGGCCGCACGGAACTGCTGGTTTCCGAATTCATGCTCGAAAAGCCTTCGCGTACTGGTGTAAGGTTCACAGGGATGAGTAATCCCGAGCTTGCCTGGATATGAAAAGGCTTTTCGAGCATGAGCACGAGCACGAGTTAGATCCCGTGAACGGTTGCCAATTTTCTATTTCACTGACAGGAAAGCCCTGCCTCCGCATAGAAATGTAGTCTGCAAGTCTGAATCCTTCCCGTTTCTGGAGATATACGATGCCATTACTACCGGTCTCATTGACCAATTTCGCTCTGCTCGTCTGCGTGGCGGCGCTGCTGTGCGCCATGCTCGGTGCGAGCGCGGCGGAGGTGACGGTGATTCGCGACGGAAAACCGCTGGCGAAGATTTACCTGCGCGGGCCGCTGATGCCGGCGGACGCGAAGCCGCCGCGCGGCGGGTGGCCGGCGGAACAGGCAGCCGCCGTGCAGCGCAGCGAGGCAGTGCGCGACCTGCAGTATCACCTGCAGAAGATGTCCGGCGCTGCCCTGGAGATCGCGACGATCGATGATCCCGCGCAGGCGGCGGCGCCGGGCATCGTCTTTGGCGACCTGGCGACAAAGCTGGGCGCGACCGCGACGAAAACCACTCCGCAGCAAGAAGGCTACCGCCTGCTGACGAAGGGCAACCTGGTGCTGATCGGTGGTGAGAGCGACGTGGCGGCGGAGCACGGGATGTATGCTCTGTTGCGCAAGCTGGGGTGCGACTGGGTCTTCCCCGGCGAGATCGGCGAAGTCATCCCGCAGCGGCAGACGGTGGAGATTCCGCAGCTCGATGAAGCAAGCGCGCCCGACTTCCAGGTGCGCGCGCTCCACTACCGCGGCTACAACCCGCCCCGCCTGCCGGAGGAAGCTGCGCGCTTCGAACAATGGAAGCGACGCCAGCAGGGCGGCACGGGCGACCTGCCCTTTATGGGCGCCGGCGGCCACATATGGGGCTCCTTCATCGACCGCCATAAAGCGGAGTTCGACAAGGACCCGACCATGTATGCCCTGCGGCGCGCGCCGGACGGCATGATGAAGCGCCTGGGCCCGCAGCTCGAATCGACTCACCCGCGCGTGATCGAGCTGTTCGTGAAGGACATCGAAGACACTTACGTGAAGAATATCGCCGCCGGCAAGTGGACGAAGGACACGGTGGCCGCCTTCGGCATCGGCCCGGCGGACGGCCTCGGGTATTCCATGTCGCCGGAAGCGCTGATGGCCGGCTCCGGACGCATCGACCCGATCATGGGCGAGCCGGACCGCACCGATGAGCTGGTGCTGCTCGGGAACAAGATCCTCGAGCAGGTCAACAAGGACTACCCGAACTGCTACGTCGGCTTTTACTCCTACTCGGTGCACGCCGATTTCCCGCAGCGCTACCAGCCGAACCCGCACATCGTGCCCATCTTTGCGCCGATCAGCTTTTCGCGCCTGAACAGCGTGCTCGACCCCAACTCGAAGACGCAGGCCTACTACCGCGGCGTGGTGGAGCAGTGGGGCAAGCTGTCGAAAGCGCAGGGCAACCCGCTCATCTTCCGCGGCTACAACTGGAACCTGGCGGAAAACCTGCTGCCCTACACGAAGGTGCGCATCTGGGGCGAGGAGCTGCCATATTACAAGGCGCAGGGCATCATCGCGTTGAACGTGGAGGCGACGAAGCAGTGGGCGATCCTCGCCCCCTCGGATTACGTTTTCATGCGGCTGGCATGGGACACCTCGCAGAAGTGGCAGGAGCTGCTGCATGAATACTGCGTGAACGCCTTCGGCCCGGCGGCGCCACCCATGGAGCGCTACTTCAACCGCGTCATCTCGGCACAGCAGGGTTCCGGGGAGGAAGCCGGCTCCTATCACGCCTTCCCGCTGATCTACGACGCCGCCTGGGTGAAGACCGCGCACGGCGATTTCACGGAAGCGCTGCTGCTGACGAAAACGACGGCTGAGCGCGAGCGCATTGAGTTTTTCGCGACCGGGCCGGAGATGCTGTCACGCTACCTGACCTACTTCGCCGCGGCGAACCGTTGTGACTTCCCCGCGGCAAAGACGGCGTATGATTCGATGCTGGCGCTCTGGCAGCAGACTTATGCCCAGAACACCGACATGGTCTCCAACGAAGGACCGGCCTACCTGAAGCGTTTCATCACGAGCTTCGTGGACGATGGGCTGAAGTTCTCCGCGGCGCCGTACCGGATCGTGGCGAAGGTTCCCGACGTGCTGCCCACCGCCTTCGACCCCAACGCCGTGGGCCAGGAGATGCAATACCAGAACCCGGCAATCAACGACCGCGGCTGGGTGACGACGAAAACCTTCTCCTCCACCTGGGATGCCCAGGGGCTGGCCGGGCTGCGCAACGGCGCCGTCTGGTATCGCTATCACTTCATCCTGCCCGCGGATGCGAAGGGTCAGCCGATCGGCCTCTTCGTCGGCGGCGTGGAAGACGAAGCGCGCGTGTGGATCAACGGCAAGCTGATCGGCACCTCCGGCCAACGCTTCAGCATGCCCAGCCAGTTCGACCTTACCGATGGCATCAAATACGACGGCGAAAACATGCTGGCGATCGAGGTGATCCGCAACAGCATGGCCAACGAGATCGGCCTGGGCGGCATCATCCGCCCCTGCTTCCTCTTCACCGGTCCCCGCCTGCCCGCCAAAGCCCCGAAACCGCTGGAGTTGCGGCGGGTGCTGCCGGGAGGAGAGTTGGGGGAGCCGGAAGGATAAGTAGTTAGTGGTGAGTAGTGAGTAGTGCCCTATACGGTGGTTGAGTAGGCAAGTAAGCTTTCCCGTATCTTTCCGCAGCCACCGCGCCGTATCGAAACCACCATGTTGACAGGTAAGCCTTTCGGGAACGGGCGCTATGGGTATGCGGCGGAGTACCGCCGCATAGGTGGTCTCGATACGGCGCGGGAGCTGTGAGGGTTTTTTGAAAAAACTCCCGTGCCTACTCGACCACCGGACCGGGCGTTATGATTATTTGACAAAGTATATGGTAATGATCTACTGCCACTCACCACTCGCCACTTTTTTTCACAGGTGCGATCATGACAACCTCGCTCTACCGCCATCCCCGGTCGGTGGTCGACCGCGTCTTCACCGTCTGGCGCAGCCCCGGTCGCTTCACGAAGAATCCGGACCTGGTGCAGTTGCCGTCCGGGCGGCTGCTGCTCGTTTACAGCGACAACGATTCGCACTGGTCGCAGGAGACGCAGGCGCTGACCCTCCTCGCCAGCGACGACGGGGGAAGCACCTGGTCGAAGTTCCGCGAAGTGGCTA
>Ga0172369_10003274_pt1 | contig 21469 bp, 32 predicted proteins | sample LakKiv25m_FD_114539 | JGI IMG/M metagenome (GOLD analysis project Ga0172369, IMG submission 114539) | Freshwater microbial communities from Kabuno Bay, South-Kivu, Congo - kab_022012_11.25m | ecosystem: Environmental > Aquatic > Freshwater > Lake | place: Democratic Republic of the Congo...
AAAACACCGTCTGAAATATATTTTAAAAAATCTGTTAAAAGTTTTTGATCGTTTATATCCATCAGTCGTTAAAAATTGGTCTTGACAAAGGGGTAAGGTTTATAAGGTTTCGTCAAATCCTTCGTCAAACTTAAGACCTCCACCTGGCATTTCCCATTTACCTCTTTCGTTTCTTGCTTTCTTACCTCTTTTTGAAAGAAAAATTTTACCTTCTTTATTAATTAAAACTGCCCCAATCCCAACACCTATATAATCAACACCCTTAACAAAACGTTTGTTTTCTTTTATCTTTCTAAATCCTTTAATGACCGCTTGTTTTTCCTGATCTTCCGGAGGAAAAATATCGTTTACTTCGTCTTCCGAAATCCATCGATACTCTGAATGATCTTCTGCGTTTAGAATAATATTTTGGTTTTTGTCTTTCAACCTTGCCAAATAATCAATTTCCACCGCATGTTTTGAGGTTTTTTCTCCTTTACAGCTTGGAGTATGAAACGTAGGTAAAAACGTGATAAGGCTCTTCAATTTCAATATCAATATGCAGTTCTTCTTTAACTTCCCAAAGCATCTTCAACCGTTTCTCCATATTCTACGTGACCTCCTGGAAGCTCAAACTTGTCGGGTAGAAATCTCTTATTATCAGCTCGTCTTGCCACTAATAATTTATCTTCGCGGTTGTAAATAAAAGCACAGGTGGTAATAACTTGTTTTCTGTCCATTTAATTTTTCTTGTAAAGCTTACTTTGTAATTGAATTAGATTTTCACATTTATAAAGATTGCACTCCGCACAATCATTAACTTTTTTAAATTTAGCACAAACGCGGACTTGACACTTTTGACAATAAAGGTAAATCGGTCCGGAAGATTTACAACCGTAGCAATTAATATCTTCTTTTTTGACCGATGGCCGATTCATATTCTTTCGAATGTATCTTTCCATCCATTCTTTAGCTGTTTTTTCCCTTAATTTATTATCGTTTGTTGCAGTGGCAATAAACGCCTCGCATTTGCTGCAATCCAACCCGCAAAATCCAATATTGTTTTTCATACTGTTGGCTTAACTGGCCAAGGATAAGGCATCATGGTAGAGATCGGGATTTGTTTAATTTTTCCCTCCTCTTCCATAATTATCACCACATCAATTCCACTTCTTAATGAATTTTCGTAAATTAGCTGTTTGCAAATATGGCAATTTGATCCGGTAATGGCAATCACTTCAAATTGGAGCATTTTTCGGCAAATATCTTCTGGTATTTTGTAAAGGATTTTACCATTGACTGTTTTTGAGTTAAACATGATTATGATTAAAAATTAATTTCATTAAACAATTTAATTGATGGTTTAGTTAGAGGAATATTTTTGATCTGTATGATTAGTGAAAGTGTGAGGAGTATGTTCGACTTCCACTAAGTCACCCGCTTTAATAATTTGTTCATTAACTTCTCCGTTTTCTTTCCATTGAGCGGTTAATTCTCCCTCGATCATATAAATTGTTTCCCAAACCTTCTCATGATGATGCCAAAGCTGTGTGCTTTCTGGAACTTGTTCGTTATAGTGAACCTCGTATTCGGGAAAAAGAAAATAAGTAACCCTGGTTCCTTCAGGCTTAGCAATGTATTTAGCATCAGTAGATTTTATTATTTTCATTTTGTCTTGTCTGAAAGGATTATACCTCTTTACTTTTTTAAGATCAATAACCTTAGTTCCTTAGGGAGTTTTTTCTGATTTTTGATTTTGAAGTTCAAATAACGAATCATGTAGAAGGCGTCAAACATTTTTCAATGTTCTTTTTAAAGCTTCTCTTAGTTGTTTTCTACCAAAACCGCTTTTATAAAATCTTTCTCTCGCTTCAGCGTCTTCTTTATTTATAAAATACTCATAATGAAGTAATTTAAAAGGTAATCGGTATTTAGTAGCGGTTACTTTTCCGGAAAAATGTTCGCCTATTCGTTTTTTAAGATTCGCGCTATAACCTACATAGAATTTACCGTCTTTCAGACTTAAAAGAATATAAACGTAAAAATGATTATTTAATCCCGCTTTGCGGGATGAAGCGTCTGACGCTTCCATAAATAAGAATAGAATTTAAGTGCCAAGTCAAACTTGGTCACCTTCGTCCTCCTCGGGAAAACCGAGTCGGACTCGGTGGAGATGCCGGGAGTTGAACCCGGGTCCGGGGAAACACCGTTAAAAATCTTTAGTCAGGGATAAATTATTTTTAACTCAATCCTGTATTGAAAAATAATTAAAACTTTACAAGATGCTGTTTGGGGTTTGTCGAATCTCAAACCAAACAGTAACTTTTGAGGCTCTTACCTTGATTGGTTAATCTCTAGTTTAAGTTGAACCAAGGGAAACTTAAACCGAGGCTTCAGACATTAAGCATAAAGATAGGCAGGTTGTGCCATCCTATATGCAAACGCTTCAGCTGCTTGACTTTCATCATTGGCAATTATGTTTTTCCATTTAACGGATAGGTCCGCCCTGACGATTTTTAAATGTGCAAATTCCTCGTCGAATCCTGTCATCCCCTATATTTTCATATATTCTTTTGCTTCTCTTTCCTGATCCAATTTCACATCGCGTGCCTTTTCCAAATTTTTCTTTTCTCTGCTTCTTAAGCCTTTGACCAAGGCAATTTGAAGCTTGATTAGACTCCCCTTATTATAACATGCGACCGGGACAATGGTCAATCCGGACGCGCCCGCCATTTTCACTTTCAGCCTAAGAAGTTCTTTCTTGTGAAGGAGCAGTTTTCTGGTCCTTTTCGAATCGTACCCTTGCGGCCGGGAAAACGGATAAACCGGCACGTCGGCGTTGATAAGATAAGCCTCGGAACCGATGATTTTGACAAAAGATTCCTCAAGCCGGATATTTCCGGCGCGGATGGACTTGACCTCGGCACCGATTAGGCTCATACCCGTCTCGAATTTTTCGAGTTCATGGAACTGCCGGCTGAATTTCCGGTTGGTTATTTTCATATTTATATGATATAATTCTATCATACGTAGTTTGTCTTCCTGTAAAAAATCAAGCAGATTTTTTTAATCATTAGCCATTTACTATAATCGGCAGACAATTTTCTATGGGAGAAAGATTATTTGCGGTTCTTGACGATAAATACAGAGCCGAGCATCCATGGACCTCCATGGCACGGTCAGAAAAATTCAATCCGCGGAAGGCAATCGAAAAGTATAGGGTAAAACCTCCGTGGTCAATCATTGAGATTGTCGATAAAGCGCAAGAAAGACAATTCGATATTATGATTGAGTTGGGTATTTCTCCCAAATCAATAGATATTCAGCGACCGGTTTTTGTCAATTATAAAAATAGAGATAAATTAATGACGATGGGGCAAGGAATTTTCTCTATTCAAGGACATTTACTGCATAATACCCGTATTCCTGTCGTATATTTGGGAGAAGCTTTGGACTTGCTGGAAATTGCCAGAACAATATATCATGAAATGACTCACGGCGTTGCCTATCAATCAATTATTGCAAGACTCGACGGCAACGATCAATTCAAAACATCAAAAGGCAGGATTGGTTTCGGAATTTACAATTCGGCAATCGCTCCCGAACATAAACCAAAATACAGCAGCTTTCTTGAAGAAGCATTTTGTGACTACGAGGCTCTGGCTTTCCAGGAAGAATTAATGCGACATCCACAGTTTGCAGATGAAATTACCACAAGACAACAAATCGTCGACAACTTCGCCAGGATCGGATTTATCAATAAGGAAGGAAAGGTAATATTTCCCGGCGACGGCCTTAAGCTTGAACCAAAATATTGTATCTTTTGCGTGGAAGAAAACGGAGGAATTCTAAAACGTAAACGAGATGCTGTTATTGGCTGTGGCCTGGCAGGCTTTGGGGCAAAATTTTTAGACGTTTTATTTTCGACGATCGGCGTCGATGAAAAAAATACCGTTCTGAAACTGATACGACTGGCGCGATTTGACCCGCGAACACACACTAAATTATTGGCGGCAAAAATGGATGCGCTCTGGGGAAAGGGAACCTACGACAAAATCAGAAGGTGTCCTTATAAAATAGAGGCTATTGTCGCCTTAACCAACGAGTTTGAAGAAAAATATGCGCCGTAAAAGTTATTTCTATAGTATTTGCCCTACCATGCTTGACAATAAAATGGCGATAGTCCATAATACAATATGGAAGCTCCTAGGCAAATTAAGAATGAATTAACCCCCCAAGAAAAAGCAGCTATAGAAACATTTGTTGTCACCTGGTCAAGAATCGTAAATCGGCAAGAATACTCCGCACAACTTCAAGATCGGCCGGGAAACGGGTCGTCAATCGCCCATAATGGTTGTTCGGGTGAAGTTAGTAAAGTTAGTGAAGTTGATCAATTTAGTCAATTAGGCCATGGCGCCCGCGGTTGTGTTTATTGTGCACACGACGGAAAACCTCACACCAAATGCGTTCCTAAAGCAGCTTCATCGGGATGATTAAAATCTTTTTTATTTTCCCCTCCCGACAATTTCAATAACAGCTTTACCGGGCTCCTTACGAAAATCCGTGGTAGAATATTGACTTATGGAAAAATCACCAACTAAAATGGAAAATGTATTGATCGGTAAAGCATTTTTAAAGACCCTTCTTGGTGCCCAGCCCAATGACTGGCGTTATAAAAATTGGCGTAACAATCTCAGTCGATTATCCTTAACTCATTCGCGAGAAATCCATGAACTGGGGGGAGAAATTGCCCTCACTATAAGCAGAGGTATTCTTTTCAGACAAGCATGTATTGATGAAATATTTTCGCCGCGATTAAATGAACAAATGCGTGAAGATTTAATAGAGCTGTTAACCAATGCCGGCTATTCTTTACAACATTCCGAAGATATTCCGGTGATAATCGGTAAATTATTCCAAGTTTTGAAACAGGCACATTTTTTAAATCGTCCAACGACTTTAAAATCAACTCCAAGAGCGTTTTCGGACGCTGAAAAATTTATCGGTAATTGTTTGATTACCGGTTGCGAAATATATGCTTTCACTCAATCCAATAAACCCGTTGAAAAAAAGGAACAAGGATACGGCCCTTTTGAAGATTTTATCAACTCCATGGACTCAAACTTATTCCCTCCATCCGAACAATATTAAACCCGCACGAAACGTGTTGTTTTTTTATTTTATTTCCCTTTCGCGATAATCCCATTAATGATTCCGCGATAATTATTTATGTCTGTTTCCGCCTGTTGTTTTTCTTTTTTGTCCTCTTCACAGGAATTTTTGAAAAACTCGCTACCACTGCAGGTGATTTTCATCGAGGCAATGGCACCGTTATAGGAAGAAACCGCACTATTGAATCGCTGCAGATAATACATTAAATCATCATAATCTTTTTTCATATAACATTTATTACTGGCAAATTCACCCTCACGGATATTATACGTAACACAACCGGATCCGCTGTTGTTGGTGTTGTTATTGCTTGTCGTTTGTTTATTGCTTGCACTGTTGACGTCCGCAACCATATTTTTTATTTTTCCCGGAGCCGTACGCAGTTTAAGGTTTCGAAGAATTGTTATAAAATCTTCGTCTAATATTTTAGACATTGGGTCGTCATTCGGTACAAATCCATAAAGAATATACATTAGTTTACTGCCGTCTTTACTTACACCAATATATCCCCCTTCCTTAAAATCTTTACCATTAATATTACCTTCCAAATTTATAGCTGTTGTCATCAGCTCGCCCCAAAGACCGTCTTTTCCAGCTGTCACTTTAATGTTCTTGTTGGTTAAAGCCAAAGACTTATATTCCTCAAGCGTTAACCCCTTATCATTATCCACACAATAAAAACGGATACCCGGATAATTCAAATTATATTTTCCATCAACCAATTCCGCCGGTTTATCTTTATAGGAAACCGCTGCATATAATACTTGTTTTACGGGAAAAACATCTTTATCCAAGATATCAAACACGTTTTTATCCAAAAGCAATTCCTCATACATCCACTTGCGGTTTTTACCTTCAACAATATCGGTCGTTTTCAAAACAGGAATCGAAAGACCGCAAGCCGACGGCGCATAGGAAAGAATTTTATCGCGATTGATCGACCGGATACTATTTTTCTGTTGATAACCTTGTAGAAAAGACTTTTGTAAAACTCCGGAATTCCAGGCTTTAACACCGCTTTGCAGGGCAAAATAGGCAATCAGACCAAAAATCAACCAGCCGAGAACCGCAATTACCGTTATCCATGCCAAACTGATTTTTTTTGTTTCATCGGTCGCCGCTTTTGCCTGTTTATAAAGCGTGACAAAATAAGCCATACTGAACCAGTTGGCCAGAACATTAACAAAAAATAAATAAAATGAAATGATTATGCCGGTGGCTTCATCAATTTTTCCGACAAGATTTGGAATAAAAATCAAAAGCACAATATAAAGAAGAATGAACAAACCCCAGCGGATAAAAATTTCGCCAAAATGCTGACTGATGATTTGACTGCTTGACCGCAACGCCGCCACTCCTTTTTTATCGGATAAAATAACTTCATAGGTAGCAAAACTTAAAAACACGGCAATGAAAAACGCGGGAATAATAAAGAAAAATAATCCACCCCACACGAGAAAACCGGTTAAAACACCAACAACCACCAGGGGAATGATGTAGCCGAAACCTTTTCTGAAAGCCTGACCCCAACCCAACTTTCCCTCCTTATCATTGACGACTAAAACTTGACCAATGGAAAAAGCAGTCACGATGACACATATCAAAATCATCGCCAACAGAAACAATCCACCGGCAAGAAACCAAGTATTGACCGGAATTTTCGACAATACTTCAGGACCGGCTGATTTTTGGATAGCCGACATTAAACCTCCAGATATTCCCATGACAACCGCCAATAAAATAACGATGACTGCCGCGACAAAACCGATGGCAAAAGCAAAAACATTGAGAAGTAAAAGATTGAGAATGTTTTTAACCAAAGCCTGCCAGGATTGGGAAAAAAGTTCTTTTATTGGCGGCAAAGATTTTTCCGTAGTGCTTTCCATGAATTATTTTTTAACTGGTAAAATTTTTCCCTCTCCTTCAAGATTGAGGACATTGACAATCTCCGAAGAAGTGGGAATAATATATTTGGTATTGTTGGCCAAAACCGTGGAAGAAACCTCGAGCCGGCGCCAGGCCTGGGCTTTCTCGTCAAAAAATTTATTGGCGGCCTCAGCCACTTTTTGGATCGCCTCGGCTTCGGCTTGGGCTTTTAAGATTTTTGCTTTGGCCTCACCTTCGGCTCTTAATATCTCGGCGCTTTTGCGGCCGTCCGCTTCCAGAATCTGGCTTTGCTTGACGCCTTCGGACTCAAGGATTGCCGCCCGTTTTTCCCGCTCGGCTTTCATTTGTAAACTCATAGCTTCAATAATTTCGGGCGGCGGATCAATTTTCTGGACTTCCACCCGCGTCACTTTCACGCCCCAGGTATTGGTCGCCTCATCTAAAACGTCACGCAGGTTGACGTTGATGACGTCGCGGGCAACAAGCGTTTCGTCCAAAGTTTTATCACCGATCAAATTCCTTAAGTTTGTCTGGGCAAGGACGGTCGCCGCCGTATCAAAGTCTTCAACTTCAAATTCCGCCTTTAAAGGATCGACTACTTTATAATAAATAACGGCATCAACCGTGACGCCGACGTTATCTTTGGTAATTACTTTTTGTGGCTCGACATTAATTACCTTCTCGCGGATATCAACCGTAATTAAAGTGTCTAAATAAGGCAAGATTATATTCAGACCCGGATCGGCCATCGATTTGAATTTACCCAAACGCAGTACCACACCCTTATGGGCTTGACTGATAATTTTCACCGAAGATAAAAGAGTAATAAGCGCCACAACGGCAATAATAATTAAGAATGCCATTTTTTTATATAATTTTTCCAGCCCCGATTATTCGGGGACAACTTTTAACGTCACACCGCTTACCGATTTTACGGTTACGGTTTGATTGATGTCGATTTCTTTTTCCGCCTCGGCCCGCCAAATTTCGCCCTCAACCTTTACCTGACCGGGGTGATGAGGAACAATTTTCTTGACAACAATCCCTTTTTTTCCGGGCAGGCTGTCAATGTTGGTCGATTTCGTTTCGATAATGATTTTTTTCTGGATAAATTTTCTGCCAAAAAAAAGATAAAGGAAGGATAAAACGGCGACACAGATGAGAGCGGCGTTAAAATTCCCAAGCAGCTTGCCTAATAAACCCGATATTATAAAAATAATTCCGCTTAAAAGAAGATCGAAACCGGTGGCGGCGCCAAGGAACATTTCGACGGCAATCGCCGCGATTCCTAAAACGATCAACACGTTGTTATTGTCTAATCCGGTCATATGGTTATTGTATCTAATCGAACAGTAAAGTTCAATCTCAAACACTTTATCGTTCTGATAAAATAACAATATGCAAATAATTGCCGATCTTCACCTGCATTCCAAATTTTCCCGCGCCGTGTCGCAGAAGATGGATCTTATTGGTATCGCCGAGATGGCCGCCAGAAAAGGCATCGACTTGGTGACAACCGGCGACTGGATGCACCCGATTTGGTTCAAATCAATTCAAAACGAATTGAGTGAAGATTCATCGGGAATATATCGATTAAAAAACGTAGGGGCGCGGCGTGATGCGCCCGCAACAAAGATAAAATTTTTATTGACAACGGAAATTTCATCAATTTACACCCAGGGCGGTCAAATGAGGCGGGTTCATAATCTGATTTTTTCCCCTTCGATCGCCACTTGCGAAAAGGTAAATAATGCTTTGCGCTCCCGCGGAGCAAACTTAATGTCCGACGGCCGGCCGATCGTCGGCATTTCCTCAAAAGATTTACTCTCGATGGTTTTGGAAATCGACAAAAATATTCTTTTTGTTCCCGCTCACGTTTGGACGCCCTGGTTTGCCATGTACGGCTCCAAGTCGGGATTCAATTCGATCGAAGAGAGTTTCGGGGAATATGCAAAATATATTTATGGAGTGGAAACCGGTTTGAGCTCGGACCCCATTATGAACTGGCAAGTTAAAGATCTTGACAACCGTTCGATTCTTTCTTTTTCCGACGCCCACTCGGGCCCCAAACTCGGACGAGAAGCAACGGTGTTTACGGAAAATTCCGATTTCCGATTTCCGATTTCCAAACTAACATATATTGATGTAGCGGAGGCAATAAAACAAAACCCTCAAGGAAAACTGAAAATCGGCTACACGATCGAGTTTTTTCCCGAGGAAGGAAAATACCATTGGTCCGGCCACCGCAGCTGCAATATCCGCTACAATCCACAGGAAGTCAAAGAAAAAGGCGTCCTCTGCCCGGTCTGCCGCCGGCCGCTCACGATCGGCGTGGAAAACCGGGTAATGGATTTATCGGACAGGATTTTAACCAAAAACGATTTGTTGTTCGTCCAAAACAGCAATGGTCTCAGCTTCGTTTACGACAAAGAAAAAAAACGCCGGCCATTTGTTTCTTTGATTCCCCTGCTTGAAGCTTTAACCGAAATCAATAAGGGTTCAGCCGTCAAAGCCTTTCGCGAATACGAAAGATTGACGAGCGAATTCGGGAACGAATTCGACATACTTATGAGAAAACCCTACGAAGAAATTGCTAAAGCCGGCGGTGAAGAACTGGCCCAAGCCGTAAAAATTATCCGTGAACGGAAAGCCTATGTCGATCCGGGATACGACGGAGTGTTTGGTGCCGTAAAGATTTTTAAGGACACGGTCGCGAAAGAAAAAAAGACTCAGTCAAAAGATGAAATGAAAAAAGACGAAGACCAACCAACCTTATTCTAATTTTTAATGTTTTAAAAATTAAAAATTTAGTCATTAAAAATTGATTTCAAATTTAAAATTTAAAATTAAAAATTGTCGTTTTAACGGCGCTTTACTCTTCATTTTTATCTTATTGCTCCCTACCCAACTGGGCAAACATTTCTTTCTTCCTTTTTCCTATCTTTCCGGCGTCAGAAGCGATTATTTGGCGCCGACGATTTATTTAACCGATATTATTGTTTTCCTATTGTTAATGGTCAACCTCAAAACCGTTTTCAATTTTTTTAAAAATCCAAAAATTTTATTTTTATTGTTTTTGTTGGTTTTAAATGCGATTTTCGGTATTCTTCCGGTCGTTTCGCTGTTTCGAATCATTAAAATAATTGAATTGTTGATTTTGTTCGCTGTTTTACGAAAATGGTCACGGGCGCATCACGCTCGCCTCGCTGAAGCTTTGGCGAAGCGGGCTCGCCTCGATTCGACCATCGAGTCGAAGCGGGCTGCGCCCCTACAAATTGTTACCCCCCTTCTCGTCGGCGGGATGTTCGAATTGACTCTCTCTGCTTGGCAACTGATTTCCAGACATTCTGTTCAGGGGATTTTTTATTGGTTTGGCGAGCGGTATCTCACCCCGAGCATGCCGGATATCGCCAAAGCGTCTCTCGGCGGCGTGGAATTTATGAGACCGTACGGAACTTTTTCCCACCCGAATTCCATGGCGGGATTTTATTTGTTGGTATATTTTTTTATATTGACGAATCCGTTATTTAATAATCGGGCAGGAAAAACCCTGCCCCTACAAAAATATTTATTTTTATTTGTTACGTCGTTACTGATCTTTTTATCTTTTTCCAAAATCGCGATTATCTCTTTTCTGACTCTTAACGTTGTTTTCTCCTTGCAAGGAGTCGCCTTGCGAATTAAAAATATTTGTCGGCCGTGCTTGGTATCGCGAATAATTGTTATCGCGGTGTTAAGTTTCATATTCCTTTCCGCCCAGGGCGACGCCTTGAGTTTGCAAAAAAGACTAACGCTGATTGGGAATTCTGTGAGGATTTTGGCGGATCATCCATTAACCGGTACGGGAATTGGAGCTTATTTGGTCGCCCAGAATAAAATTCCGATCAACTACGGTTATTATTTTCAGCAGCCTGTCCATAACATCTTTCTTTTATTTTTGACGGAAACGGGAATAATTATCACGGGAATTATTACATGGCTGCTTGTTATCTGGTTTAGAAAACGGGCGAAATTAATTTCGCCCCTACCGTTAATATTTATTTTATTAGCAATATTTATTACCGGATTATTTGACCATTACTGGCTCACCCTCCAGCAAAATCTCCTGCTTTTACCCCTTGTATTGGCTTTTATTTAAGCCTATAATATATTTAGCGCTATAGAAAAAGAAGCCTTGGGTAAACTGGCCAGCTTCACCGAAAGTATCTTTCTCCTTATGGTTATGCCCTTTTTGGGTCTTTTCGATCTTTTGGGAATCGACGCTTCGAAATAAACTCATTCTATTTCATTCGAACATCATATAACCTGCTTTTAATGGAGATATTTCCGGGCGCCCGCAAATTAAATATTGACCAAAAATCATTGCAGCGACCGTCGGCGTGGCCACAGTTGACATCAAATCCTATAATGTTTTTTTCTCCTTTATCTGTTTGAAAAACAACCGAATTTGTATAACCGCCTGTGCTCTGCGATACTGAAACCGAATTAACGCTACTCACCGCATCTCCTCCGGCTTTTTGCCTCATTTCATCTTTGGAAAATGGATTACCGCCACCACAACCATCCGGCGGTAAAATTCTATCCCTATCTTCATTTGATCCTTTATTGTAAACAATCCATGCGTTTATAATGTCAACCACATCATCTTGGGACAGCCAAGGGTTGCTTCTCCCGCCACACGTTGTAAAACCTTGACCATATTTATAATTCGTATACCAGGCTTTATAAAACCATGGACTGGCAACATCATAAGCGTCATTCACCAAACATCCCTGATTGCCACAAACCGTGTCCCAACCCTTAGTATCTACATATCCGCCAGGCGTTGAAACGTATTGAGCTGAAACATTGTCCGGGAGAACCATACCGGACGTAGCATCGACTGCCGCGCGCCACGCACCAGCCGCACCATCGGACACTTTTGATTCTAAGTAAACTTGACAGTGATCATCAGTACAAATTGTTTGACCACGCTGAATATAATGATATGCAAAAGTCCTCGCCGCAATCGCCTGCGCTTTTAAAGCCGCACTGTCATTATCTGTCCAACTCGACGGCATTTCCGCTATACCATATAAATATTGTTTTTCAAAAGGTATCGTTCCTTTGTCGGTATTGATTGTTTCGGGCATATCTCTGTGTTCCGGTGTCGCTCCATAATATTCTTGAAGAATTTTATTATAGTCTTGACCTGCCCTTGCTCTTGCCCACGCGCCATACTGACTCATTCCATTACGACGATAATTCGCGCCGTTACCCGCATAAGCACCAAAAGAGAAAGTAGATAATGAGCCTCCGGGAGCGTTTGCCTGCCATCCGTTTAATGAAGCGTTGTAATCGTCGGCTAAAGCGGCGGAACCAACACTTACGCTGAAATTTCCCGATCTTGCCGCAATTAAAGCTTGCTGTTGTGCGGTTAAATCCGCAATCTTATTTTGTATTTCACTTAAAGCTTTGTTTGCTTTTTCAACTTCCCCCGCCATAAATTGCGACTGCCTATCAACATCTGACTTTAATGTCGTCAACCTGTCTTGCTCGCTTTCTAAACTGGATTTTTTATCCTCAAGATCCTTTATATAGGTAACAATCTTAATAATCGCAATTTTATCTTCGTCGATAAGTTTTTTTTGATAGAAAAAATTTTGCAATGATTGGGAAAAATTATCAGCGATGAGTAAATTAATAAGGGAAGTTGGGCCATTGTTGTTGTTTTTGTAATATTGGTTTGCCCGGGCATAAAGCAGTTCTTTTTGATAATCGAGGATTTTCTCGCCCTCGACCACTTCTTTTTTCTTTTTCTCAATCTCCCCTTCAAGAAAATCAACCTGCCCTTTAATGGAGTCAAGCTGTTTATTAAGCTGATCAAGCGTCGCCTTATTATTTTTATTAGCACTATCAATCGCATTATAAGTATTTTTGAAATCGTCGATTTGCTTTTGTAAATCGGAAATTTCATCTGCGCGAATAACAGAAGCAACCAATAAAATTGTAGCGGAGAAAATAATGGCAATAAAAAAGAAACGGCGCATTATTCAATTATAATTGATTTTGTTATACTCATTCTATGACTAAGCTTTTACTTTCGATTTTTACTTTATTAACGGTATTGACGATACCGCCGGCCGCGATAGCTGTCGATTGCGATGTCGACCGCTGCGCCACCTGCGACCAGTGCGGTTATTGCTGGAAAAGCGCCAAAGTGCCGGGCGATTGGGAAAGCTGCCGCAAATGTCTTTACCCCGCGGCGAGCACCGACCCATTATCCAACGAAACCGTCAGCGTGACAACAACGGGGATCGCCTACGCCGAGTCAGCCGCCCCGACGCCCGTTTCCGGCCGGTGGTACACGATGGCCGGCTGCATCAATACCAGCTCGAATTTTGACGAAAAAGGGGCGGCCGGCGACGTCATTGAGATCGTTTTGACGCGCCTGGTTTTTTCCGTGGTCGGCGGCATTGCTTTCCTTTATTTGATTTACGGGTCTTTTTTACTGATGACTTCGCGATCCGAACCCGAAAGATTAAATCATGGCAAGCGCGTAATTTATGGAGCGATTATCGGAGTGGTTTTTTCTTTAACATCAATTCTTCTTATCAATCTCATAGCTTCGGGGATACTTAAAATACCGGGATTCGAATAATAAATTCCGGATTATTTTTTTCGGCGAAGAAACATTCCGCCGATAAACGAAGCAAGCATGGCGGGCAGAAAAACCGTCGGCAAACCGGTGCTGGGAATGGTTCCCCCTTTCGTTTGGTAACTGTGATAGTTTGAATAAGTGGGCACGATCGACGGGCCGACGATTGTCAATTTCGGCGTCGGCGTGGGAGTCGGCGTAAGAGACCCGGTCGGCGTCGGCGTACCGCGAGCCAAAGGCAGAAAACTGATCTTGCTGAGATTCAATCGGCCGGTGATAACCGCCAATATAACAATGACGGCAACTATTCCCAAAACGAAAGAAATAGTACGATTGGCATTATCCATGCCGTTATTTTAACACTATAAGATAAATTTTGCAAACGTATTGACTTTCACCCGAAAACATAGAAGAATTAACATATGGAATCCCCGAATCCGCAACTGGTTTTTTCCTGGAAGGCGCCTTTGCGCGCCTATAAAAAACGCAGTAAAATAATCCTGCGTTTCTATATTGCCGTTGCGCTTTTACTGTCGGCAATCATATTTTTTTTCGGCGATAAAATTTTACTCATCCCGATTTTTACCCTGTTGTTTCTTTTTTACGTGCTGACGATTACGCCGCCGCCCGAGGTGGAAAATAAAATTACCACTTTTGGCCTGGAAGCCGCCGGAATCAATCTCCGTTTCGAAATCCTTTCCCATTTTTATTTTACGAAAAAATTCGGTTTCGATGTCCTGACTCTGGTGAGTCATGCACCATATTACTATCACGCCTACCTTATCATCACCACACCCGAGATAAAAAAGAAGGTGACGGAAATTCTTTCCCAACACCTAATGTATGTCGAAAAACCCCAAAGAAGCATAACCGATAAAATGGTCGATTGGTTAACCAATCTTATCCCTGATGACAACGACGAAGAAGCCGTCAGCCGCGCATCTTCGCTCCAAATACGGCAGCCGCCATCTCTTTCACCCCAAACACCCGGCCCCATTTGATCACGCCTTCATCGGTTGTTACCAAAAACCCGTCGAGTTCTTTGGCAAGCATAATAAGATCCAAATCGGCCAAACTGTCGATAAAACCAAAGCGGGTTGCCTGACGGTAGCGGTCGCGGAAGTTTTTCACAACCGAACCGACGGCAATTTCGAAATCTTTTTTACTCAAATCGTTTTTGCCGATCATCGCCTTGGCCGCCTGACCGATTGACTCTTCGCCGATACGCAAACCACGGTAACTGCGACCGCGAATATCGTCGACAAGCTGATAAAAAACATTTCCGGGTAAATTTATTTTGGAAATATCGGGCGATTTGACGGTGACTTGGGAAAGAAATTCTTTCAAAAACGGTTGTTCTTTATCTTCGAAAAAACCCAACAATTCCTCCACTATCCTCGGCGGCATATATAATTCAATTTGAAATTTGAAACTCGCCTCGCGAAGCGGGTTTGAAATTTGAAATTTCCTGGTAATATTTCGAATTACTTCCTCGGTTTTATTACCAAGGCCAATCCCCTCTTCCATATTGAAAAAAAGGTTTGTATCCAAAATATATTTTTCCATGAATATATAATAACAAATTTTCAGAAAGCTTCACTTTTATATTTTTGATCAAGTTTTTTATGGGAATGGTGATAAGTGTGTAAGAAAATAAATCCATCTATCTGGAGCAAAAACATTGATATGGTTTTATTGTAATTTGATATCTTGTCTTTATACAAGTAGTGTTCTACATTTAATATGCACACAACCTATGTTTTGTCTATTTTGCAAGAATGCCGGAACCGAAGTGATCGAAACCAGGGTATCCGAAGACGGAACAACCGTTCGCCGAAGACGCAATTGTCCTAAATGCGCCAAACGTTTTACAACTTATGAAAGGATCGAGGAATTGCCGATTCTGGTTATCAAGAGGGATGGCCGGCGCGAAAGATTTGACAAAGATAAGTTAAGAAATGGTATTATTAAAGCCGTCGGAAAAACAACCATTTCCGCCGACCAGGTAGAAAATATTGTTGCCGGGATCGAAAACGAGATTACCCAAAGGGAAAATGCCGAAATCGAAAGCGTACAAATCGGACAGCTGGTTGCCAAAAAGTTGAAAAAATTGGATAAGGTTGCCTATATCAGGTTCGCGTCGGTATTTAGAAGATTTGTCGACCTGGAGGATTTCGAGAAAGAATTAAAGAAACTGTAAATTAATTTTTAATTTGAAATTTGAAATTTTTAATCAATTTTTAATGATTTAATTTTTAAACATTTCAAATTGAATTCAAATTAAAAATTAAAAATTATTATGAAGCTAACAGGAATATCGGAGAAAGTATTTTTAGATCGTTATTCTTTAAAAGACAAAGCGGGTAAACCGTTGGAAAAAACACCCGATCAGATGTGGAAAAGGATTGCCGGGGCGGTCGCCAAAAATGAAAATAAAGACCAACAAAAAAAATGGGAAAAAGAGTTTTACCTGGCGATGAAAGATTTCAAATATGTGCCGGGCGGACGGATTTTGGCCGGCGCCGGTACCGGTTATTCGGTTACCTACTACAACTGCTTCGTTATCCCAAGCCCCAAAGACTCGCGCGATGGAATTTTGGAAACGTTAAAACAAATGGTGGAAATTATGGCCCGCGGCGGCGGCGTGGGCATCAACCTTTCGTCTTTAAGGCCGCGGGGCGCACGGGTAAACAAAGTCAATGGTTTTTCATCCGGTCCTTGCAATTGGGCAGAATTATTTTCCGTCGCCACCAAAGACATCATCCAACAGGGCGGAACAAGACGGGGAGCCCTAATGCTTATGCTTTGGGATTGGCACCCGGACATCGAAGAATTCATTACGGTCAAACAGGATCTGACAAGGATCAACGGCGCCAACTTATCGCTCGCCATTTCCGATAAATTCATGGATGCGGTCGAAAAAGACAGTGATTGGCCGCTCACGTTTCCCGACACTAAAGATCCGCAATACGATGAGAAATGGGACGGCGATTTGGAAAAATGGCAATCGATGGGTAAAAAAATCATCGTCCACAAAGTTGTCAAAGCCAGGAAAATCTGGAATCTTATCGCCGAAGCCGCCTGGAAATCGGCTGAACCCGGAGTTGTTTTCATAGAGCGATGTAATAAATTTTATAACAATTGGTATTGGAGTAAAGTTATTTGCGTAAATCCGTGCGGAGAAGAACCGCTTCCGGCTTGGGGAGTTTGTAATTTGGGCTCCATCAACCTTTCCGCTTTGGTGAAAAACGGCAACATCGACAATAAGGGTCATTTCGATTTTAAAACTTTAAAAAAAGTCGTCCGCTCGGCTGTCCGCCTTCAGGATAACGTCATCGATATGGACACTTATGCTTTTGAAGGAATCCGCAAAACCCAGCTCGAGGGCGAAAGAAGACTCGGTTTGGGAACCATGGGTTTGGGCGACACGTTGATCAAGCTGCATTTGCGCTACGGCTCGGCCGCTTCTTTAAAATTTATCGATAAAGTTTATAAAACGATCAGGGATGAGGCTTACGGCACCGCGGTCGAAGTCGCCCGCGAAAAAGGCGCTTTTCCCAAATTCGACGCCAAGAAATTCCCCCAGGGAAAATTTATCAAGGAATTACCGGAAAAACTGCAATCGGAAATTAAAAAATCAGGCATCCGCAATTCCCTGCTTCTCATGCAGGCGCCGACCGGCTCAACCTCGCTTATGACCAACACCACCTCGGGAATCGAACCGGTTTTTGAATTTGAATTTACCCGGCGCGACCGCTTGGGCGAACACATTATCCGTCACCACCTGTATGAAAAATGGTACAACAAGCATGAAAAAGAGGTCAAAGAGGGAAAAATAAAAAGACCAGAATGGTTTGTTTCCGCCAACAACCTGTCCCCGGAAGACCATATTAAAGTTCAGGGGGTTATTCAAAAATATGTCGACGCTTCGATTTCCAAAACCGTCAATGCGCCAAAAACCCATACGGTTGAAGATGTAAAAAAACTTTATAATCTTGCCTATAAGCTGGGGTGCAAAGGTATATCTTATATGCGCGAAGGCTCACGACCGGGAGTGTTGGAGCGTGCTGCCTCCGCCAAATCGACAGCGGACAAGAAAAATGAAGCTGCCGAAGCAAAACCAACCCAACAATACTCGATCAAGCCCCGGCCAATGGTGGTTCACGGCGCAACCTATAAAATCAATACGCCGGTCGGTGTCGCCTACATTACCATCAACACCAACGGCGACAATCAACCGCTTGAGGTTTTTATCAATGTGGGAAAAGCCGGTACCGATGTTTTTGCCATGGCCGAAGGCTTCGGCCGGATGATTTCTTTAAGTTTAAGAGTGGCGTCCAATCTCACGCCGTTTGAGCGGGTGAAAAAAATCATTGAAGAATTGCAGGGAATCGGCGGTGGCCGGGCAATGGGCTTCGGCAAAGAAAGGGTCCGCAGCCTACCCGATGCCGTTGCCAAAGTTTTAACCATGCATTTCGGCATGAACGGCTACGGAACCAGGGAGGTTTCCAAAACGGAAACAACCGGTAAACCGAAATTGGTCGATGAAGTTACACAACCATCGCTTATGGCCTCACAAACATCAAAAACAGCGCTTTTTGATATTTGCCCCAGTTGTGGTGAAGCCACCCTTGCCCATGAGGAAGGATGTAAAAAATGTTATAGCTGCGGGTATTCCGAATGTTAATATGGTAATTTATACCAAAACCGGCGATGACGGTTTAACGAGCCTTCTGGGCGGCAAACGCCTACCAAAATCCTCTCCCCAGTTTGAGACGGAAGGATCTTTGGATGAATTATCTTCGTTTACCGGTTTGGTAATAACCAAAAAAATTACTCCTGATGATAAAAAAATCCTCCGGCAAATCCAAAAAGATCTTTATTTGATTATGGCTATTATTGCCGGTAAAAAAAATCCTATAATAAATCTCGGTATTAAAGTAAAAGGTTTGGAGCGAAAAATCGATCTGATCCAGTCGCAACTTTCTAAACTGCATAGGTTTATTATTCCGGGCGGTACGGAAACCGGCGCCTGGTTTCATGTTCTGCGCACCGTCTGCCGCCGCAGCGAAAGAAACATTGTTGGATATTTCAAGACATTGAAAATCGAAAAACGGGAATTGGAAATTTTATCCTATATCAATCGTCTCTCCGATTTGTTTTTTATGATGGCAAGACAATACTCTCAAGGTAAAGAAAAAACGCTATAATGGATTTATGGCCAAAAACTACACCCCAATTGATGTTTTGATAAAAAAATATCGGCAAGCGAAAACTGTCGGTTCACCCGTTAAGGAAAGTTTGATTGTCCAGCCAAAAGAAAACAATCATCTTTGGGAAGCGGTCGAGCACGAACCGACAGATGAAGTCAAACCTTTTGTTGACGTCCGGCCGACCAGCATCAAACTCCCCCCCGATCTGAAAATGATCGGTCTTGCGCCGGTAACCGCCACCCAATTCCCAAGCTATAAAAATATTAAACTGCCGATTGGCGATGACGAAATTATTTCGGGCCTTCACGCGCCACTCACGTCGTCTTTAAGATGGTTGTCTGCGTTGGCAATATATATATTGGCAAAAGCCCATTTAAGTCTTCGAAGCATCCATGGAAAAGTCGTGAGAGTGGTTAAGCGGTAACCTTTTTTATCTCATTGACGAAAGCCTCTTTCCCCATCGCGCCGACAAATTGGTTGACAACCTTGCCGTCTTTGAAAATCATAAAAGTCGGAATGGAAAAGATAGAATATTGGGTGGTTAAATCGGGGCTTTGGTCGACATCGACCTTGACGAATTTTATATCCTTCATTTCAGCCGCCAATTCATCAATGATCGGCCCGGTCATTTTGCACGGCCCGCACCACGGCGCAAAAAAATCAACAAAAATCGTTCCTTTTTGTCCGACTACTTCTTTTTGAAAATTGTCCTGGATAATAGTTTGCATATTGTTTTGATCGATAACCGAACAACGCATATAAATAATAGTCTGTGGTTTTTTGTTAGTCAAGCGAAAATTTACATATTATATAATTTATCATGCTGTCAAAATTCACGGCCAGGTTAAAAGAAAAAACCCCCTTAACCCGAAACATCTGCCTGTTTAAATTTCAAACGACCGATCAGTCAAAATTAAATTTTGTTGCCGGACAATACCTTTCTCTTACGCTTAAAGATGGTGAAGGTAAATCGGTAAAACGCCTCTACTCCGTTGCCGATCCTCCCTCTAATTCAAACCTTTTCGGGTTGTTGATCGAATTTATTCCCAACGGCATCGGTTCGAATTTCTTCTTGCAGTTAACCGTCGGGCAGACGGTTGAATTCGAGGGTCCGGCCGGGGTTTTTTCCCTGAAAAAAAACAACAATAATAAGGTTTTTCTGGTGACCGGCACCGGCCTTGCTCCTGCCCGCTCCATAATGTTGGATGAATTTAAGATTAAAAATTTAAAATTAAAAATTAATCTCTATTGGGGTCTACCCTATCTTAAAGATGTTTATTTGTTTGATGAGTTCAAAACCCTCTCCCGGCAAAACCCCGGCTTTTCTTTTCGTGTTTGTTTGTCGCGCGAAACCAACCTGTGGAAAATACCAACCGAAGACCAAAAATATTTTTTCCTCGGCCGCATCGACAAATGTTTTCTGTCCGTTTTCTCCGATACCCAATCACCAATTTCAAGTATCGAGTTTTACTTGTGTGGAGGAAGACAAGTTGTTGATTCGCTCCGCCAATCGCTTTCTCTTCTTTCCGCCCCAAAAGAAAATATTTTCTTCGAAAAATTCTAATTTCCCCTTGTAATTTTCATCTTTGCGTGCTATATTATAGGACGTTATGGAAAATTATACCCCGCGCACATTAATCGAAACATTTATCGCCCACCTAAAAAGCCAAAACAAGTCGGAATTCACCCTTGTCGCCTATAAAAAAGACCTTGAACAATTTGTCGGATTTCTGACCGCCCGGGAAAAAACCGATGTCCGCGAGGTCAAAAAAGAAGACGTTGAAGAATTTATCGGTAAATTATTAAGGGAAAACTATACTAAAAAATCCGCCTCGCGCAAACTCAACTCCATCCGTACTTTTTTCCGTTTCCTTAAAAACAGCGCAACCATCGAGCAAAACCCCTCGCTTGATGTTTCCCATCCGAAATATACCCAAAACCCCCCCCGGATTTTAAGCAAACTCGAATACCACGCTTTAAGAGATTTTGCCAAAGAAGACAGCCGCACCTATGCTTTAATCGAGGTGCTTTTGCAAACCGGTTTGAAAATCGGTGAATTGGCCGGTATCCGGCTTTCCGACATTAAAGACGGCGTTATTTATATTCGGCCGTACGGCAAGAATCCGGCCCGTGAAGTTCCCTTAAACAAATCGGTCAAACGCGCCCTGCAGGAATACATGAAGGAGCGAACCGCCGCGGCCAACGGCAGCGACCATCTTTTTATAACAAGAAGCGGCAAGCCGATTTTGATCAGGAATATCCGCCAGATTATCAACCGTTGTTTTCGCGAGGTGGAAATCGACAACGCAACGGTTAACGATTTGAGAAATACGTTTATTGCCCACCAACTCATGAACGGCGCCTCGATCGAATACATTGCCCGCATCGTCGGCCATCGCCGCCTCTCTTCAACCGAACGCTTCCTGAACCTTGTCAAAGAAGAAACCTCCCGCAAGGAGAAACTGGGAGAACTCTAAACTGAGGAATAAAGAAGAATGAATAACGAATAAAGATTCAAACATAAATATTGATTTATTCATTAATCATTATTCATGATTCATTATTCGTTATTCATTATTCA
>Ga0172369_10003277_pt1 | contig 21461 bp, 15 predicted proteins | sample LakKiv25m_FD_114539 | JGI IMG/M metagenome (GOLD analysis project Ga0172369, IMG submission 114539) | Freshwater microbial communities from Kabuno Bay, South-Kivu, Congo - kab_022012_11.25m | ecosystem: Environmental > Aquatic > Freshwater > Lake | place: Democratic Republic of the Congo...
ATCCGGCGTGCCAGGGGTATATCCTGAGCGCCGTCTCCGCTGATGGATTGACCTTCGAGAAGGAACCCGGCATCCGGCTGGCGCCGCAACCGGGGGTGCCGTATCTGAGCCTGCGGCTGGTGTCGCCGGACGTCACCCGCTGCGCCGACGGGCGCTGGCGGATGTATGTCGAGGGCCGTGGACCGGCCAGCCTGCCGACGGTGATCGTCAGCGCCGTTTCGTCCGACCTGCTGCACTGGGAATTTGACGAGGGCATCCGCCTGCAAACCCCGGGCGGCATCGGCGGACCGCGCTACACGCCGCTGCCGGATGGCCGCGGCCGGCTGTATTGCTTCCAGTCGGAATACGGCCCGGACGGGGGCGCGCGCCTCTCCATGAACATCGTCAGCGCCGTGACGACCGACGGGTTGAACTTCACCTTCGAGCCGGGGTACCGGATGCGCGACCGGCAGGGGACATATGACGAGGTGGGCATCACCGCCGCCAAAGTCATCCCGCCCACGCAGGCCGGCGACCGCTGGACCATGCTCTACTCGACCTGGCAGGACGTACCGCCCGGCACGGTGGTGCCGCCGCACCCGAGCCAGGACCCCAACGCGGACCCAAACGCCGACTTCGCGGCGGCAACGATCGCGTGCGATCTGGCGGGCTACCGCTCGCGCATCATGGTCGCCTGTTCCGACGATGGCCTCTCCTGGGAACACGCCGGCTGCGCCATCGACGGCGCCGGTTATAGCGGCGAGGGGATGGACGCCATCCACGCGGAAGATATGTCGCTTGTCAACATCGGCGGTGGCCGCTTCCGCATGTATTACGCCGCCTGCGACGCGCGCGGGGTCTGGCGGGTGCTTAGCGCGGTGAACGGCGAGGACATGTCATGCTCCCTGACCGCCTCGCTTATGTGAGCCGCGGTATCGGCTGGGGCTGGTTTCCAATGGGAACAGCTATCCGGAACGCTGCGGCCTGCGGGACTGTTTCTCTTTCGTCGTCTTCTCGCAGGATATCGGCGCCGAGAAACCCGACCCGGCCATCTTTCACGCCGCCTGCCGCCAGGCCGGCTGCACCCCGGACGAGCTGCTGCACGTCGGCGATGCGCTGGAGAATGATGTGGAAAGCGCTCGGAAGGTCGGCGCAATCTCCGTCTGGCTCAACCGGGAGCAGGTGAGGATTGACAGCGCCATTATCTCTGACTTCACGATCAACACATTGCTGGAATTGGAGCGGATCATCTGCTCCGCGGCGCGCTGAAGAATCACCACCGCACGACGGTCGCGCCCCAGGTCAATCCCCCGCCGAAGCCGGCCAGCACGATGACATCGCCTTCATGGATGCGCCCGGCCTGGTGCGCTTCGTCCAACGCCAGCGGGATGGAGGCGGCGCTGGTGCAGCCGTATTCCTGGATATTGACCACCCACCGGTCCAGCGGAATCTCGAACCGTTTCGCTGCCGCCTCAACGATACGCAGATTTGCCTGGTGCGGAAAGATGAGCGAGACATCCGCCGTCGTCAGGCCCGCTTGCTCGAGCGCGGTCAACACCGCATCTTCCAGCGCGCGCACGGCAAATTTGAAGACGTCATTGCCCGACATGCGCAGGTAATGCTCGCGCGCCTGCACGGTTTCCAGCGTGGCGGGTTTTCGCGATCCACCGGCGGGGACGGTAAGAAGCGAGGCGCCACCACCATCCGACCGCAGATACGAAGCGAGCAGCCCCCGCGGCTCCGGCACCGGCTGCAGCACGACGGCGGCCGCGGCATCGCCGAAGAGGACGCAGGTGGTGCGATCCGTGTAATCGGTAATGCGCGACAGCACATCCCCGCCAAGCACGAGCGCATTGCGATATTGCCCGACCGCGATCAGCGGCGCCGCCACGGACAGGGCATAAATAAACCCGCTGCAGGCGGCCCCCAGGTCAAAAGCCGCCGCGCGCGTCGCACCGAGCTGATGCTGGATCAGGCACGCGGTCGAGGGCACCGGCACATCGGCGGTGACGGTCGCCATGATAATCAGATCGACATCCTCCGGCGCCAACCCGGCACGCTCCAGTGCGGTCCGTGCCGCCGGGACGGCCAGGTCGGAGAGCGCCGTATCGGGATCGGCGATATGGCGGGTGCGAATCCCGCTCCGCGAGCGGATCCATTCATCCGAGGTGTCGACCATCGTTTCCAGGTCGGCATTGGTCAACCGCCGTGCCGGCGTATACGAACCCGTCGCCACAATGCCGACCGCGCGGGGGTAGAGAGCCATGAGTTACTTCTTCTTTCAACGAAAAGCTGCAACAGCGTCTGCCGGTTGCTCTAGCCTTATTTTACCACTTTTTTACCATTATTTTCCGCAATCCGCGCCTGCACCAGCTTCCGTACCAGGGTGTCAGGCAGGGGATGATCGGGTCGGAAGCGGATGGTGCCCTTGCTGGTTTCGTAATCCTTGAGCTCATCCTTGAAGGCTTCCACCGTGGCGGCGCTCAAGGGGTACAGGGCGCAGTGTTTCACCGCCGCGCCGAAGGCCATCAGCATTTTACCATGCAGGCGGAACGCGGGAAGCCGGTAATAGATGCGCTCTTCCGCCTCCGGCGCCACCTCCTTGATCGTCCTGCGCAGCTTTTCCAGCGCGGCCCGCTTATCATCGCTCACGCCGGCAAGGTATTCATCGATGGTTTTCGGGATATTGGAATTCATTTTTGCTTTCCATTTTTCATTGTGTACTACACTTTTATTTCTTGCGCCACTTCCATGGTGATTTCCGCCCACCGCCACAATCGCTGGGGCTGATAGGCGACGGTGCTGATGTCCTTGAAGATCAGCTCCAGCGGGCAGCCGTGGCGGGCGCAGACATCGACAGTGGTCTGAATATGCTCGCGGGCGGCTTCCTCGTTAAAGACCGGCCAGGCCAGCAGCGCGGGGTTGGGCTTGCGGGAGTAGACATAGTCGCCGCCGATCTCCGCGGCGCCGCGCTCTTCATCCACCCACGGGCTCATCGACACCTTGCGCGCGTGGGGGATTTTGCGCACCTGCGCCATCTTCTTATCCAGCGGATCGCAGCAGCCGTAGTAGACCAGGCCGAAGCGTTCGAAGAGAGGCATGCACAGCTCGACTTCGAACTCCTCGAACATCGCCGGGGAGACAGTGGAAAACATCTGCGCCAGGCCGAACATCCAGATGTCCTGCGTGCGCGGGCGCGTGGGATCGAAGCCGGGCGCGGGCAGCTCATCGGTATAGGCGCCGGTGCAGTGGATCAGCGATTGATGGTGGCAGAGCAAATCCTGCTCTTCGAGTTGATCGAGCATACCCATATAGCCGGAGACCATCCGCCGCCCCAGTTCACGCATATACTCGGGACGATCGATGAGGCCATACAGCGCCCCCTCGACACTCATCCACGAGCTGATGGGATCCCATACCGAAAGGTATGGATCGGATCCCCACTCAACGATTTCCAACGTGCCGTCGAACAGCTCATGCGCGACCGCTAGCCGGCGCGCCGTCTCCGCGGCGTCGTGGGTAATCACCGGCGTTTGAATTTTGTCCAGGTCGGCGTCCGTCTGAAATTGATTCTCATACGCGTGGCCGACCACGCTGTTGGTCGGATCGCCCACGGCGATGCGCTGCTTCACCTCCACCGCGAAGCCGGTGTGGTCGATCGCCTTCGGCACCCGCACGAACGGCTCGACCACCATATCGACACGGAAGTGCCGCCACTGGTAAAGCTGCCGGCGCAGCCAGTCCTCATATCCGCGACATTCCGGATCTTCGCAAACGAGGGTCAGCTCGTCACCCACGTTCATCTCGTTCCAGCACACCTGGTCCATGGTGACCATGGGCCGCGCGGGCCGCAATCCGTTGAGCTGCCGCCACAATCGGCGTGTCTCTTCCTGAATGGGCAGCGCGGCAATTTCGGCCGTCTCAGCGGCCAACCGCTGAATGATCTCGCGATCGTGAAGGCTCGGCATGGGTGTCTCCTTATCTCGGCCTGTGCAGGCCCACACGACTTCTTTCGCCGGTCAGCGGGCATTTCCTTTGTCGGAAGAGGTAAAGTGATGGGTGGCAAATGTCGAGTGAATAGGTAAGCTAACCTGTGACGCAGACACCTGACTGTATCCCGACTTTAATATAAAGTTTATATACCTAACTTGTTAGCATCCTGCAAATGGGGGATTTGGTGCTACAATAAAAACATCGGATTGGCGATTGCTTTATTTCATTTCCGACAGCATACCACCAGAAGGAGCTGTCATGGATATTCATCCCGATATCATTCCTGTTATCCCGTATGAAGATGGACGCATTGACGGTCAGGCACTGGGCTGCGAGGGCATTCGCCGGCAGACCGACGCCTTGTTGCGCGGCGTGTACCTGCAGGATACCCTGGGGGCGATGGAGCACGCCGACCTGGGGCGTTACGTGATGGCGCGCCTGGAAACCCCGCCCGATTATGCCCGCTACCCGGAGCTCGAAGATATCTATCCGGAGCGGATCGACTACCTGCGCGGCCTGGCCCACGGCGCGAAATGCTCGCTGAAGACTGCGGCAGTTTACAGCTACGTCGTCTTTCGAGAAGAGATCGACCGCTATCACCGCATGTATCAGCTCGATCGCGGCCCCGGCCATTGCTCCGGCTTCGTCATGGTAGGTCCGGATGGCGTCATCGGCGGCCAGAATATCGATTCGGCGCCGGTCCCGAAACCGGAGGACTACCGCCATCACCGCGCGAAATCGTTTACAGGAATACGACAGGCGAAACCGCGCAGCGCGCCCGCCGTTCTGCGCAAACCCCGCACCGGCTACATCGAGGCGTGGGGCATCGGCAATGAAAAGGGCGTCGCGTACCTGGGCGGCGGCTCCTGCGGCGTGTGGCTGGACGAGCCGATCGAGGACACCTGGCCCATTGGCCGCGTGCCGCTGCTGCGCTTTGCCGCCGACGTCGAACAGCTTGCCGTGCTTTACCGCCGTTACACCCTGCACAACTGGGGACGGGACACCGCGCTATACGCCGACACCCATGGCGGCGCCATTGCCGTGGAGAAGAGCTACCGCCGCATCGGCATCCGCGCCCGGCGTCCGGAGGCCCCTGCCCTCTGGGCGACGGAAGGCCACTGGGAAAGCCCGGAGATGAGCGCCTACCTGCGCGCCAAGCGATTGGAATACCTGGAGCGGGCCGGCAAGCACCTGGGCGCCGGCGACATGCGGTATGCCGCCGACAATGCCGTTCGCTTCGCCCACCTCGGCGAGCTCTGCCACGCGTCCTGGGGCCGCGGTTACGACCATGTCCGCCGTATCCTTACCGATCACTCTCCCTTCCCGCGCAATATCTGCCGCCACGCCGGCCCGGACACCGATGCCTACGACGTCACCGTCACCATGCAGAGCTACTTTCAGGACGTGACCCACAATCGCGCCTGCACCCGCCACTGGACCCCGTGGAAACGCTTCTGCTGCGAGGCGCCGGAGGAAGTGGTAGAGTATCCGGCGCGGGGGAGGGGGGGAGTTAGTAGTGATAAGTGATAAGTAATAAGTGAGTGGTGAGTGGTTGCAACGGTACGTCACGATGCACCTTGAATTGGATATGCGCCATGTCCGGTGGTTGAGTAGGCAGGGGAGCTTTTTCGATTCTTTCCACCGCTCCCGCGCCGTATCGAAACCACCTCTGCGGCGGTACTCCGCCGCACGGGCATGGGTAAACCGTGCGGCGGAGTACCGCCACAGAGGTGTTTCGATACGGCGCGTGAGCTGCGGAAAGAACCGTGAGGCTCCCCTGCCTACTCAACCACCGGACTGAGCGCTATACCTAAGAGGCTGAGTACGCGTGACGATCCGCTACAGTTAGTAGTTAGTAGTGATAAGGTTTATACTGGTCAGTGCTGCGGTGGTTCGCGATGGGGGTCAGGGCGCAAAAACCAAAGAAACTTGCTTTCCTATAAAGAAAGTATAAATATTGTTGATGGAAAAATATTGCCTTGCCAGCAATTCGGCGCTATACTGTGCAGCGGATGCGTCTGAGCGGTCGATGGCCGCCAGGCGACAGCCGGCGAGGGATCAGACCCCACTGCACTGCGGGACTAAACGGGAGAGAGATAACTAATACGAAGAAAAATATAGCAGTGGGAGGTTAATTTCCCGATGAAGTGGGAAGGTAAGTGGAAGAGGGTGTCGAAACTGAAGTGCAACATGGAAAGGCGCTCGCTGAACCAGGAATCGAGAACCCTTTGGAGACGGAACAGCGTGATTTTCCATCTATCGTAAACTATTTTGAGCCATACTCACGATGAGCTTCGGGGGTCGGCCCCGGGGAAAGGACGGCGAGGACATGTTAGTATTGACCCGAAAAACGGGACAGAGCATTGTGATCGACGGAGGTATCGAGATCACCGTACTGGAAGTTCGTGGAGAGCAGGTTCGCCTGGGCATTGCCGCCCCGCGCGAGATCAGGGTGAATCGCAAGGAATTACTGGCACAAATCGAGGCTGCCGCTGCCGCCGCCGCTGCATCGCTGCCTGATCTCAATCAACTGCCTGAAATGACACAGGAGTAACCCTGCATCTTTCGCGACGTCCCTACTTGCTCGCGGCATCAGGGTAATTGCCGGCTCCGGTTTCGCGCCGGGGCCGGCGTTTTGTTAGTTAGTAGTGAGTAGTGAGTGGTGAGTGGTAGTGGGTCACCACATCGTACTCCGCTTTTTAGCTACAGCACCCAGTCCGGTGGTTGAGTAGGCAAGGAAGCTTATTCGAAAAACCCTCATAGCTTTCATGCCGTATCGAAACCACCCGCGGTTATCTACCCGTTCCCGCGAGGTTTACCTATGATCGCGGTGGTTTCGATACGGCGCGAGAACCGCGGAAAGAACCGCAGAATGCGGCGGAGTACCGCCGCAGAACTCTCCTGCCTACTCAACCACCGGACTGAGCACACACTCATAAGTTCAAGCGACCCACTACAACTACTCACCACTCACTTCTCCCTCACCGCAGGCTCCGCCGCGCCACCGATAATGAGTCCGCCACCTTCTCTTCGACATGCAGCACGAGCTGATCGATCAGCGCGCGGAACTTGTTGACGGCGTTCACGTCCTCCTGCAACTGCATCGTCGCGCCGTCCTCGTAGGTGAGCAGTTCCAGTAGAAAATGGATCTCCCGCACGATGTCGCGCATGTCCGCCGGGCTGACCCGCCCGCGCTGCACGGCTGAGCGGACCTGCTCCGAGATGACCAGCAACCGTTCGGTCTGCTGTTGCAGCATCTCCTCGCAGATGCGGCGGTCCGCATCCGTATCGAGGAGCTCCTCATCCATCTGCTGCAGATAGAACTCCGCCTCGCGGGTCGCTCGTTTCAACCCGCGGCCCATTTCCAGCAACTGCTTGATCAGCAGTACTTTTCTCAGCGCCATAAAATCGTAAACGCGCCGCGCACCACTCTCGTCGCTCTCACTCTCTCCTTCATCCTCCAATGTCTCGATGATGCCCTTATCCGTCCAATAGCAAAGCTGCCGTCGCGAGATATCGCAAAACTCGGCGGCTTTGCCTGTCGTCAACTTCAGCCCCTGCAACAATTCTTCCGGATCAATTGGAGAGAGGGACGTCTTCCCATTGCTATGCCCACTCAGTCTCATGCCGTTCCCCCCTGCTGCTCGCCCCAGCGGTTGTGCGCGTGGGTAATCTCGCTAATAGCATACCCGAAGTCACGAAGGGTGGATGTCACAACGGCTATACACCGCTTCGTGTAATGCGCACGCCTGTCGGGGAATCGGCACAGCGATGGACCGGCAAGTGGAAAATCGATAAGGGAAAGTTTGAGTTGTGAGTTGTGAGTTGTGAGTTGACCTTCCCCCGTGAAGTTTACCTCTTAAACCGAACATGCTTCCTGGCCGACGCAACGTTCAGTCTGACCGTTATTCTTCAGGCAAACTTCACGGTTCATAATAACTCAAAACTCAAAACTCAAAACTAGTCCTCTACTCTTCCGCGTCTTCCAGCTTCCGTTCCATCCGTTCGAGGGCGGCGCGCAGGTGCTGCTGGCCGAGGGCGGTGGAAAGGTCGCCGCGGGTGCGCTCGATGGTGCCGCGCAGCACGTCGGTGATACGGCGCAACCCGGCGGTGACGGCGGCGGGGTAATCGAAGGTGATCAGCTCAAAGTATATCTCGTCCATGGCGTTCAGCAGTTCCTCGGTGTTCGCCTGCGCGGAAGCGCCTTCGCGGATGCGGTCGAGAATAAGGCGGCGCATCTCGCCGGTGGCGTCGCCCACGCCGTGCAGATACGCGGGATAATCCACCCCCAGCGCGTCGGGGTCAGGCAGCGGCTCGCCGGTGACGACGGAGAAGAAGATGGCGGCCTCCGCGTATTCCTTCTGTGAGTCGTGCACGAAACCGGCATACTTCACCTCGGGGTGGTCCGCCAGCGCTGCGTTCATTTCGTCGACCAGGTGATGGATGCCGTCGATGAGCGTACGCGCCTCGGAAAAATCACGGCGATGAATGGCGCGGATGGCATTAGCGCTGCGGCGGACCACCTCGCGTGATAACGCCAGCCCCCGCTCGCGCGCCGCGTCCTTCAAGTCGAACTGCGCGCGAATCTTGTCGCAAATGGCGCGATAGCGCTCCATATCGAACATGACGACCCCCTTTGGTGTGAGTGATAAGTGATAAGTGATAAGTTAATAGTGAGTAGTGAGTAGTGAGTGGTGAATGATATCCGTTCAGTGGCTATATTCATATTCTTACTCTCACTCTGACTCTCAGCCTTTCGGGGACTGTCCCCGCCGCTAATGCCCGTTAGTTAAAGACCAGTGCCGCCGCAGGGACTGTCCCCTCCGGCAGCCTTGAATGGTAACCATTCGCCATTCACCACCTGTATGAAAGGATGATGGACAAAGCGGCAATTGTTATGCGACAATGATGATAGATAGTCTGATCTTTTGCATGGCCAATACATTATACCTGACCTATCCCTGGCAATACCAACTAATGCCGCCGATTTTGCCTGTCTTTTTGCTTCCGGAGGATTCGCGATGAAGAGACGGCGCATTATACGCAGGTTGATCATAACGGCAGTGCTCCTGATCGTTGGCCTCGGATGGTGGGTCTGGTGGCGGTACCGCCAGGCTCCTTTCAAGGTTGCCGCGATTATTCCGGGACCCATCGTCGCTGAATTATCAAATGTCGGGATTATCACTTTTTCGATAGAGGGTACGGTCTACTGGCATGATTGGGATGGACGCCGGCGCGATCAATTCCAATTACCGGACATGGATGTTCATATTACACCGTCGGCTTCCGGCTGGCGGTTAGAAGGCGAGGGGTGGTACCAGCAGGGATGGACTGCAGCGGATGCCATCGTCTATACTCCGAAATCGATGCCGGAGCGCAATATTCGCCTCATGCGCTACCTGGTCCGTTTCTCTCCGGATGGCCGCTATCTCGGCGCGATCGACTACCTGCCGCACCGGCTGGAAATCAGCGTCCGCAAGGTCGGACAATCCTGCTGGCAGCGGACGATGCCGATTACGCCGGCAGGACCAATCACGGGTCGGAAGTTCATTGACCTGCTGGTGACGAACGAGGGGCAGGTAATCCTCTATACCCCGCTGCCGGCGCCGAAACCGCTGGCCGCGGTCTCCCCGCGCCAGGTGCGGACCGCCGGATTGACGCCGCGCTTTCATTCCCTGACACTCCAATACCAGCGTGCTCTGGTGCACTCCCCCATGTCCCGTCCCACCGGGTGGCAACTGTCCCAATTCGTGCGCGCTCGGAGCCTCGATGACCGGTATTGTCTTTCGTTCGATCCCGTCTATTTGCCGTTCAAAGATCTGCTGCCCGAGAGATTCCCACATTTTTGGCCTAATCGTTACCGGCTTATTTTACGGGAACGGCCGGGCGTGGTTCGCACAGCGATTCCGGTAGTCTCATCTATGGACGGTAATACGAGAATCACATTCCAGCTTCCCTATAAGGGGCAGCAATGGTTTATCGCGACGTCATGGGGGGAAGACGGCTACTTTTCGCCGGATGGTTCGCGTTGTGCCCTGTTCGATGAGAATAGCGAAAATCTCTGCATTTACCGGCTGCGATATCGAGGGAGGCGGCAATAAGCGGTACAGGGAACTCCAAAATTCCGTCAGACATCGTTGCCTAATGCGTACGTATTCCACGCATAACGGGCACGGGCGCGGGGAACCGTTGCCGGGAGAGGTATCCGAAACATGAACAAGCGCGATCTGCTGTTGATCGGAGCGGTGGCGGGCGCCGCCGCCAGCGGGGTGGGATGGCTGGTGAATCATCAGCTCACCGCGCCACGCGGGGTGACGCCGGTGGATATCGGCGATCCACTCCCGGCACTGCGCGGGAAGCTGTTGACCGGGAAATCACTGTCGCTGCCCGGCGATCTGCGCGGCCATCTCGGCCTGCTGATCCTGACCTGGGATTATGCCGCCCTCGATGAGGTGACGCAGTGGGCGCGCGAGGCGCAGGAACGGTATGGGGTGCTCGACGACCTGAACATTTACCAGGTAGCGCTGGTGAACGGCGTCGGGCCGGTGCTGCGCCGGGTGTTCGACCGCGTGATCACGCAGCGGGCGCCATCGCCGGAGGGCGAGCATATCCTGGTCGTGTTTGGCGATCTGCGCGCGCTGCGCCGGCAACTGGATACGGCGGCCACGGCTGAGCCGCACGCCATGGTGCTGCTCGCTGACCGGCAAGGCCGCCTCGCCTGGCGGATGGACGGCCCTCCCACGCTCATGAACCTGGTCGCCCTCCGCAAAGCTCTGGCCGACCACGGCATCGAGATGAGTGGCGAGTGACGAGTGGCGAGTGGCGAGGTTACCTGATCTCAGGCAAGCTCGCCATTCATCGGAACACTCGCCACTCGTCACTCGCCACTCGATCGTATACCGACAGCAGTGCTTCCTGGGCTTGTTGCCAACTGAACGCTTCGGCGCGGCGGCGGGCGTTGGCGGAGAGGCGCTGCCGCAGTTCCGCATCGTCCAGCAGACGCAGGATGCCGTCCGCCAGTCGCGCCGGCTTTGTCACGCTGAAGAGCAGCCCGTCCTCCTCATGCGTCAGCACTTCGCGAATCACGGGCAGGTTGGAGGCGACGACCGGCTTGCCGCAGGCCAGGTATTCGAAGAGCTTCACCGGGCTGCATCCCTGCGCCAGGTTGCGCTCGGTGGGCGCCAGCGGGCACAGGCAGAGATCCGCAGCCTGGATCACGCCCGGCACCGCCTCGTGCGGCACCGGCGGCAGGAATTCCACGCAGTCCGCCACCCCCAGCTTCGCGATTCGCCTCTCCAACTCGCGCCCCCAACGGCGTGCCCCCGCGCCCAGCACGCGCAGGCGGGCCGGACGCACGGCGACAACACGGCGCAGCGCGTCGAGGGTGAACTCCAGCCCTTGCCACGGCGCCAGCGTGCCCACGTAGAGGAGCACCGGCGGGTCGTTCTCCGGCGCAGGCGCGGGATGAAACCGTAGTAGATCAACTCCGTTGGGAATCACCGTCACCCGCTCCTCCGGCGCTCCGTGAGCGAGGAGATATCGCCGCGTCACCTCCGAAGGCGTCACCAGCGCCGTGGCGGTGGAGAAAGCCAGCCGTTCCTGCGCGCGCAGCTTCTCCAGCAGCTCGGGCCGCCCGCGCAGCGCGGGGTAGTGGTACTTCAGCTCGATGCTCTCCACCCCGTTCACCTCGCAGACGGCGGCAAATCCCCGCCGTGCCATCTCCTCGGCGACCGGCAGCGCCGCCCACATGGTGCGGAAGTGCACGATATCGTACGCCTCACGCTCCAGCTCATCCCACACCGCCTCGCGGAAGGCCAGCGCGCGGTCCAGGTAATTTTCCTGTTCGAGCACGGGCGCCAGCCGCCGTGCCCCGTAAAAGTCGTCTTCCCCCGGCTCCCCCAGGCACAGCAGCGTCACCTCATACCGCTCCGCCAGCGCCTCCACGAAGTAGCGCACGTGCGTCCCCGCGCCTTTCGGGGTAGGGATGTGGTCGAAGCAGATATAGAGGACGCGGCGCATGGCGGTATTATACGATGGAAGGATGGAAGGGGGGAAGATTGGAAGGATGGAAGGATGGAAGATTGAAAGATTGGGAGGACGGGAGGACGGGAGGATGGATGGATGGGAAGCTGTTTATGGCTATGTTTCTTCCTCTTACTCTTTCTCTTCCACTTGCCTGGTCATGGGGGCGAGAAAGAGGAAGAGGAAGAGCAATAGTCCGGATATGAAATGCTTGATGGCGAGATGGCAATGGTGAAGAACAGTGCGACGAGCAGCAGGCCGGCGAAGAGCAGCCACTTCTCTCCCCTGGTCAGTGTAGGTTTCTTCCGTCTGGATTTGCCACCGGCGTCTGGCGCCCGGAGGCCGGCAGTCCTGTCCATACGGCTATTGTACCATACCGCATGTAAATAATGGCAACCGTTATCCGCCAAGCCATGCCCACGGGGTACTGTTCAATTTTATCTTTACAAATTATAATTAAAGCGATTCTCCAGGTAATCACTCGTTCGCGGAAAGGAGGACGCGATGTCTCGTCGATCACTCGTGACGTTCTTCGTGGTTGTCGGCACCTTCTTCGGTGTCTGCCTCTTCCTGCTGATCTTCGGCCTGGCCTATTCCGTCAGATCGGGCCGCCTGTCATCCTCGGCAAAGGGGATTCCCAGCACCCTGCGCGGCAAACCGCTGCCGGTGAAGACCAGCAAGCATACAGGGGTGGAGTTCCGCAAAGCGTTGCTGGTTTATAACCGCCGGACAGCCCTTGATGCCTACCGGAAGGTGGGTATGCAGTCGCCGAAATGGGACGCGACGGCGGAGCGCGTGCTGGAAGGCTACTGTCTGACCGTCAGTGAAATGCCCGAAGCCCCGTCCCCGGCGATACTGACTGCACAGGTTAAGACTGTCCTCGACCTGGGTTGCACCGATCCCCTGCTGCAATATATTTACGCGCGGCAATTGCATAATCAGAACCGATTGCAGGAGGCTATTCCCTGGTTCGAACGCGCCACCGCCGGCTTCGCCCGCAGCAAATACCCGACAGGCCGCACCTTCAACGCCCCGCTGCGGCTCGTCATGTGTTATCGGGCGCAGCAGCCCCAGGACAGCGCGACAACGGCAAAAATACAGAAGGCAAGCGAGCAGGCGATCCAATGGGCGGCGGCCAGCCTGCACGACGGCAGCTTCCTCCCCGGTGAGGAACGCATCCAGATGCGGTTGATTATTGCGCAATTCGATTTTTTTGACGCCTACGACGTCCAGTGGCACAAGCAGTTGCAGGCCACGCCGGACGTCGATCCCTGCGTGATGAACGTGCTGGAAGGCTACCGGTCGATACAGCTTGCCTGGCGGGCGCGCGGCGATGGGTTTGCGAGCACGGTCACCGAGCAGGGGCAGAAAGGCTTTTACGACAACCTGCACCAGGCGCGAACCGCGCTGGAAGCGGCGTGGAAGCTGCACCGCGATTGGCCGGAAGCGCCGGCGATGATGATTGTCGTCGCGAAAGGCGACAGCTCCGCCGGCTCCCCGCGCGCCTGGTTCGACCGGTCGGTGGCTGCGCAGTTCGATTATCTCGATGCCTATACAAGCTACATACCCGTCCTGTTCCCCCGCTGGGGTGGCAGCCATGAAGCCATGTATGCCTTCGGGAAAGAATGTCTGGACACGGGCCGGTTCGATACCGAGGTGCCGGTGCAGTATTATTATCTGCTCTATGCCATCGAAAACGACCGGCGGCAGTTTATCGACAGGTATGGGGGATTGGTCAAAGAATACTGGCAGCGTCCGGAGGTGTATGCCAACCTTCTCACAATGTGCGAGGGATACGAGACAAAAGGCGAGCCGCAGGTCCGCGACGACTACCACACGCTGCACGCCATACTGGCCTGGGAACACAAGGACTATGATGCCGCGAAAAAGGTGTTCGACGCGTTGGGGAACCATGCCCGGCCCATCCGCTATCTCGCCGGGTTATATCCCGGTCTGGCGCAGGTCAGGGAGGAAGTCTACACCCGTGCCGCGCCAGCCGGCCCGCTATTCGCCGAAGCGGATCGCCTGCACCGAGAAAAGGGGCCGGCAGCAGCGCGGGACGAGTACCGGCGCCTCCTCGCGCGCAAATGGGATCCGGCAACGAAAGGTTATCTTCAGCAGCGGCTCGCCGATACCGAGCGGGAGTTGCAGTTCAGCTCAGGCCAGTGGATCAACCTGCTGCCGGCCGCCGACCTGCGCGCGTGGGATCCAGTCATCGGGGAGTGGTCGCTGAAGGATGGCGCGCTCATCGGAATATCGCAATTCGGCTTGCGCATTTTCCTGCGCGGGGAATACGGCCCGCGGCTGGAGATGGTCGGCGTTGTCGAGTTCCTGGATGTTCAGAAACCCGAAGATCCGGCCTTCAACCCGCCACCGAACCCGCGGTCGGATTACCCGACCGGTTTTTACGCCGGCGCCAGCGGCAATGTCTACCAGCGGCAAGATGCGATGCAGGGGGACGAACCCAAAAACTTCACGCTGGACGGAACATACCTGGCCTATTTCGTGGACCCGCTGATAAAGGAAGCCCGCACCCAGGACTCCTTCTACAGCGGCCGCGCTTCGAAATGTATGATGCCGGTGCAGCGGCGCAACACCCTGCGTCTGCTGCTGTGGGATGACGAGATGACCACCTACCTGAACGGCAGGCTGGTGCACCGGGCCATTCGCATCACCCCGCAGGCGCCCGCTGCGAAAAGCACGATCGGACTTGGCGCGAATGTGGAGTTCGCCCCGGACTTGACCGTGCGGTTCAACCATCTGCGCCTGCGCCGCCTGACCACCCGCCCCATCCCCGCCGGCCTCGGTCTGGCACCGCAGCCCGAGCTGAACAAAGAAACACCGGCAGTCGTGCATCATGAGCCATACCCGTATAATCCTGACGTGCGATAGGCTTAGCCCCGCCGGTTCAAGTAAACAGCGACTTCCCGCGGGTTTCGCGCAGGGAGAGGGAGAGCAGGAAAGCGAACACCGCCAGACCGAAGCAGATGAGAAAGATCGGTTCGTAAGCCTCTTTCGGATACAATCGGGCGCCCGTCGCGGTGTAGGCGCCGGCCCAGTAATGATCCATCACCGCGCCCGCCAGCGTCGTCAGCAGCGCCACCACAGTGTAGCACATGCTGTTAAGGGCGCCGATGGCGGTGCCGATCGCTTCCGGAGGATTCAGCTCCTTCATCAGCGTATTGCTCAGCGCCGAGCCCATCGCATAGCACCCCATCAGCAGGTAGCTGAGCAGGAACCAGCCGCTCGGCAGGCTACAGTGCACGCCCAGCAGCAGCATGCCGGCGCCCAGCCCGGTGCAGCCAAAGGACACCACGATAAGCGGCTTGCGCCGGTCGCCGATGAACCGGATGAACAGCGCCCCCAGGATGCCCATCGTAATGGTGACCACCATCATGAGCAGAGTAAAGGAAGCGGCGGTGGCGGAGGACAGATGACAGTAATCGGTGAGGAACTTCTTGCCAATGGATGCCTGCACCAGAAAATAGACACCAAAGTCCAGCGGACCGGCGATGAGCAGCGGCCAGGAATACCGGTTGCGCAGGATGCTGGCGACAACCAGCGGCGTTGTTTTGCTCTCATATCGGCGAATATACGGTGTAAAGTTGAAAAGGATGCCGGTGACCACCAGCGCCAGCATCGTGAGCGCACCCACACCCAGCAGCGATTGCCGCCATCCCCACGCCGCCACCGCCCGCTCGAAGGGAAAGGTGCCCACCAGTCCGCCCGCGCTGCCCGTCGCCTGCGAAATAGCCAGCAACTGCGGGAAAAACAACGGCGAAAACAGGATGTCCAATCCCTTCACCACGGAGAGGAAGATCAAGCTGGCGCCCAGGCCCACCAGCGCCCGGGTGGCATACAGCATGGGCAGCGACTGCGACAGCGGAAACGCGATGGAGCCGATACTGAGCAACAACCCGCCCACCAGCAATATGCGAATGGCGCCGAACCGATCGGTCATCATCCCCACGAATAACTGGATACCACCGTAAATATAGAGGTAAATCGCCCCCAGCGCCGTCACCGCGCTGGCCGAGATGGCAAAACTGGATTGGATTTCATCGAACACTGTGCCCGGCACCGCCACGCGCTGGAAATAGGAGAAGAAATAGATCGCCAGCATGCAGACGAGGATAGCGATCTCCACACGCTTGCGGGAAAGCGCGCCGAAGAGCGGGGGACGGGTGATAGGTGCCGGCGTTGTCATATGAATTGCAGTTTCACCATTTCGCGAGCGCGAAAGAAATATCCTCCTATTCGGGGACTGACCCCGCATTTCGCACCTGTGAGTTAAAGACCAATGCCGGCAAGGGTCTGTCCCCATGTATAGGCAAGCTTCCCGAAGTCCGGTAAGATACCCTTGAACTGTCATATTAATCGTTCAGGTGGTTTCTATCTTGGGCAAGGTGTGCAAGCCATACTCTCAGTCTGGAAGGGTGCGGGAGCCCCGCCGGTTATTGGTAAGCTTACCAATAACCGGCGGGGCTCCCGCACCCTTCCAGACTGTGAATCTCGCCTCCACCGCTTGCCTGAAATAAAGACCCCCTGCACGGTTACCTGTTATATTCATTGTCGCAAGACCGCGGGAGCGTTCGCATGCACGAGTATTATATCGCTTACAGCCCTGACCTGCGCTGTTATCCCAACTACTCTTTCGCGGTGGGCGATCTGGACGGCGATGGGCGCATGGAAATGGTGTCGTTGAACCAGAACGGCAACCGGCTGCGGGCGGTGACGCTGGAAGACCGGGTGGTTTTCGAACGCCGGCTCCAGAATTACGGCAACTGGGGCACGCCGTTGATCTGTCTTGCCGACCTGGATGACGATGGCCGGCAGGAAATTATCGTGCCGAGTTTCGATAACCAGCTCACGGCGCGCATCGTGGTCATTAACGGGCATGGGGAACAGATCGGCGAGCATAGCTTCGGCACGCGGGAACGCGATGTCAACGGCATCGGGGCGCCCCTGCTGGCGGCATTACGGATCGACAACACGGGCCAGCAAGGTCTGGTGGCCGCGGTTGCCGGCGGCCGCATCGCGCTGCTCGATCGCGATCTCCGGGAGATCTGGCGCGTGGAAGGCTTCCGGCACGATTTCGGGCATGAGTTTCATCTTGCCGATATCGATGGCGACGGATGTGACGAGATTGCCTTCTGCACCATGGACGATCACGGCGGCGACTTCGTGCTCCTCGATCATGACGGCGCCATCCTGCTGCGGAAGCCGGTGATGGATTATTATGCGGACAGCCATTTTGACGACATCGCCCTGGCCGACTTTCGCGGGACCGGCAATGTGGAGATCCTCTTTGAGAAAGGCATGCTGGTAGATCGGCACGGTCGGGTGATCTGGGATCGATCGCACCATTTCGATCACGGGCAATGGATTGCCCACGTGCCTGACCCGCATGGCCGCGGTCGGCTGATCTGCATCTCCGAGCTGTGGGGCGCCGGGGGTAAAAGCGTGCTCTTCTCACCGCACGGCGAGCTCATTCGCGAAATCGGGAACCTGCCCCGAACCGTATTCAACCCGGCCGGTTTTCCCGGCTGGCGGGTGTTGCCGACACGGTGCCACATCGTGCAATGGACTCCTTCCTCCGCGCCGGAGATCTTCCTCGGCGAACAGGCCTGCAGCCCAACATCACATGATTGCTTTGCAACCGCGCGCTTCGACCTGCGATTGTTTTTGCTGGACCTGCAGGGGAACCCGCTCGGTATCGTGCCCTTCGCCGACGCGCAAATCGAAGGCTACTGGTACAACGGCGAGGTGCATTCGCAGGTGACCGACGTCGATGGCGATGGGCAGATGGAAATCGTCTTCCCGCGGCAGGATGGGCGGGTGATGGTCATTAAGAAACGAGGTGAGTGATAAGTGATCAGTGAGTGGTGAGTAGCCGAAGCGGGTCGTCACGATGTACCTTATCAACATCTCATAGCGCCCGGTCCGGTGGTTGAGTAGGCAGGGAAGCTTCTTCGAAAAAACCCTCACAGCTCTCGCGCCGTATCGAAACCACCGCGGTTTTGTGAACCTTGCGGGAACGGGCGTGATCTCCGCGGTGGTCTCGATACGGCACGTGAGCTGTGAGGGTTTTTCGAATAGGCTTCCTTGCCTACTCGACCACCGAACTGGGCGCTATCTCTGAGCGGATGAGTACAACGTGACGACTCACTACTCACTATTCACCACTCACTAATCACTTATCACTCACGATCCCATGCACCGGCACCGGCAGCACGATGCGGATCACGGTGACTTTCTCCAGCGCGGTGTTCGCCCAGTCGGGGAAGGGTTTGTTCATATCCGGGTCCAGCTTGAAGGCAGGCATGGGCTGCCAGTCCGTGCTGTCGGCATATTTCACATCTACCTGCACGCGCGAGGTGGCCAGGCGCAGCCAGTCCGGTGAATCCCAGTCGTCGGCGCCGTAGCTGGGGCGCAGGTAATCGCGGAACAGCGGGGCCACGCCTTCCCACGAGGGATCGAGGGCGTTGAGCGGGCCGACCACCATCCACTGCGTCATGGTGCGCGCGCGGGTCATCTCCGGGCTCATGGCATGCTCGCGCGGGATGATCTGAAAACCGCCGGTATCGCCCATCTTCGAGGTAGAGATGTCGATTACTCCGTTGTGGTTGGCGCGCAGGCGGCCGGTGTCGCAGAAGGCGGTGCCGGAGAAGCGCCCCACTCCCTGTACCGGCTTCAGCACCTGGCCGATGACCTTGCGGCTGCCATCCCAGCCTTCCTCGATGATATAGCCGCCGAAGCGGTTCTCAAAGATGAAGGCATGCGGGGTGTCGGTCGGCTGCAGCACGCTGATAATAAACACATCGCCCTTTTTCGGCGCGTAGCCGTCCGGCAGCGGCTGCAGGCCGTCCGGCGTTTCCAGCGCGATCGGGTTGCCGAGGATGGGCGCCCAGTCGCCGCCGAACAACCCGGTACCGGCGGGAATGTCGGTATAGATGCTGGAGTCGGGCGACATGAAGGATTGCTTTTCCTGCACCTCGCGGTATGACGCCGAGCTCATCTCCAGCGGCAGGATGGAGAAGACCACTCCTTTATCTTCCTTCGCGTTGTAGCCGGTGCGGACGTGAATGGCGTTCACCGCGGTGGCGGCAATGGCGCTCATGGGCGCCCACTTGCTGGCAGTATAGCCCTGGTTGCTCACCTTCGTGGTATAGGTCAGCACGCGCCCGATCGGCAGCCAGGTCTTGCCGCCGTCGCGCGAAGCGGTGATCGGCCCGCCGGCGTCATTGACGATGCGCAACCGGTAAATCTCCACCTTCGGCGTATCCTGCTGCGTCGCTACCTCCGGCGATGGCCCGTGGCTGCGGGTTTGCCGCTCCATCGCCGCCACGTCATCCGCACGCAGCGCCGCGGCCGCCGCGAAACAGACCAGCAGGAAAAGCAAGCATCTCACCATTCGTGCCTCCATATCTCGAACGAGGGTCCTCTCGCAAGTATACCCATGAACGCATGAGGTGTCACCTCCGGCACCCGATAGCGGCAGGATATGCGGTTGGGAATTGAGAATAATGAATGGTGAATAGAGAATTCCGGGGGTGCCACATGCCAGCATTAACATATTGTTCGGATGTCGAGATGCGCATCGAGCGGCTGGGCGCGCTGTATGGGCGGCGGGCGGGAGACCGAGTTTTCGCGGTTATGCATCTGCCGCCGGGGCGGGCATTGCGAGCCTTCGCGGAAACACACGAAGCGGGGTATTGCGATTACCCGGACCCTGAGGAGCGGATTGCCTTCTGGGATGCGTCGTTCTCCGAACGGGCGGCAGTTCTCGACGATTCCCTGCCCGCGGCCTACGTGAGCGAGATGGACCAGGGCCTGTATGGCGGGTTGCTCGGAGGCGAGGTGCGGCTGCTCTGCGACACCGGCACCGGGTGGATATCCTCGATGGTGCCGCCGCTGCTCAACGACTGGGACGATTTCGCGCGACTGGTTATCGACTTCGACAACCCGTGGGGCCGCCGCTATCACAACCAGCTCAATGTTTTCCGCCAGGGCGCGCAGGGAAAATTCGGCATCAGTCACTTCATCCTCATCGACAGCCTGAACTTCGTCTTCGAATTGTTCGGCGCCGGGCGGACCTACGAAGAGATGATCGACCATCCCGAAGAGGTGCGCCGCGCCATCGACTTCGCCTATGAGTTGAATGTGCGGGTGCAGGATTACTTCTTCGACCGGATCCCGCTATTCGCGGGCGGCACCTGCAGCTACTCGGCGCAATGGCTGCCGGGCCGCGTGGTAACGGAATCCCTCGATCCCTTCCACATGGCCTCGGTGGATTACTTCGAGGCGTGGGGGCGCGAACCGGCGGAGCGCATCCTGGCCCATTACGATGGCGGCATCATCCACCTGCATGGCAACGGACGGCACCTGCTGGAGGCCGCCTCCACGCTCAAAGGCCTGAAGGCGATCTTCTTCGGCGACGACACCGGCTTCCCGGAGGCATTCGAGGTGCTGCCCGCACTGCGGCAAAGGGCCGGCGATGTGCCGTTCACCGTCGGCGTGCCGTATGCCGACTTCACCGCCGCCCTCGCCGCCCATACCCTGACCGGCGGCGTGCTGTACCATATCAGTGGCGCGCCGGACATTGAGACGGCGAACCGGGTGATGGAGCAGGTGCGGGCGTATCGAGTCTAGGCAAGCCGGTACGTAGTAAGCCACACAGCCCCAACGCGGTACTCCGCGTTGATAGCGGAGTGGCGTCCGAGTAGAGGTCAGCTTACCTAAACTCGGACGCCACTCCGCCACAGTCAACGCGGAGTACCGCGTTGGGGCTGCGTGGCTTACTACGTACCGGCTTACCTGAATTCGAGTATCGGCAGGAGAGTTCACCGACAAACCAGAAATAATGAACTATAAACGACTACCCCTTCCGGAGGCTTCCCATGTCCGACTGGTTCTTCGAGCCGGCGCAGTTTCTTTCGTTTCGCGACCAGGCGGAGTGCGCGCGGGTGCGGCGGATTCCGCGCGCGGAGCTGTGCAATCATCCGAACCCGAACTTCAAAATCCGCATCATCGACGATGAGGCGAATTTCTTCTTCCAGTTCGCCACGCACGTGGTGGCGGGGATCAAGCAAGCGCGGGACGAGGGGCGGCAGCACGTCGTCATCCTGCCGGCGCCGTGGCCGCACTACCGCTGGGTGGCGCACCTGATCAACACCATGGGCATCGACTGCAGCCACGTGCACACCTTCAACATGGACGAGTGGGCGGACCAGGATGGGAACAGCGCGCCCGCAACGTGGCCGCACGGCTTCCAATACTGGATGCGCGAGGATTTCTTCAGCAAGATCGACCCGAAGCTGCGCATGCCGGAATCGCAGATCCACTTCCCGGGCAAGGAGAACGTCAACGACTACAGCCGGATGGTCGAGGACCTGGGCGGCGCGGACATCTGCTACGGCGGCATCGGCTGGTGCGGGCACATCGCCTTCTTCGAGTCGCACCTGGGG
>Ga0172369_10003280_pt1 | contig 21453 bp, 12 predicted proteins | sample LakKiv25m_FD_114539 | JGI IMG/M metagenome (GOLD analysis project Ga0172369, IMG submission 114539) | Freshwater microbial communities from Kabuno Bay, South-Kivu, Congo - kab_022012_11.25m | ecosystem: Environmental > Aquatic > Freshwater > Lake | place: Democratic Republic of the Congo...
CAACAACTGCGACAATGCAGCTGCCATGTTCGTCCCCGGCTCATACTGCGTGTTCAAGTGACTCAACGGGTCACCTGATAGCTCTTGACCTTGGCCAGGAGTTCTTTTGCCTCCGCGTTTTCCTCGAAGTGGCGCCGGACCGGCTGCAACAGTTTGTCCAGGAGGCCGCTCACTGCGACCTTAAGGTCTTGGGGGTGCAGTTTTTTCTCGGCGAATGTCGTCTCAAGCTCTGCATACGTTTTAAACGTCAGGTTCCCTCCCCATTTTTCCGGGCGGGTTATGGTCATGGCGTCTATTCCTAACCGGTCGAATGATTCGAAGATGATGTACTTGCAGTATTCCAGGACGGGATTCTCCTTGATGTCGCCCTCAAGGCAGTATGCCTTGTTAATCTTGCGCTTGATGTCATCTGTCGTATCCGTCATGAAGATGGCCGAATCCGGGTTCGACTTGCTCATCTTGCGGGCAATCGCGCGACTCACCGCATCGTCCTGCGACTCTGCCGGTTTCGAAAGTCCCATCAGCATGTGATGGCTGACCACGACCGGCTTCCAGTACCCCAGCTGCACGCCGACTTCACGTGCCAGCATGTTCACCTTGCGCTGATCCATCCCAAGCTGGGTAATCCGTGCGCCCAGCTTGAAGATATCCGCCACCTGCATGCAGGAATAGATGACATGCGCACCGGTCAATTTATCAAGGGACTCCTCACGACCCATCATCTCGGCCGTCCGTACGAATCGTTTTAGGGCATTGGATTTGCCCACCTGGACGACCAATTTCCAGTAATCGGGATCCTTCGCCATGTCGGAAGCCCAGAGGAACTCGACCTTCGAGAGGTCCATGCCGGACGCGCGCCAGACCTCGATGAAATACTTTCCGACCGTCTGTATCTTTTCCAGATCGCCGCCCATCTTGTTATTGGCCATCGCATGCCAATCGGCGACCCACATCTTGAACCGTACGCCGGCCCGTATCATCTTGTTCACGTTTATCGCCCGCAGGAGTCCCTGCGCGATATGTATCTGGCCTGAAGGCTCGAATCCGTCATAGGCGACAAGCTCCGTGCCGCTTTCGAGAAGCGCCGTAAGCTCGTCTTCCGAAATGATTTCTTCGCCCACCTGTTTGATGAGTTCCATTCGTTCTGATGTATCCATATGGTATTTATTATAGAAAAAACTTCATAATACTCAAACGCATCGTTCAAGCGCCTGCGCGAGGTCGCCGATGACAACCTCCGGAACCTCGAGGCCGACCGACAGCCGGAACAGCCGGCCGGTGATACCGTCCCGTTCAAGCTCCTGTTCGCTCCTGGTCCAGGTCATCATGCTGCGCGGATGCAATACAGTCGTCTCCGTGCCGCCAAAACTGTGGGCGATGCGGACATGTTCCAGTGCCCGCATGAATTTGCCGGGATCGCCCTTCATCCAAAAGGAAACCATGCCGGATATCCCCGGGAATGAGACGCGCCCGATTCTCTTATGTGAACGGAGAAAGCGGGCGACCGCCCTTGCATTGGACCGATGTCCCTGCATCCGGAGCGGCAACGTCCGGATTCCCCGCATGATAAGCGAGCAGTCAAAGGGCCCGGGCACGGCTCCCAAGTTCCATTGGATTGACCGGAGGCTCTCAAACAGGTCCCTGTTGTTTGTCATGACCGCTCCCGCCATGGCGTCATGATGACCCCCGATGAATTTCGTCAGGCTGTGGATCACGATATCCGCGCCCGCCTCAAGGGGACGCAGGAATACCGGTGTCGCCACGGTGTTATCAACGGCAAGGAGCGCTTCCTTCGCTTTCGCCGTTCCCGCCACCCGTTTCAGCGGAATAACCTGCAGGGTCGGATTCGTGATGCTCTCGCATATCATGAGACGCGGGGATTTCATCTTCTGTAAATCCTTTGCGTCCGTGAAATCTATGCTTTGATTTGTTATCCCGAACCGGGAAAACACCCCGTCGAGCATGCGCTCCGTTCCCTCGTACTGTTCCCGGTGAGAGACTACCCCGTCTCCTTTGGAAAGGAGAGAAAACACCGCGGCCAACGCGGCTGAGCCGGATGCAAACGCCAGCGCAAACCGTGCCCCTTCGAGCTCCGCGAGCTCTCCCTCCAGGGCAAGCCGCGTGGCATTATCCACGCGGCCATACCCCATCTGGCCCGGACTCCGATGGACCTTGGTTGTGGCAATCTCGATCGACGTAACAAGCGGTGTCAGGTTATTCATGGGTGTCGTTTGAACTCATACTATTCTTGCGCAGCAGGACATTGTGACGGACGCAGGCAAGCGGCGGGACATGGCTGTCGGTCCCCGTACGCGTTGCAATGTCAACCACCGAGAAACCGTCCCGCTTCCATTGCCTCTCGTGGTCCTCAAGCGTCCGGAACCATTCTCCGTGCCCCTGCTCGTCCTCGCCGAAGACGACGAAGCTGCCTCCCGGTTCTATCTCGAGGATGCGTCCGCGAAGCACCTCTGTGTCTGTTCCCGGAAAACGCATCCTGATTTCTTCAAGGTCGTAGATTCCCGTCTGCAGGGCAAGCAGGAGATCATCCCCTATCCCCTGCCGGAGCGTTGCAACATCAACCACAGCGCGCCCGCCGGAGTGCCGGAGCTCATCGCTTGTCGTGATATTGACGACGGCAAGTCCGCCCGGCTTCAGGATGCGCGCCGCCTCCCTGTCGATGGCACGGTCTATCTCCGGCGGACAGCAGTTGCCGATGTGATCCCGCAGATTAAGATCCTGGCTTCCCGTTGGCATCCCGGTATCGCGCGCGTCCTGTTGCAGGCACGTCACTTCGTCCAGACCGGACCGCCTGATATCGTCGAATATCCCGTCGCTGATATCGATTGCGGTCGTCGCCACACGGAGGGCCCCCAACCCCTTGAGGAGTTTCTGGAAGTCGCGCGGCCCCTCTGCCGTCGATATGCCAAGTACGGTGACCGAGATCAAACGGCCCGCCAACTCTCCGGACAGCGCCCGGACGGATTGCATGCGCGCAAGATGCGCGACATTGACCCCGACCGTCGGCGTCCGCTGTTCGACCTCATCGGTCAAACCGAGTCGCTCGAAAAGCTGCTGCGTATCGATGTATCTGTTGGCACTGCGAAACTCGTGACCGTCGGTGTATCCTTTCAGTTCATTCATAAGAAAAAAATAAAATAATAACGTACGTAAAAAAACCGCCTCGCGGCGGTCGTGTTTAGTCGAAAAAATATACTAAACGGCCGGCCGCCGGTACAGCAGCTGATAGCAGTAATATGAAACTTGCCTTATGATTTGTTGTTTGTTTTCCATAAAAAAAGCCCGTGTCAAACTACGATAACTCGCAGTCTGACAAGGGCTCTTGCAAGCGGTACCACCTTGTTTTTTCCGTACGGTCGCCCGCGCGGACTCGGTAAGTGCTTTGCCTTTGCAACACACTCGAGCGCTGTCACGGTGCGCACCCGTCTCGGTCTACTTTCAGCCTCTCGCTGATTTGGACTTGAAGCTCAGGAGGGTATATCTCCTTCAATGCTGTCCTGCAATTATACTCTTCTTTGTCTGGCCTGTCAACATTCACGTCCGTATGTTAAAATATCCGTATGGCTGAACAGAGGACGCGAAGAAGGCCCGAGCACCCCTACCAGCTTCCCCTTTCCGCAGATGCGGCGCATGCATCGTTGCCCGGTCAGCTCCCCGGAGAACAGGTCTGTCTGCTTCATGAAACCGTCGGCGTATCCCGATTGTGGGAAAGCGTCAAACCCCAGTCGGCCATCCTCATTCTTGACGAAACGGGCACGCACGCACAGGCGGAAATAACAAAAAATAACCTCGTCATCATACCTCATCATCCCGACAAACCCGTAAGGTATGGCGCAAGCATCATATTGCTTCCGTTCGTCACGGCCCAGGAAGAAGATCTTGTTGCGGAACAGCTCGCCCGGGCTCAGGAACATCTGGGCAAAGAGGGGGCGGTCTTCATCATCGAACAAAGACATGAGACTGTTTCCGGTCTGGGTCCCGACAGGAAAAAAATAATGCAGGAAGCGGGACTCGTCAAAGTTGCCGTCCGGGAGGCGGGTAACGAATATATCGTCTGGGAAGGCCGTCTCCCCAAGGAACGCCTTGGTCTCAGGAAACCGGTCAACCTGGTTCGGGAAGACTCTCCCCATCTCGACTATTACCGTATGTTATGGCGCCAGATGATTGCGTCCTACAAACAGGCGGGTTTCACGGTTACCGACCACCATGAACTTCTGAATGAACTGCACGCAACCCGTAATCCTCCCGAAACAATCTCCCGTCTCAAGAACGGCTTCGGCGTCACCATCCGGGCATCCGGCTGCGCCTGCCAGGCCCATATCGCTCTCAACGGAACCACGACGGAATCCCGCTGCCGGGACCATCCGGATGCAATGCCGTCCTTCGAGGCGGTTCCTGCGGTGAAGATGCAAAAGGAAGGAGATAAGCGCAGATATATTATCGGGGTGCCGTATGTTATCCCGGGTTATGATTGCTGGGATTGTTTCCAACCGTTCAAGCGCACCGTCCAAGCGGCACGCAAACACGGCGAAACAACAACGCTCACCATTTATGAGACATGCTCGTGTCATGACCGGACGTTCCGCACCGATGTCCCGACTTCGCAGGTCGTAATCCCGCCGAAGAAAAAAACTACGTGAGGATGACACGCCCGTCGACCGCGACCGGAGCATCGGTCGCCACCATGAAGGGGTTGACGTCTATCCCCGATATCGCGGGATATGCAACCATGAGACGGCAAAGGGCCTGAACCGATTCGTAAAGCGCATGGGTATTGAGGGGTTTTCCTCCGCGGAATCCCTTGACGAATGCGTTGAGTTTCGTCGTCTTCAGTTTTTCCAGAAAAGTCGTCTCGCTGAAGGGATAGACGAATTCGACAACCTCATGGATAAGCTCCGCGTAGATTCCTCCTATGCCGACGATGGCAATGGTCCCGAAGTTGCTGTCCCTCTTGGTCCCGGCGATGAGTTCGTACCCGGACATCTGCTGCTGGACAAGAACCTGGCTTCCTCCCGTTATGCCCGTTAGATATTTGTACGACCGTGTAAGTTCATCATCATCCTTAACGTTCGTGATAACTCCTTTGACCTCTGTCTTGTGGGTTATCGTGTCGGAAACTATCTTGAGCACGACCGGGAATCCGATCTTGGCGACCGCCTGCCTGAGCTCGTCAAGAGAAGAAACGATGACCGACGGCGTGACCGCGACACCGGATGCCTTGAAGACGGCGAGGGACTCCGTGAGGTTGAGATAGGGTTTTTTGCCGAGAGCAGACTGCATGACGGCCGATACCTCCCCGTCGACGCTCATGACATCCGCGTCCGGAGGAACGTCCGTCCTAACCATGTATTCGCGATGAGCGACCATCTTGGCCAAGGCGCGCGGCAGGAAATCATAGGTAAAAAAGCTCGGGATTTGCTCCTGCTCAAACAACACGTGCGATTCGCCTACTGATTTTTCACCCATGAAAACCGGATAAATGGGTTTGTTGAACTCCCGCTGGGCCGAAGCAATGACCTGCGCGGTCTCTTCGATCTCGGTGTTGGCCTGGGGGGTCAGGAGGATGATGACGGCTCCGATGTTTTTTTCCTTGAGGGTCGACTCGATGGCTCCCTTATAATGGAACGCGCTTGCATCCCCCAGGAGATCGATGGGGTTGTGGAACGATATTTTCTCGCCGCCCATGTGTACGATGATGTCTTTCTTGACTTCTTCCGTAATCGTCACCAGTCTCAGTTTTTCCTTTACCAGCTGATCCGTCAGGAGGACGCCGACACCGCCCGCATTGGACAGAATCATGATGTCGCCGGATAAGGGTGCCCGGCCAAAACTGTATATCTTGAGCATGGTCATGAACTCGAAAAACTGTTCAGCGCGGATTGCCCCGCACTGCTCGAAGACGCAACTATAAACACGGTCATCCCCGACCATGCTTCCCGTGTGCGATACGGCAGCTTTGGAACCTTCGGACGTGGTCCCTGATTTGAGGATGACGACCGGCTTCTTGCGGGTTGTCGCCGCGAGCACTTTCTTGAACCTCTCGCCGTTTTTCACATCCTCCAGATACATGGCAATGACCTTGGTCGCGGGATCGTCCGCGAGGAATTCCAGGAGATCCGATTCATCCATGATGCTCTTGTTGCCGAGGGAAATGAAATATGAGAAGCCGAAGTTCTTGTGCCCGACCAGATAATCAACCATAAGGCTCCCCAATGCTCCGGATTGTGAAATGAAACCGATACCTCCCGAAGGGCTCACGTGCTTCAGGAAAGTGACGTTTATCTTACCCGTGGTGTTGACGAACCCGATGCAGTTCGGGCCCTGGACGGTCATGCCGTACTCATGAGCCTTGTCCAGAAGCATCTTCTCGCGCTTGGCGCCCTCGCCTCCGGCCTCCTTGAACTGAGCGGCAAAGATAAGGATATTGGTCACCCCCTGCGCATGCAGCTCATCCAAAAGCGAAAGGGCAACATCGGCGGGAACGGCAAGGACCGCAAGGTCGACCGGTTTGCCGATATCCTTGACTGATGCAAGGACACGCTTCCCCAGGAGATTCTGGAGCTTGGGATTGATGAAATAGAGCTCGCCCGCGAATCCCTGGTCGATGCAATTTTTGGCTACGAGATATCCTACCTTTTTTGTATTGTCGGATACGCCGATGACGGCGATGGAAGCGGGATTGAAGAATGTATGAAGGTCCATACTTCATGATATCACATGAGTCTCATCTCCTTCACGTATGCGAGAGCAAAGGTCGTCTCTCCTCTGCACAAACATCATTCAAGCGGGACGATCACGAAACAGTTGCAAGTCTGATACACTAACACTATGAAAAAGGATATCACCCTCAAACCCCTGTGCGACCGGATCCGTTACGATATTCTTACTTCGACCACGGCTGCCGGCTCTGGTCATCCGACCTCGTCCCTTTCCGGGGTGGAGCTGATGGCGACATTATTCTTCGGTGGATTCTACCGCTTTGACATATCGAATCCGCACGGGGCGGAAAACGACCGGGTCATTTTTTCCAAGGGACATGCGGCTCCCCTCCTGTACGCGCTCTATGCGGCGGCCGGCGCCATCAAGCCGGAAGAGCTGATGACGCTGCGGAAATTCGGTTCCCGTCTCGAGGGCCATCCGACGCTCGAACTGCCGTTTGTCGAGGTTGCAACGGGCAGTCTCGGACAGGGACTCTCGGTCGGTGTCGGAGAGGCGCTTGCACAACGGTTGCGTACGGACGGCAAAAATACACCGCGTGTATTCGTGCTTCTCGGTGACTCGGAGTTTGCGGAAGGCCAGAACTGGGAAGCCATGCAGGTCGCATCCCATTACAAACTCGACAATCTCGTCGCGATACTCGATGTCAACCGTCTCGGACAACGGGGCGAGACCATGCTCGGATGGGATGTAAAAACACACGCCAAACGCGCCGAGGCATTCGGCTGGCATGTAATAACAACGGACGGGCATAACCTTGATGAAGTGAAAAAAGCATTCGAAGAAGCGGTCTCCGTCACCGGCAAACCCGTCATGATCGTCGCCAAGACCGCCAAAGGCAAGGGGATTTCTTTCCTGGAAAACGCGGACAACTGGCACGGCAAACCGGTCCCCAAGGACATGCTCGGCAAGGCCCTGCAGGAACTTGGTGAAATAAATAAAACCATCCTCGGCGCCATTGCAAAACCATCCCCTGTCGTCCGCAAAAAAACAGAGAATGCATCCCCCGCTCCCGCCGCACAGGCCATTGCCCCTGCCGCAACACGCGAGGCATACGGGAATGCCCTGGTCGAACTGGGCACGGCAAACCGGAATATCGTCGTCCTTGATGCGGAGACATCCAACTCAACCTATGCCGAAAAATTCAGGAAGGCATTCCCCGGCCGTTTCTTTGAAATGTATATCGCGGAGCAAAACATGGTCTCGGCAGCGCTCGGTTTCAGCAAGATTGGATACGTGCCTTTTGTCTCGAGCTTCGCGGCATTCCTGACGCGCGCCTTCGACCAGATACGGATGAGCCAATATGCCAAACCGAATCTCAAAATCGTCGGTTCCCACGCCGGCGTCTCCATCGGGGAAGACGGCGCATCCCAGATGGCGCTCGAGGATATTGCCATGATGCGCAGCATCCGTGAAAGCGTCGTCTTCTATCCCTCGGATGCGGTCTCGACCCATGCCCTTGCCGCCGTCATGGCCGATACCGAAGGTTTGTTCTATATGCGCACGACGCGCGCTAAAACACCGCTCCTTTATACGGAAAAAGACACGTTCGTGATAGGCGGATCAAAAATCCTCAAAGAAAGCAAAGAAGATAAGGCGGTCATCATAAGTGCTGGCATAACCCTTTTTGAAAGCCTGAAAGCTTATGATGAACTGCAGAAAAAAGGCATTTCCGTTGCGATTATCGATGCATATTCGGTAAAACCGCTTGACGTCAAAACCATCATCAGATTGGCGAAAAAAACCGGCAAGGTCATTGTTGTCGAGGACCACTATGAATACGGTGGACTGGGAGAGGCAGTCAAGGTTGCATTGTCTGGGATGTCAATCCCGGTCACCCATCTGTGCGTCCGCAAGATGCCCAGGTCCGCAACGCCCAGCGAGCTCCTCAGCTATGAGGAGCTCGATATGATGGCGATTCTTAATTGTCTTGTTTAGTCTGTCGCAAGCTTAAGCTGTTCAGGTTTGGCATCCACTAATCTTCCGTCCAGTTTTATACCAACCATGTCACAGAGTTTTTTCACGTCAGGTATATTTATACCCATAAATATACCCGTTTGATCGAACAATATTTTCTGTAACTGTATTTTTGCCTGAATATACGGACCTTGTTTGTCGTATACCTCACGCAACCACGTAAGAATGTCTAGCTGTTCTTGGAACACCTGAGACGCGGTTGCACGCATTTGTTCCATGACTTGCCTGCGTTGATCTGAGATTTGAGCAATGACCTGAGGCATTTCGCGTTGTACATATTGCGTGTCAGCTTCTACTTGCTGTCGGCGCATGGCAAGTTGCTGGCGCAAAACGGTAAGCTGATCTGCCTCCTGCTCAAGATGAAGATCGGCAAGTTGACTCTCCAAACGAGCCAGTTCTTCGACTTTCTCTTGTTCCATGGCGAATAGGTTTTCTCGGGTTGTAGCCGCCATTGCACGCACATTTTGAGCGGATGAAACTTGAGCCATGATATTGCGACGGAGTGCCTGCACAAGCTGTTCCCGTGCCTGCGCCGTCTCGACCATGCCGGCTTGGCGATACAAGGCAAGCCCTTCTGAACGCTCTGCCGCTTCCTCATCGAGAAGTCGGGTTACGATTCCCTGTACTGCCTGCGCAGAACGGGCCTTGGAACTATCCATTGTGGAAAGCAAAGCAACAAGACCGATGGCACGCTCTGCCGGATTCCATTCGCGATAATGCAGGAAGTAATTCCGGAATCCCAAAGGTAACCGATATTCTGGTGCTTGCGACGGTTGTTCTTCTCCTCCTTCTACTTGCTCTGGGCGGAACAATGAGCCTAGGACATCTTCTGTCCGTCTCATAACCACCTCATCTCTCATCAGTCCGTCGGTCGCTGTCAGATGTAGGGCACGGGCGATCATTTCTTCACCACTCTCTACCGCCTCTGCTTTCCTGGCCTCGGTCCGATATAAAGCTTCTGCTCGCTTTGACATTCCTCTCGGAAGAAGTCCTATCGCTTCAGCCTCGGACAAAACAGTCTTTTCCGAACGGATTCCGACCGGAAGTTGCAGTAAGGTAACGGTACCATTCGAACGTGTCACCAAAACATCCTGGGCATACATTCCTGCGGTTCGAGCAAATACCTCCATGAGATGTTTGTTTTGTTCTTCGGTACCCGCCACCAACCCGTCGGAAACCCGATACACCTCCTGCATCTGTTGCAGAAGAACAAGCGGCGATTTCCGATAAATGACGTCGTTCAGCTCTTGGGTTAACTGGGTAACAACTTGTCGTTGGAAACCTTCTATCGCAGAACCGCTTGCACCTTCAAGCTTCTGAAGGCGTCCACTTATCTGGAACACCATGCGGAATAATTGTTCCGGAAGATCGGTTGTCCCGGGTACCCGTTCCCCAATTTGCGCAAACACGGCAGGATTCCTCAGAAGCACGGGCGCCAAAAGAACCGGCCCCTCGTGCATGCTCGGATACTGTTTCATCAAGTCCGTTGCCATTTCAACGGCTTTTTTGGCAACAGCCGGACGTACGCCATGTTTCTCGTCTTTGGCTTGATTAAGATAGATATCAACGTTAATGGCCAGGGGTTTGAGTAATCGCTCAAAATTGCCGTTAGCAAGCACTCGAGGATCGCGTTCATACCATTCCTTGTATTGAGTAAGAGCCTCGATCTGCATGGCTTCCGGAAAGAATGGGATACAGCTTGAAAGAACAAATTCACACGCTTGGCGAACATGTTCCGAAACTGCACGTCTGCCGGTAATGACCTGCGACACAACTTGCATGAGCTGTCTTTGGATCGATGCAACCGACTCGGGATCGCCATACATCCCCTCTCGAAGTGACAAACCAAGAAATGTAAGTTGAGTTGCGGTAAAGTTTGCATCTCCCACATCCACTGAACGCATGCGTGTAGTGACTTCTAGCATGGTATCGGTCAGGAACATACGCTGCGATGCTACAAGTGCGGCGTGCATGGCGTTCAAGTCCTTTCCTTCCATGGTCGCAATAAGCGATCTTCCTTCTTCTGTTTGCAGCGAATCAACTGGAAAAGAATGAAGGGATTTCATCCATGTCTCGACAGATGCTGCACCAGTTAAACCCTCCAGGAGTTTGTCGATTTTCAGGCTATCTTGACAAAGTTTTTGTTCGGCCGCCGTATCATGTACGCGCGGAGTTGTCCTGCGTGCATCTGCGTTTGGATTTTCAATCAAAACCTCATGATATAAAACGCGTGCAGAACCCGCATAGGAGGCTCGTGCCAACCTGACAAACGATTCTTTATCTATCATGAGGGCAGGTGCACCGGTCTCTGCTACTTGACTGAATGGACCCCATTTATCGTTAAGCCGGTACAAATTCCCCATCGTATCGAATGCTTTCATTCCAGGAAATACTCCCTGTTGAATAAGAGGACCAACCATTTGAGATGGCATCACGTCAACCCCCGCAGGTACTTCACCTGAATCGGGGATGACAAGAGCTGCCGGTTGCATACGTTCCATTGCAATATCGAAGTCATGTGTACGTGCATATGCCTCAAGTCCAGTTGCATCTGCAGGAACCGTATCTTTTCGATTTGGATGATACGTCTTCGCCTTAACGACGCCGCGGTTATATGAGCGACTGGGATCAACCAACATCATCATCTGATCGAATGCAAGCGGATGAACGGTTTTAACCATGGCAAGCCATGACTGACGATGGAACCACGCCGGTTGCTTTTCGCGTATTGCCTGTAGGAATTCAAAGCCTCTTGTCATCGCCTGTTCGACTTCACCACTCCCAATGCTCGGATCCTCAAACATTTTTGCCAGCATCACGTCCCGATTGGCAAAGAGGAGGTTATTGGCCAAAGCCATTTGCAGTTCTGTTTTCGGAACGCCAAACACTGTCCCCGCATCAGTTGAAACGTAGTCCGCAATGGCCGGAACCATGTCCGCCGGACGCTGTTGAAGCAGATTGTTTACATGCTGAAGAACCATTTCTTCACCACGTTCTTTTTTTACTTTACCGTCATCCTGACCACTCTTCAAGTGTTTCATCATGGCGCCGTCGGTTGATTCGTGCATAAGAGTTGCAACGAGATACTGGCGCACATCATTATCTTGGGGATAGTCGTGGATACGATCTGCAATGTGGGTAGTAAGCCTTCTCATGAATTCGATCTGTTGGCCCAGGTTCCGGTGAGACATAGCTACCTCCGCGGCAGCGAGGAAAGTTTGCTGTGAATATGGCGAACGATGCTGTTTATCGTGGATGAATGTCTCGATGTCCTGGTCTATGGAGATCAATGCCTGAGCAGAAAGTTCCTGGGTGCTCTGGGAAGAAAGGGTCGTTGCGGTTGTGGCAATGGCTTGTAGAATGGAATGCTCCGACCCCATTCCCATCGCGCCCATAAAATGAGCCATGTCGCCGCAGAGGGTTGTCGTCGTTTTAAGAAGGGTACCCATTTTGCCTCTTCCTCCTTCTACTGGCATTCGGCCAAAAAATGTTCCGGATGGAACTAACGATGGGGGTTGAGTTTCCGCTTTCGGTTTTGCCATAGTTTTTTAAATGGTGATATCCTTGATTATATCAAATTTTTATAGGATATCAAATTAATAAGACGAGCTCCTATTCGTATTGTTTTAATGGTTAATAATATAAATAACTATTAATTATAGGATTACATATCTTCTAAATTATCCGCCAAAAATGCATTAAACACGATTTCCGCCGCCATACCAATCAGCTCGTCGGGAAGCTTATGTGTCCTACAATATGTCTCAACCCATTCTTGCACTGCTCGATTATGCAATCGTTTATCCTCATTCAATGTTAGCTTTGCCTGCGCATACATATGAGCAGCAAGTCGCTGATTCATTATCCTTTTGTCCCCCGCATGGGTAAAAAATGGAATAAGACCAGCATATTCTTCTACCAAATCGTGCTCGAGAAGTATGGGGGCAATTACCAACCGATCCCTAGGACGCAAGCCACGAATAAGCTCCATAGCCGTTTCCGTCTGTCTATATTCCAGACACGGACCTATGCATCGTATCCTATCCTCCTCACCGAGATCTCCGGCCAATCGCGCTGCCTTTTTTGGTGCTTTCCAGCTAAATAAAATGTCGACCAATTCCGATTCCGGATGAGCTTCGCCATCAATAGCGGTAAGCGAGTGTGAAAGTCTGCGTCTGGTGTGGGGAGACATCATGTCTTTCGATGCAGCATAAAGAACGGACAACTCCCGAAGATCTCTTGCCAGTTCAATATCCCCATCGGTAAGCGCATGCCAATAGTCATCGTTATGTCCTTGTGTTTGTATCTCGGCAAGAGATTGGATGAGCGACTCCATTCCTTTTCTCTCGGGGCCGGCATATCTGTATGCCTGAAGAAGCGCGTCCAGGGTACCGAACTGCTTGAGATGCTGGACCGCTTCTCTCAAATAAGGTTTGAAAGTATTAATAGCATGTAGTATTTCGTCCGTTCGCCTCTTTTTGATTGCGGGCTTTTCTGCTTCGGGATAATTGTGAAGAAGAATTCCGAGATTTGTCACCATTGTGCTCGTCCATTGCTGTTTTTTGCTTCTGTCTACGGATTGTGCCCCTTGCAGGTCTGCCGCAACACGTTTCTGCGTTGCGACATATTGATATTTCCGTATACGAACATCCATTCTGGCACGGAAATCAGGATCGTTTTTGAGGTGAGGTAGTTGTTCACGAGCATCCTTGAATCTATTGGCTTCACAAAGTTCATCTATGACGCTCGCATGGCTCATTCTCCATGCCCCACGGGCAGCGAATCCGGCGAGTGTGCCGGCACCTGCAAGCCCGGCCAGCGCGGCAAGTGCGAGAGGGCCGTAGAACTTAACCGCGTCCTCAAGGGGCGGTTTCTCGGGCAAATCAATGATAAAATTGCCCGCACCCGGGCTATATTCGCTCAACCGATAGCCGTTCGCGTCGACCAAGTCAATCGAAACTTGAGCATCGCCTGCATTGGCAGGGGCTTTGCAGGAGATAATCATCTTCCATACCTGTCCCTGATACGTGGTACCGGAAGGTAACGTATCGCAGTTTACATCGACAACCGCCCCGAACTGACGCCAATCAGGCTGCGTGCCATGACCTGATGCGGTAGCCGGATTCATGTTGTCGGGAGGATTGCCATAAAGGATGATTTCAGCACCTGGACTCCCTATCTGGATGTCGGAAAATACCTGCCCAAGAGTAAGCTGATAGTCCCCCCGCACTTCATTCGACGCAACGGCATTCCCTTTGACATCTTGTACGACCGCCCGTTCACAGTTCACGCCGGGTTTTGCCGGCGAGTCATAGGAAAAATGTCCATCGGGTTGTACCACAACCGGGGCCGGAGGAACACCCTCAAAACAAGATTGGATGGTCACGCCCGATATCGGGTAGAGATTCGAGCTGGCTGCACCTTCGACATGAAAAGATCCCAGCGAGGTGACCTGCCCCTCGGCAGAAACACCAAGGACATATTGGAACTGTTGTTGCGTTGATGCGACATTCCCTGCCTTATCTTGTGCAGTCGCCTCGACACACGTCGTACCAGGACCAACCGGTACCGTGGCTGCATATCCGGAGTTGTCGGGTTTTGGGGTCAATTGATAGGGAGCGCCGGGGTTGTCACAGGGATAAACCGAAAGCGCCTGCACTCCCGTGAAGTTGTCGCTGGTTGCCGCCGTGGCGACTACATCGGTACCGACTTGTTGGAGCTGGAGCGAGACATTGGGAGGCGTCGCATCATAGACCACATGCACCGTAAAACCCGTCTGAGGAGTGCAGGCGGACCCATCCTTGAAGCATTCTCTTCCTCCGACCGCCACATCATATGCCCCGTCTGCAACGGGATGCACCGACAGGTGGTATGGGGTAGTGAGTCCTTTTTGCTGTTCCGGTGACGCGTTTCTGCGTGCGACATTGCCTCCTGCGCCATTCGTCTGGCTTCCGATGCCAACCTGTTGGTCGACTTGAGCCAAGACCGTATCTATGTCTGATTGTTGGTATCCCGACCCTAGTGCCTGTGTGGCAAATGGAAGGCCTGCGCTCGAATATACAAAATCAAGCTCGACCCCTGAGTTGGTGACGAAGTTCTGCGATCCCGGCTGGTCGAATGAGCCCACTTGTGTTGCCAATTGATTGCGGTCTATGCCGGCGCATCCCGCAAGGAGCAAGGCTAATGTGCAGAGCCCAAACACATATGCCTTGCGTAGTCTCCGTTTTTTTTCAGCTAGAGCCTGCTGGAGGATCTGTCCTTCGTTTGAAAGCGTTTGCATCGCACCCGCCACATACTGCACAACGGGAGATAAGGCAGCTTGTGCCTCGAAGAAGGGATTTGCAGCCGATTGTCTCAATTCTCCAAGCTGGGCAACCACAGGCATGTATTATATCAAAAACTATAAGATATTTCAACATAATAAATATGTAAAAAATATGGCTATTTGATGAGAAATACGGAATTGATGAAGAATGTTATGGGTTAGATGTGTATGAGTTTCTTCGTCAGCTTGATTATCACGAAAACACACGCTGACAAGACGACAAACAATCCGTAGGTCCCTGCCCCGACTGCGGGAATGCCGAATATCTTCGCGAGAAAGGGCATGGTCACGATGAAAAACTGCGTGACAAACGGAAAGAGAAAAGACGCAACAAACAGAGGCGAAACAAGCTGTTTGACATGGGTATGCAGTGATTGGTGGCTGAGCCACAGATCCACATAGACAAACGACTGTGTCAGGGTGAGTATAGAGAATGCCGCCGCCCGCCCCATCCCCTCCCCGCCGATTCCCCGGAACAAAACGTATCCCACAAGGACCAGAACCGTGCTCAGGAGGCCGACGATGAAGATGAACCGCTTCTCCTGGCTCTTGAGCAGGGCGAGCTCCCGCGCGGGATGCTGTTTCATGAGATGCGGGTTGCGGGGAGAAAACGCGAGGGAAAGAGCCGGGACTCCGTCCGTGACGAGATTGATATACAGGAGCTGCAAGGGATACAGGAGATTGGTAAACCCGAACATGAGCCCCACGATAAGGGAGAGGGCCTCCGACACATTGCAGGTAAGGAGATACTGGATGGCGTTACGCATGTTCTGGATGATGTTGCGGCCCTCCCCGACTGCCGTCACGATGGATGCGAAATTATCGTCCGTTATGACCATGTCGGCTGTTTCCCGCGCGACATCCGTCCCGACGAGTCCCATCGCGACTCCGATATCCGCCTGTTTGAGCGCGATGGAATCATTCACCCCGTCCCCCGTGACCGCTACCACTTCCCCCAATTTCTGATAGAGGGAAACGATGCGGTGTTTCTGGAAGGGAGACGTACGGGCAAAAATCTTGACCCGCGGGAGGATTTGCAGCAGCTCTTGGTCCGAATATTCATCAAGTTGCGTCCCCGTCAATATCTCGTCCCCCTCTTTGATGATGCCGGCCGTGACCCCTATCGCTTCCGCGGTCTTCTCGTTGTCACCCGTTATCATCACGACTTTGATGCTTGCCCCGTGGGCCCGGGCGACCGCACCGTTAACCTCGGGGCGGGGTGCATCGTGAATCGCGACCATCCCGAGGAATATCTGGGGCTGGCTTTGATCGATGAGCGTTTTTGACGCAGGGATATAGCTGAAACCCAGGACCCGAAGTCCCTTCCGGGCCCATGCATGCATGATGTGCTCCGTCTTCCGGCGCTCCTCATCGGTCAACGGGTTGAGCGTGAGTCCTGTCTGGATTCTGTCGCATGAAGCGAGGATTACCTCGGGAGCCCCCTTGGCGAAAACCAGGCGGTCCGGACCATTCTGGACCATGACGGACATCTTCTTGGTTACGCTGTCGAACGGTATTTCTTCCACGACCTTCCATGTCTTCCGTATATCGTCGGGTTCCGTGCCTGTTTCCTGGCCCAGGTAGAGGAGGGCGCCCTCGGTCGGATCGCCAAGCACATCCCAACTCCCATGGTCGTGGACATAGACAAGCGACGCGGTAGAACACACGATCCCGTCACGTACCAAAAGCCGGAACGGATGATTCTCCGGGTGCGGCAGATTGTCCTGCGAATACATGTTCCCGTCCACATATATCTCCTTTACGTGCATTTTGTTGGTGGTGAGCGTACCTGTCTTGTCGGTCGCGATGAGGGTCACGCTCCCGAGCCCCTCGATGGCGGCAAGCTTGCGGACGACCGCTTTTTTATGGGACATCTCGCGTACGCCTATCGCGAGCGTTATCGTCATGACCGCCGGCAATCCTTCGGGAACGACCGCGACCGCAAGCGATATCGCAAGGAGAAAGGCCGGGAAATATCCCCCTCCCTGCATGAGCGTGATGACGAATACGGCAAGAGCCGCAACGATCCCGATGATGCCGATGAGACGCGTGAGATCCTTGAGCTTGGATTGGAGCGGGGTCTCCGTCTCGATGATGCTTGATAGTTGGCCCGCTATAGAGCCAAATTTAGTCTTCATGCCGGTTGCCGTCACCTTCATGAGTCCCCGCCCCTTGGCGACAATGGTACCCGAGAATACCTCGTCCCTGACCTGTTTGACGACCGGGAAAGACTCCCCGGTCAGAGCCGACTCGTTGACTTCCAGATGCATCCGTTCGACGACAACGCCGTCTGCCGCGAGCTTGACTCCCTCTTCGACAAAACAAATGTCGCCGGGGACCAGGAACTGCGAGTCTATTTCTTTCTCGGCTCCGTCACGGATGACGCGCACCCGCGTCACCGTCATCTTCTTCAGAGCGGCCAGCGACTCCTCCGCTTTCGCTTCCTGATAGATGCCGAAGAGCGCATTCAGGACGACGATCGCAACGATGAGGGCGCCATCTATGGGCTCCCCTATCACAAACGAAAGCAAAGCGGAGACTAGGAGGAGAATAGTGAGGAAGTTGTTGAACTGTTCAAAAAAAGTTATGAAGAAACTCTTCTTCTGACGGCCCGCTATGACATTCTGACCATATTGTTCCAGGAATGAATTAGCTTCCTTTTGCGTTAGTCCTTGCATTAATTATAAGATAAACAAACAAAAAACTTCATACGTCAATTATACGCATTCAATTTTGCACAGATATTCATCATTTTCAGTTTGGTAAACGACTCTTCCATGGTGTTCAGGAGTTCGTCGATGATCACCTCGGCATACGCAAATGTTATGCCTTTCGTGTTATGTGAAAAATAATGGAAGATCTGGTTCCTCCCCACTTTCCACGAGGTCCAGATTTTGTCCGCGAGTTCCGGACCGGCGGTGTCTCTGATTTTGCGATACAGGGACCGGTCGCCCAGACGGATGAGGAGATTGGGCGAAAGCATCTTGCCCAACCGGTAATGATCGGAGATGTAATCAAGATGCGAGATGAACTTGACGTCCATGAGGAGCTGCTTCAGGAAACCCTCATATGCCTTGGCAAAGGGAAAAACAAGGAAAGAATAATCCTTGAATTGGTATGCGTGATCCTTGATGACATCGTACATGATATAGCGTCCCTCGAGGATAAGGTCTTTCTGGGTCTGGGAAAGATAGTCCCAGAATGCCTTATTCTTTGTTTCGATATCATGCATACTTCCATGATACAGAAAACAAGCTCAAAACTCAAAGGCGAAAACCTGTTTTCCCATAAACTCCCGAGATTTGGAATCCCCCGGGTTCATTTCTTTTGCGACTTGGGATAGGCCCGCTTGGCGGGGCGGGGAACCCACGGAGCAAAAAAATGAACCTAACAATGGCATGGATGCATACCGCAATAACGCGTACGTCGACCCTCATCCCTTCCTTTATAATGAGTACTATGGCCAAAACGCGCGAATACCTGTTCATCCTCGTCCTGGTAGCCGTCCTGGCATATCTCCCCTCCTTCTTCGGCGGATTCATCTGGGACGACGAGGATTTCGTCACGCAGAATGCCTACGTGCAACAGGCGCAATACGGGAAATTCTTCACCGAGAATGCCGTCGCCGGCCGCGGGAAAGCATCCAATTATTTCCGTCCGTTGCAGTTTTCACTTTATGCATTCATCCATTCCGTTGCCGGGTTCAATCCCTTTGTGTACCATGCGGTGTCCATCCTCCTCCACGCGGCGGGCGGATGTATGCTTTTCCTGTTCCTGCAGAACCTGACCGGGCAAACCGCCTTCTCCCTGGGTGCGGCCCTCCTGTTCCTGGTCCATCCGGTGCAAACCGAGGCGGTGAGCTATGTCTCGGGCCTTTCCGATCCTCTTTCAGCGGTTTTCCTCTTCGGTTCCCTGACGCTTTTTTTGTCTTCGGAGACCACGAAATCAAAGATCATGACAGTCGCCCTGTTTCTCCTTGCCCTCATGGCAAAAGAAACCGCTCTCATCATGGCGGCCATCGTTCCGATCATCCTCGTCTGCTTCCCCCGGTACCGCCGGAAAAAGTGGAAACTCGCCCTTGCGGTCATCGGTACCGCGATTCTGTTCCTCATCCTCCGGCTCACTGTTTTTTCGTTCCAGAACACCCTTCCGGACTGGGGTAATTCGCTCTATGCACGTTCCCTCGGGGTACGCATCGGGACGTTTTGCCGCTCATTCTTTACCTATCTTGGCCTTGTCTTCGCGCCCCTTGCCCTTTATATGGAACGGGATACGGGAGTAGTCATTGAGCGCCTGTTCTCTGTCTGGCCCGTCCTGTTTGTGCTGGGGAACGGATTGATTGCGGGAACATTGCATTTCCTGGGAAAGCGGTTCTTGGGAAAAGCCGGGAATCTTCCCTTGTTTTTCTGGATGGCATTCCTCGCTTCGATGATCCCATTCACCGGGATCATCCTCCTGAATGGCATGTTCTACGAGCATTTCCTTTATCTCCCACTCGTCTTTGCCTGGTCGGCGCTTCTTTCTTTTGTTTTTTTCATGCCCGCCAACAAATATGCGTCGTGGATTGTTATCATCATCATTATCATGTTCATCGGCCGGAGCTGGGTCCGCCAATATGAATGGGCCAGTCCCGTCCGTTTTTATACCCAGACATTGTCACGTGCGCCCGGAAGTATCCGTATCCTCAACAACCTGGGCATGGCATATGCGGATGCAGGTGATTTTGCATCAGCAGAGAAGACATACCTATCCGTCATGCGGTTGTCGCCCGGAACCCCGAATCCCCACCACAATCTCGCCAATCTGTATACACACGCGGGCAGGAATAACCTTGCGGAAAAGGAGTACCTGACCGCTATTCGCGTTGACCCCTCCTTCCGGTTTTCGTATGCTTCCCTCACCAATCTGTATCTCTCCGCGGACCGGCCAACGGACGCGCTGCGCCTTATCGAGACCGCGCTGAAACAGTTCCCGGAAGACGCCGAGTTTCTGCAGATTCGGAGTGTATTGACGGAAAAAGCCGGATTCATCAAATAACCTTGCATTTTCCCGTAAAAGGGTTAGAATAGACATACCGTTCAACAAAAACAGATGAAAAAAATCTTCGAGTTGATCAATAAAAACCTTGAGGAAGGAACCATGTTTGAGTTCCTCCGGAATCCCCAAAAAACGGTACAGAATCCCGTCATCACCATCTCACGCGAAATGGGATCGGGCGGACGGCCCATCGCATACCTTGTCGGCAAGAAGCTCGGCAACCCCTGGAAGGTGTACCATAAGATAATCGTCGAGGAAATCGCGAAGGAAACGAATCTTGAGGAAGAACTCGTGCGGGAAGTCGACGAAAGCGAGATACCGGTCATCGACCAGATCATCGACAATGTCTTCGGAAAGCAATACCTCGCCCTCTCGAATTATTACAAGCATCTGCTCCATATCCTCGCTACGATAGGCAAACGGGGTCATGCCATCATCATCGGACGGGGCGCCAACTTCCTCTTTCCTGATGCACTAAAGGTAAGGATTATCTGCGAGATGGACCAACGCATCAAATGGATCATGAAGTATGAAAAGGTTACCAAGATCGAGGCGACAAAACGGATTGAGGCATCGGACAAGAAACGCAACGACTTCACCAAAACGGTATTCATGCATGACCAGCGCAAGGCCCACCACTATGATCTCATCATCCGGACCGGGTCGACAATCTCCATAGACGATGCCGCGGATATCATCGTGGACATGGCTAAACGCAAGTTCCACCTGCATTGACTTCCTTTTTCCACGGCACACACACTGAGATTGCTTCTTTGGAGAATCCTGTGAGAAAAGTCTATCAGACCTTTTCGAGATCTATCTTGACGGAAGGCCCCATCGTGGACTTGAGGAATGCTCCCGTGATATGAGGCTTGCCGACGGCCGCGACGAACGCTTTCACATTCTCGACGATCTTGGCATCTTCGTAAGAAAGCTTCCCCAGGAGCTGATGGACGAGCGGGAACTTGGGTTCCGTCTTCCATCTGAGCATCCCTTTGGCAAATTTCTTGACGACCTCCTCGGGTTTCGGGGAGATGGTGCCGGCCTTGGGATTGGGCATGAGACCCTTGGGACCCAGGATTTTGGCGAATTTGGCAAGCTTGGGCATGAATGACGGATGAGTGACGAGGACATCGAACTCTATCTTGCCCGCCGCGAGATCATCAAGGACTTTGTCATCGAGGATGACGACACGGGTTGTCTTGCCGATGGAGTGCGGCAAGTCGACCTCTCCCTTGATACCCGTCTTGTCCACGTTCATGTGGATTTCGACCGATTCGTCAAACGCGGCCCATTTTGCTTTTTTCATCAGGACAACGGCTTCTTCGACCGTGTAGCTCTTGGATTTGTCAACCTTGGCGAGCGAAGCTTTGTGTTTC
>Ga0172369_10003283_pt1 | contig 21440 bp, 17 predicted proteins | sample LakKiv25m_FD_114539 | JGI IMG/M metagenome (GOLD analysis project Ga0172369, IMG submission 114539) | Freshwater microbial communities from Kabuno Bay, South-Kivu, Congo - kab_022012_11.25m | ecosystem: Environmental > Aquatic > Freshwater > Lake | place: Democratic Republic of the Congo...
AACTGGAAGGCAGACTGGTACAGGATCGGCTGCTGGAACTACTTGCCGATCACGGCGGGCACAGGGCCGTTCTCCGAGCCAGAAGCAGCCGCGCTGCGCGACTTTATCCTGACCAACCAGATCGAATCGCTGATCAGTTATCACAGCTCGGGCGCGGAGGTCTATGCCGGAGGGGATGACTCGACACACCCCGATCCGATCTCACTCGACCTGGCCCTGCTGCTGGCTGAAGTCAGCGGCTATGCCTACCCGCCGCATTCCAGCACCTGCGAGGAAACCGGCCAGATGATCGACTGGGCTTCGTCGCAGGGCATTGCGGCAATTGACGTGGAGCTGCGCTATCACCAATCGATCGACTACGAGCCGAACGAGCGCATCCTGGAAGCGTTTCTTCGATGGACGCGGCCTTGATAGGGCAGTTTGCCATTTGGCTATACAATATGAGCATAATTGTAACTACTTTGACTATGTCACATTTCACCATCCCCCTCGCCCCCCTTCCAAGGAAGCGGGGAACCCAGAGGTGAGCAGTTACGCATAATTTGGAGTTTTACCAAACAGGATGTCCCATGCCATCTCAAGCGATAATTGACAAGCTGAATGCCCAACAAAATATCTGGATCGCCAGCGTGCGCCAGGACGGGCGGCCGCACCTGGTGCCGGTCTGGTTTGTCTGGTTCCAGGAGAAAATTTATTTTGGCACCGAGACGCGCAGCGTCAAGGCGCGCAACCTGCGCGCCAACCCGCACATCGCGGTGGCGCTCGAAGATGGCACGCACCCGGTGATCTGCGAGGGAACAGCCCGGCCCTTTGCCAAACCCTGGCCTGATGATTTGCTGGCGGCTTTCAAGGCCAAGTATGATTGGGATTTGAACGAAGAACATCAGTACCACGACGTTTGGGAGGTCAGCCCGCAGAAGTGGCTGCGCTGGTGAGCGCGGCTCAGACGATCGCGCCGGCGTCTTTCTCTTGAATATCGACGATCACGGGGCAGTGGTCGGAGTGGGCCAGCCAGTCTTGCGGCGCGCCGACCTGCACCTGTTTTAAGCGGCGCAGCCAGCGGATGGGGATGTAGGCGTAGTCGATGTGGCTGGCCTTTTCCAGTTTGCGCGCGCGGAAGAAGGTGGCGCGCTTTTCCTGGCCCTGCTTTTCATGGGTGAACTGGTGGTAGGCGCTGACCAGCCAGAGCACATCCAGCGTGTCGTTCAGGGTGGTGTGGTTGCCCAGGCGCGAGCGCGGGGTGGAGCGCTTGCTGCTGTTGAAATCGCCCAGCATGACCGTGTCGGCGGCCTGAATGAAGTCGCGATACAGGCCAACCGCGCGGAAGACCTGCGAACTGTAGCTGAGGCTGTCCTGGGGGTGGTCCATGGCCCAGACGGCCAGCAGGTTGAACTGGAAGGGACGCGTGACCGTCAGCGGGATGATGTAGCGCAGGCTGGGGTCGTAACCGGGCCAGGGCGCGAACTCCAGCCCGCTCCAGGAGAAGACGCCCACACCCTTGCTGGGTTTGTCGCCAAACCAGCAGGATGCGGTTGGCGGGCGGCCCTGCTTCCAGGGGATTTTTTCGAGCGCTTCACACTCCTGGATCACCGCCAGGTCGGGGGCCAGGCTGGCGATCAGCTCATATTTTTTGCGGAAAGCGCCCTGGCAGTTCCAGGTGAGGAGTCGCATGCTGGGGTGATTCTATCGCGGCGCGGCACAAGAGGCAAGGACCCTCATCCCGGCCTTCTCCCGCAGGGAGAAGGAGTCTGAACCCTCTCCCTTTGGGAGAGGGCAGGGTGAGGGCGCATATCGGTTAGAATCAGGTTGCTGATCGCTGGCATTTTCAAATATCCTGTTTTTATCGAGAGGTGACCGATGTCCTCCGCAACTGACCTTCCGCTGCTGGCTTTGACACTGGGCGACCCGGCCGGGATTGGCCCGGAAGTTATTCTGAAGACCCTGGCCGCGCCAGAGCGCCTGGCCGGGCTGCGCCTGCTGGTGATTGGCGACGAGCGTATCCTGCGCCGCGAGGCGCAGATCCTGGGGCTGCAAGACCTGGCCATCGAAACGGTTCGCGACCCGGCCCAAGGCCGTTACGCGTCTGGCACGCTGACCCTGCTGGACCTGGGCAACGCCGACCCGGCCGAGTGCCCGCACGGGCAGATTTCGGCGGCGGCGGGGCGGGCGGCGGTGGAATACGTCTTCGCGGCCTGCGACCTGGCCATGGCGGGCGCGGCCGCGGCGGTGGTGACCGCGCCGCTCAACAAGGCCGCGATGAACCTGGCTGGCTTCGCCTACGCCGGGCACACCGAGCTGCTGGCCGAGCGCACCGGCGCGACCAAGGTCAGCATGCTGCTGATCGGCCCCAGCCTGCGCGTGGTGCACGTCAGCACGCACGTCGCGCTGGAGGAGGCGATCCGGCGCGTGACCCAAAAGCGGGTGGAGGAGGTGATCGAGATCGCGCAGCGCTCGTGCCTGGCGCTGGGCATCGCCCGCCCGCGCATCGCCGTGGCCGGGCTGAACCCGCACGCCGGAGAGGGTGGACTGTTCGGCGACCAGGAGACGCGCGAGATCCAGCCGGCGGTGCAGGCGGCGCGCGCGCGCGGGCTGGACGTTTCGGACCCGCAGCCACCCGATACGGTCTTCCTGCGCGCTTCGAAAGGCGCGTATGACATCGTGGTGGCGATGTACCACGACCAGGGCCACATCCCGATCAAGCTGCTGGCTTTTGACGTGGGGGTGAACGTCAGCATCGGCCTGCCGATTATCCGCACTTCGGTCGACCACGGCACGGCCTTCGACATCGCCGGGAAGGGCCTGGCCCGGCCGGACAGCCTGGCCGCGGCGATCGAGGTGGCGGCGCAGATGGTGCGCGCGCGCCAGGCAGGGGCTTACTAATGGAACGCATCCTGATCCCCTACGGCGAAGAGACGGTCGAACTGACTATCCCGGACGGCCACCCCTGCCAGGTGCTGGCGCCGCGCCCCGCGCCCGCCGCGCCAGACGCGGCGGCTGAGATCCGCCGGGCGCTGGCCGAGCCGGTCGGCTGCGCGGGGCTGGTTGAGGCTGCGCGCGAGGCGCGCAGCGTGGTCATCGCCGCCGACGACCTGACCAGGCAGACGCCGGTCGAGCTGATCATCCCGCTCCTGCTGGACGAGTTCAACCGGGCCGGGGTGCGCGATGAGCAGATCCGCGTGCTGATTGCGCTGGGCACGCACCGCCCGATGAGCCAGGCCGAGATATTGGCCCATTTTGGTGCCGAAGTGGTGCGGCGGGTGCGCGTGATCAACAACCCCTGGCAGGACCCGGCCGAGATGGTCGACCTGGGCCTGACGCCTAATGGCACGCCGATTGAGATCAGCCGGATCGCGCTCGAAGCGGATTTCCTGATCGGGGTGGGCAGCATCGTGCCGCATCACATCCCCGGCTACGGCGCGGGGGGCAAGATCGTGCAGCCCGGGCTGAGCGGGGCGGCCACCACTGGGGCGACGCACTATCTGAGCACGCGCACGCGCCGCTCTTACCTGGGGCTGGTGGAAAACCCGGTGCGGGCCGAGATCGACAGCATCGCGGCGCGGGCCGGGCTGAAGGCGATCCTGAACGTGGTGCTCAACCCGGATGGTTCGCTGGTGCGCGCGTTTTACGGTGATTTCATCGCGGCCCACCGCGCCGGGGCAACGCTGTCGCGCCAGGTGAATGGGGCTGAGTTCAGCGCCCAGGCCGACATCGTGGTGGCCGGGTCGCACCCTTGCGACATCGAATTCTGGCAGGCGCACAAGTCGCTCTACCCGGCCGACATCTGCGTGCGCGAGGGCGGCACGATCATCCTGCTGACACCCTGCCCGGAGGGGGTTTCGGTAACGCACCGCGGGATGCTGGCGTTCAGCGCCCTGGACGCGGCGCGCATCGACGCGCTGATCCAGGACGGCACGATCGCCGACCGCGTCTCGGGCGCGCTGGCCCTGGCCTGGGCCAAGGTGCGCGAACGGGCGCGCATCTGCCTGGTCAGCGGCGGGATCACCGATGATGAAGCGCGCCAGCTGGCGTTTGAACCGTTCGGCGGGCTGCAGGAGGCGCTGGACGCCGCGCTGCGCCGCCATGGGCCGGGGGCGAGCATCCACGTGCTGCCCTATGCCCCGGACACGCTGCCGATCTTGAGGGCCTGAGGCATGCTGCGAAACGACAGCACTTTGGCTGAGTGGCTGGTGCTGGCCGACGATCTGACCGGGGCCAACGACAGCGGCGTGGCCCTGGCGCGGCGTGGGCTGGAAACGCTGAGCGCGCTGACACCGGGGCCGCTGCCGCCCGCCGATGCCTGGGTGGTCTCCACCAACAGCCGCGCCCTGCCGCCCGCGGCGGCGGCGGAACAGGTGCGCGCCGCCCTGCGCGGGCTGGTTGAGCTGCCGGGCGGGCTGTACAAGAAGATCGACTCGGCCCTGCGCGGCAACCCGGCAATGGAGCTGCTGGCGCTGGTCGAGGCGGCGGACGCGCGGCGGGTGCTGATCGCGCCGGCGCTGCCGGCCCAGGGGCGCAGCGTGATGGGCGGGCGGGTTTACTGGAAGGGCCTGGCGCTGGACCAGACCGAGTTTGGCGGGCAGATCCGCACCAGCGACCTGTTTGAGCTGTTCCGCCCGCTGGGGGCGCGGCTGCCGCTGCGCCGCCTGGGGCTGGAGCTGGTGCGCGGCGGGGCGCAAGCCTGCGCGGATCAGATCAGCGCGCAGGCAGTCGGGGCCTGGATCGCCGACGCGGGCGAGGACGCTGACCTGGACGTGCTGTACGCGGCGGCGCGCATGGCGGGGGTGGATGTGCTGTGCGGGTCGGCCGGGCTGGCCAACGCGCTGGCGCGCGCGCTGCCCCCGCGGGTGCGGCGCAGCGAAGCGCCGCGGGCTGGGCAGGGGCCGGCGCTGCTGGCGGCGGGCAGCCGCAGCCGGGTGGCGGCCGGGCAGGTGGAATATGCGCTGCGCGGCGGGGCGGCCTTGCTGGAGCTGCCGCAGGACTTTGTCGAAACGGGCAAGCCGGGCTGTCTGGAAGGGCTGTTGAAACAGGCGCGGGCGGTGAATGGCCCGCTCGTGCTGTCGCTGCATGGCCTGGCGGACGACCCGGCGCGGGCGGAGCTGTACATCGCGCGCCTGGGGGCGGCGGCGGCCGAGCTGGCGCGCCAGCTGCGCGCGGGCGGGCTGGTGCTGACCGGGGGCGACACGGCGGCGGCGGTATGCGCCGCGCTGGGCGCGCGCCTGCTGCGCCTGGAAGGCGAAACCGAGCCGGGCGTGGCCTGGGGCCGCCTGCTGGATGGCGGCCTGCCCGGCCTGGCGCTGGTGACCAAGGCGGGCAGCTTTGGGGGGGAGGAGACGCTGCTGCGGGCGCTGCATTTTGTGGAAGAAGCAGGGGGGTGAATCGGATGCAGGGTGCAACTGGCAAGCTGTCATAACCTGCAAAAATCAGGGCGGCGGTTGCAGGGTTTGCTAAGAACCGATCTGATAGGAGATTTCCAAGCCTGTCGGAATGTCATTCAAATATTTAAATTCATACCCCTTGACGATTGATAATATTTGCGTAAAATACAGTTGTTATATTCAAATATTCTAATATAACAATCATTCAACGGGCAGTTATTTGAAGTAAGGATTGTGCTGCGTGCAAGAACCACTGCGGATATTTAAGGCTGAATTCTTCAAAGCTTTATCCCATCCAGCAAGAATCAAGATTCTAGAATTATTGCGGGATGGTGAGTTGAGCGTGACAGAGTTACAGGATCATATTGAGCTCGAGTCGTCTGGTGTGTCACAACACCTGTCTGTGCTGCGGCATAAGAACATTGTTGAAAGCCGAAAATCTGGCACAACGGTTTATTATCGGGTTCGTGACATAGAGATCTATACGCTCCTTGATGTTGCGCGGCGCATTTTCACCAATCACCTGATCAATAATCGTTCCACTTTAGAGCAATTGGAAGAGGAAAATGACCAGGAAAATAAACAAAGGGCGTTTTAAACGCTAAAATCTGAAGAGCCAGGCAGGTTCCCCAGAAATTAAACAGTGAAGTCGCGCGGCCTGCCAAAATCGATGATGAGCTTAATTAAAGGATTGATTCTATGCCTGCATTATTTCGGAAAATTTTTAAAACTGGCACAGTCACAGAGATACTTGGCCCTGGGGAAGATGAAATTGTGCAGTTGGTTCATCAGGTCAATGAAACATCCAAACACTTGTTGGGACGTGCCCTTGCGATCCGGGAGGTGGATGCAGGTTCTTGCAACGGCTGCGAAATTGAAATTACCGGTTTGACCAGTCCGGTGTATGACAGCGAACGCTTTGGCATCCATTTTGTCGCTTCGCCGCGCCATGCGGATATGCTCCTGGTGACAGGGCCGGTGACACGGAATATGGAAATTCCCTTGCGCAAAACCTACGAAGCGACGCCCGATCCGAAACTGGTGGTAGCAATAGGCGACTGCGCTCAAACTTGCGGTGTATTTAAGGGAAGCTATGCTGTAGCAGGGAGCGTTGATCAAGTTGTGCCGGTGGATGTGTTTGTCCATGGATGTCCACCTGAGCCTGCTGACATTTTGCGCGGGATATTGGCCGCGCTCGATCGAATGCCCAAAAAATAACTCAACTACTGATTATTTATATGCAAACTTTGTTTCTCGTTATGGTGTTTTCGTATATCGCTGGGGTTTTGGTCGCGCTGATCATGCCGAAAGGCGTTTTCGGCCGCGGACTGGTCGCGCTGGCGGCGGTCAGCGGAGCCAGCGCTGGATTGCTGCTTGGTATCAAGGTGATCCTGGCGGGAGAGCCCTTTACACTGGCTATTCCGCAGCTTTTACCCAGCGCGGGGGGACTTATGCTGCGTCTGGACACACTCGGCGCGTTCTTTCTTGCCCTGATTGGCCTGGGCGCTGTCCCGGCCGCGATCTATGGGGCTGGCTATTCGGCAGCCTATGAGGATGGGAGCGCATCGCTGCGCCAGTTGGGAACCGCATTTAACATCTTTCTGCTTACAATGAGCCTGGTGACGCTGGCAGACAATATTCTGACGTTCCTGCTGATGTGGGAAGGGATGTCATTGAGTTCTTACTTCCTGGTGATCACTGAGGTAAATCAAGAAGAAACGATCCGCGCAGGAGTGTGGTATGCGGCCATGACGCACGCGGGCCTCGCCCTGCTCCTGGCCGCTTTCATCCTGATGATGAATGCTGGTTCAGGCACTTTTGGCGATTTGCGCGCTGCGGCTGCTTCTCTCCCTTCCACAACTCGAAACGTGATCTTTTTGCTGGCTGTTCTTGGCTTTGGATCGAAGGCAGGGATTATGCCGTTGCATGTCTGGCTGCCTCGCGCCCATCCGGCCGCGCCAAGCCATGTCTCCGCACTAATGTCAGGCGTGATGATCAAAATGGGCGTGTATGGCATTTTACGCATCGCGCTGGATCTGTTAGGCGGAGGGCCAACCTGGTGGGGAGCGCTTATTGTCATCGCCGGAGCAATTTCGGCTCTTCTGGGGATTTTATATGCCTTGATGGAAAATGACATCAAACGCCTGCTGGCATATTCGAGTGTGGAGAATATTGGCATCATCTTTATTGGGATTGGCGCGGGACTGCTTTTTGAATCACGCGGCTTGCCTCTGCCGGCAGCGCTAGCGTTTGTGGCCGCGCTGTACCATGCGCTCAACCACACCGCTTTCAAGGGATTGTTGTTCATGGGGGCTGGTTCGGTTTTACACGCCACGCACACACGTGATATGAACCTTATGGGCGGGTTGATTAAACGCATGCCCTGGACATCGCTGTTTTTCCTAATCGGTGCCGTGGCGATTGCCGGACTTCCGCCTTTGAATGGTTTTGTGAGTGAGTGGCTTTTGTTTCAGTCGCTTCTGCCAGGTGTAAACATTCCCCAGCCTGTTGTGGCCGCATTAATGACCATTTCGGTCGGGGCGCTGGCTCTGACGGGTGGACTGGCCGCCGCAGGCTTTGTTAAAGCCTTCGGGATCACGTTTCTGGCCATTCCACGCTCGGACAAAGCCAATGGCGCACATGAGGCCGGGCTTTCGATGCGAATTGGGATGGGCATCACGGCAGTCAGCTGCATCTTCCTTGGATTACTGCCTACGTTCGTTTTACCCCTCCTGGGGCGTGTTCTTGCCGGGATCGGGGGGCTGTCTGCCGTTTCTCCAGTTTTTTCATCTGGAATTTCATTGCAAATGCCCGGAGACTTCGGCCAAATATCTCCCTTCCTGGTTGGGCTGGGTTTAATGATGGTGTTGGGGTTTGTGCCCCTGCTTATGGCGGTTCTGCGTGTCAAACGAAATTTACGGGTCAGCGATACCTGGGGCTGTGGCCGTGTGGGCCAAACCCCGCGCATGGAATACACGTCTACCTCATTTGCCGAGCCCCTCCGGCGTGTTTTTGCCGAGCTATATCGCCCGACGAAGGAATTGACGGTGGACGTTCACCCCGAATCCAAATATTTTGTGCAATCCATTGAATATAAAAGTGATATTCGCTCATGGTTCGAGGAGTTTTTCTATACACCTTTGGTCAATACGACTCAATGGATCAGCATGCGCGTGCGGCGGCTGCAGTCAGGCTCACTGCACGGTTATGTAGCCTATATTTTTGTGGTGTTGATCCTGATGCTGGTCGCCTTGTTATGGACAGGTCAGTGATGTAAGTCTGGAAATGGCAGATACCATATGATGATTTTATTCTGGCTCATGGTTTCAGGGTACGCATTGGGCGCGATCAGTGCGCTTGTCTTCGCACGAGGAGCGCTTTGCCGTGGTTTGTCTGCCATTGGTGGTGTCATTGGATCAATGGCTGGTTTGGCCTTAGCGGGGTGGGCTTTATCATTTGGGGGATTGGTGTGGCGAGGCAGCCCACTATCCATGTTTCTCCCGCTGACCGGCTTTGTTCTGCGCCTGGATGGATTGAGCGCCTTCTTCCTGATCGTGATTGGTTTAGTCGGCGCGTCAGCATCACTTTACAGCTTTGGGTATTCCGCAGCCTATGAAGGCCGCTATTCCTTGCGCATATTGGGGATCATGCTCAACGTGCTGCTGCTTTCGCTCAGCCTGCAAGTCCTGGCGGATAACGCGCTGACCTTTTTGATGATGTGGGAGGTCATGTCACTTTCTGCTTATTGGCTGGTGTTGACCGAAACCGATCAGCCTGGTACGGTTCGCGCTGCGAGCTGGTACCTGGCGATGACCCACGTAGGTTTTGCTGCCCTGGTAGCTGTGTTTTTCCTGCTTTCTGGCGGCGAGCTAACAGTTTCCTTTGCGAACATGCGCGCTCAGGCGGCTATCCTTCCCGCGCTGGTCAGGGGTGCGATATTCGTGCTGGCTGTGTTGGGTTTTGGCACCAAGGCAGGGATTGTGCCTCTGCACATCTGGCTGCCGATGGCCCACCCCGTCGCACCGAGCCATGTCTCGGCGGTGATGTCTGGCGTGGTGATCAAGATGGGCATTTATGGTCTCGTGCGGGTTGTGCTGGATTTACTTGGCGGCGGGCCGTTCTGGTGGGGGGTCGTTATCCTGGCAATTGGCGCGGTATCGGCCCTGCTTGGTGTGCTGTATGCGTTGATGGAACATGACCTGAAGCGCCTGCTGGCTTATCACTCGGTAGAAAATATTGGGATTATTTTAATCGGGATTGGCGCCGGATTAATTTTTCACAGTTATGGATTAATGGCACTGGCCGCCCTGGGGTTTATCGCCGGGTTATATCACACGCTTAACCATGCAAGTTTCAAAGGCTTATTATTTCTCGGCGCGGGTGCCGTCCTGCACAGCACGCATACCCGGAACATGGAAGAGATGGGCGGGCTGATCAAAAAGATGCCCTGGACCGCGCTGTTCTTCTTGATCGGTTCAGCGGCCATCTCCGCCTTGCCGCCGCTCAACGGTTTTGCATCCGAATGGTTGGTGTTTCAAGCGCTGCTTGGTGGACTCAATATTCCGACCCCGGAAGTGGCTGTGTTGATGCCCATCGCCGTTGGCATGCTGGCCCTAACCAGCGGGCTTGCGGCGGCCTGTTTCGTCTAGGCATTTGGGATTTCATTTCTGGCATTGCCGCGGTCGCCCGAAGCGGAACATGCTCACGAAGCCCCCATCTCCATGCGGCTGGGTATGGGAATTCTGGCGCTCGCCTGCATCGGGCTGGGGCTGGCGCCTTTTGTGGTGGTACCGTTGATCGGTAATGTGCTCAATGGTCTGGGTGGCCTGCCCTATACCAGCAGCGCTTTCACACTCAATGGGTCTGTTCAGACGCCGTCTGGCTTCGGACAAATGTCCACCACCCTGCTCGGATTGGGCTTGCTGGTTCTATTCGCACTGGTCCCTCTGGTAATGTGGATCTCGCGTGTCAACCGGCGTTCGCGGCTGAGTGACAGCTGGGGCTGTGGACGGGTGGGGCAGACCCCGCGCATGGAGTATACCGCCACATCATTTGCGGAACCGCTGCGGCGTGTCTTTTCACAAATCTACCGCCCGACCAAAGAACTAACCGTTGATTTCCATCCTGAATCGAAATACTTCGTGCAATCGATCGAATACAAGAGCGAAATTACGCCGCTGTTTGAGCGGATGATCTATGAACCATTTTTGCGGCTTATCCAGGCGGCTGCGCATCAGATACGCCGTCTGCAAATGGGGTCGCTGCATTTGTATGTTTTGTATGTGACGGTTATTTTGATCGTTCTGCTTTTGGCGGCGAGATGGTTTTGAGATTGTTTCGGCGAGGCCCATTGCTTAAATTGGGCATGGAGAATTTATGCTGACAACGGGTTATCTTTTTGAGTTTTTACAGGCCATGCTGGTTCTCTTGTTAGCTCCGGGGCTGGCTGGATTGGTACGCCGGGTTAAAGCGCGGCTGCAAAACAGGCGCGGTTCACCGATCTGGCAGCCTTATTTTGAACTGATTAAGCTGTTCGGAAAAGATGTGGTGATATCGAAAAACGCATCCTGGATTTTCCGGGTCACTCCTTATATCGTCTTTTCCAGTGCAGTAGCAGTGACTTTTTTGGTTCCCATCATCGTTGCGCCGTTACCTTTCGATAATATCGGCGATTTGCTGGTGGTCGTTTATTTACTCCTCCTGGGCACATTCTTTTTAGCTCTGGCAGGACTCGATCCCGGCACTGCCTTTGGCGGCATGGGTGCCAGCCGTGAGATGACCGTTGCCGCGATCGCTGAACCGACCATTGCGTTATCCATTTTCAGCCTGGCGCTGGGCGCAGGATCGACAAATCTCAGCAACATTGTCACCGCGACCTTGAGCAACCCTGGGGTGGCACTTGGCCCTGGCCACTTGCTGGCTTTTGCGGCTCTTTTCATCGTCACCCTGGCCGAGACAGGGCGCTTGCCGGTGGATAACCCAGCCACGCATCTGGAATTGACCATGATTCACGAAGCCATGATCCTGGAATACTCAGGCCGGTATCTGGCTTTAATTGAGTGGGCCTCATGGTTAAAACTGACCATCTTTTTTGCCTTGCTCGCGAATCTGTTCATCCCATGGGGCCTGGCTGTCACAATTACGTCGGCGACGGTGGCGATTGCGCTGGTGACTCTGGTGATTAAACTCGCGCTCTTAGGTGTAATTGTCGCAGCGATCGAAACGCGGATTGCCAAACTGCGCTTGTTTCGCGTGCCAGAATTGCTGGGCATGTCCTTCGTGCTGGCCTTGCTGGCGGTTACATCCTCGTTCCTGCTGAAGTAAGGCAACAATTTGCATTCCACGGATCAACCATGAATAGTTTATTTGCACAGCTTTCCACCCTTGGTTCTAGCATGATCCTGTTGTTGGGGATCATGCTGTTGTGGCGCAAAAGTTTAAGAGCGTATACAGATGCCTTTCGCTGGCAATCATTCGCATTGTCCATTCTGTTTGTGCTGATTGGTTATTTTTCTGATGACCATGAATTGTATGTTGTCGCGGTTTTTTTGTTCATCCTCAAAGTATTGATCCTGCCGCACTTTTTGGGACGCATGATGCAAGGCATTGGAGACGACCGTGAATCACAGCCGTATGTCAATACGGTAACATCGCTGGTTATCTCTGGGCTGCTTGTCTTGCTTGCTTATGTAGTCACCCGTCCGTTGGTGTTGGTGAGTGATCTGCCTACTCGCGGCGGTCTGCCGCTAGCGATCGGATTGATTTTTATTGGGTTATTTGTGGTCATTACGCGGAAAAAGGCCATGACCCAAATTATTGGTTTTCTGATGCTGGAAAATGGAATTGCTCTGATGGCGGTGCTTGCGACCTACGGCATTCCGCTTATTGTAGAACTGGGTGTCTTTCTGGATGTGCTGATGGGCTTCCTGGTGATGCAGGTCTTTGTTTACCATATTCACAACACCTTTGAATCGATCGATGTTGACCAGATGAACGAACTGAAACATTAAGAGACGCACCATGATTTTCTTCTTCTTGATCTTACCGCCGTTACTTTCGGCATTGCTCGCCAGCCTGATCCGTCCATATCGCGCCAGCGTTGGTTGGATTGGCGCATGGATATCCCTTGTATCCCTGGGAACAGCGTTTGTTTTCGTAATTCAAGTCATCCAAGGACAAATACCAACCTGGGGAATTGAATCGATCAATCTGACCGCGGTCTTACGTGCCGACAGCCTCTCTGCGCTTTTGATGGTCTGCGTGGCCTCGGTTGGATCGCTGGCGTTATTTCTCAGCCCGGGTCTTGGCCGTCAGGTGAAGAATCCACACTGGGGCGAATTGGCCTACGGCCCCGTTCAACTGCGCCGTTACCATGTCTTTATCAACCTTTTCATAGCTGCGATGCTGCTGGCTGTTTCAGCCAATAATGTTGGGATCATGTGGATCACGATTGAAGCGACAACCGTCTTTTCGGCTTTTATCATTCCGCTTAAATTAAATAAAGCCTCGATTGAAGCGTCGTGGAAATATATTATTATCTGTTCGGTTGGGATTGCACTGGCATTTGCCGGTACGGTGCTGGGTTATTTTGATTTCTTTACCCTTTCGGGCCGTGCCGAACATGCGTTTAATTTGCCGTTTCTTCTTGCGACCGCGCCGGTTCTGCATCCTGAAGTGATGCGCCTGGCTTTTGTCTTTTTGCTGGTCGGATATGGCACCAAAGCGGGCATTGCACCGATGCACACCTGGAAGCCAGATGCCTATGGTGAATCGCCCGCACCATTAACGGCTTTAATGTCATCGGCATTATTTGCCGTGGCCATGTATGGGCTGCTGCGTTGGAAGAGGGTGGCAGATGCGACCCTGGGCGACGGTTATACCAATGGGTTATTTATCGCCCTGGGACTGCTTTCATTGCTGATCGCGGCCTTCAGCGTGGTCCTGGCCACCGACTATAAACGTATGTTTGCCTATTCGAGCATTGAACATACAGGCCTGATGTGCCTGGGCTTCGCGTTGGGGCCATTGGGAACCTTTGCTGCTCTACTGCATCTGGTGAATCATACCGCTGCGAAATCTCTGATGTTCTTTCTTGTCGATAATATCGAACATAAATATAGATCTCCTTTAATTTTGCGAACGCGCGGTTTGCTTAAAACGATGCCTTGGACGGGGGCGTTGTTCGCCTTTGGCCTGATGACTTTGATTGGCCTGCCACCTGGAGGTATCTTTATCTCCGAATTTGCTTTGTTTCGCGCGGGATTTGCGCTGGATTACCCCTGGCTGATGGGCATAGCTCTGGCGCTGCTCGCCGTAATTTTTGTTTCGTTTATTAATCACCTCAATAAGATGTTATACGGCGTACCCGCGGCCGACGACATCAACATGGAGCGTCCCACCGAACGCCTGGGATGGCGGTTAGTCCTGTTGTTCCTCAACGTTGCAGTGTTATTGATTCTGGGATTAACAATGCCAGCACCGTTGAAGACGCTTTTAGATCAGAGTGTAGGAATTCTTGTAAAATGACAACATTCGCCCTGCTTCTTTCAGAATTATCGGCAAAATTTCCGGACCGAATCAGCCAAATCCATGTTCTGCGCGGTAATGAGCTTCACTTCCAGATTTCTCGCGGTGATGCGCTTGCGCTGGCCCAGATGCTGCACGCCGATTTCAATGCTGAGCTTCGCCTGATGGTTGCCAATGACCGGCGGGCTGACAAAGGGATCTTCGAGATTCATTATCTTTTTGTGAATGACCGTGAGAATTGGTACGCGCATGCGACGAAAAACCTGTCTCACGATGATCCGACGATCGATTCGATGGCGACCTTTTATTACCCGGCTTCGCGCTTCGAACGCGAAATTCATGATCTATTTGGGATTGAAGCGATTGATCATCCGGATACCCGCCCTTTGGTGAGACATGCCTTTTGGCCGAAAGATTATTTCCCACTGAGAAAAGATGCCGTTCCACCTGAGAAATTTGAGGACGACGGTACCCCGTTTGAATTCATGCCGGTTGTGGGCGAGGGAGTCTATGAGATTCCGGTGGGTCCGGTGCACGCGGGGATCATCGAGCCGGGGCATTTTCGCGTCAGCGTGGTCGGTGAAACGGTGATTGATCTGAAAATTCGGCTTTATTTCACGCATAAGGGCACCGAAAAGCTATTTGAGGGACGGTCCGCGGCCGCGGGTGTTGAACTCGCCGAGCGCATTTCGGGTGATTCGACGATCGGTCATTCATTGGCTTATTGTCAGGCGCTCGAGTCGCTGGCAGGCTGTGAGGTTCCGGCTCGCGCCCAATATATCCGCGTGATCTTGTTGGAAATGGAGCGGCTCTACAACCATATCGCTGATTTTGGCGCGATCTGCAACGACACAGGCTTTGCCGTAGCCCATTCGCACTGTTTCCGCATTCGCGAGCGGCTGCTGCGTTTGAACAAGCGCCTGACCGGCAACCGGATTCTGCGCGGCGGGATCGTGCCTGGTGGTGTTGGGCATGATTTGCCTGTCGATTTAAACCTCGCAGCCGAGCTTGACTCGATGATCGCTGACTTCAACGAAATTGTGGAAATCAGTTTGAGCAATTCGATGCTGATGGACCGTTTGGAGGGTGCTGGTTACTTGACCAACAAGACCGCCGCCGATCATGGGGTGCTGGGTTATGTCGCACGGGCAAGCGGTATTGATCTGGATGTGCGCCGCGACCATCCTTTTGCGGCATACGCTTCGATCCCATTCAAAGTTGCCGCATCACAACTTGGGGATGTTCTTGGCCGAGCCCGAATTCGGGTCGATGAAGTGCAAGAATCTGTCAAAATAATCAAGCTGGCGCTGGCCCAGATGGCGGTGGGAGAGCTTTGCGTGCCGTTGGGGGATCTACCGGCCTGGCAGCCTGCTTTTGGGATGGTTGAAGGCTGGCGCGGGGCGATCATCCATTGGCTGATGGCAGATGATACGGGCAAGCTCTATCGGGTGAAGGTCAAGGACCCATCCTTTGTTAACTGGCCCGCGCTGTCGTTTGCCATTCTCAAAAATATCGTCCCAGATTTTCCGCTGTGCAATAAATCGTTCAACCAATCCTATTCCGGCAATGACTTGTAGACCGGCAGCGCTGACAGGTTTTGTCTATTTTTAAAAGGCGAAGCTTGATAATGTTTCTCAGCGATGAAGAGATTTAGGTTCTACTTGAAGAACTCCCAAGATACATCACTGGGGTTTATGCTGGTCGCTTTCGGCTTGGTGATTTATATATTGGATGAAGCGAAATGGGTTTCCTTGAGTTGGTCACAGCCAATCTCTATAGTGTTTATCATAGTTGGATTTATTGGGTTGCTTATAGAGACGTTGGGGAAAACTAAAATTCACCGGAAGTAAATTATGGAATTCATCAGGAGTCATCAAATGGATTATTTTACTCAAAGGATTGTAAAGAACCTTGATTCAAGGACGGACTCCTCAACCAGACAGGCTACCTGGGGTTGGGATGAATTGGTTGTATTCTAGTGAACAGTTGATATTCGGTTTAGTTTGCCATCGATTAAAATCTAGGGTTTGTCATTACCTGCTTCCTCTCGCGCTATAAGTTCTAATGTTGAACGAGTTTCCTCAAGTTGGTTGTTAAAAATCCGGCGAGCTGCATCCAATAATTCAAACACAGTCGGGTCGCTGACAAAGTAATAGGCAGTCGTGCCTACCTTATGAAAGTCAACGATTTTTTTGTGGCGAAGGACCGATAAGCTCTGAGAGACACTTGAGGGTTCGATTCCTATTTGCTCTTGAAGCTCTGAGACACTCAACTCACCACTGCGAAGTAATTCCAGGATTTTTATCCTTGCAGGGTGAGATAAGGCTTTATAAAACTCAGCTTTGAAATTGCGTAATGGGGAGTTCATTATTTTAAAATCCTATAAAATACACAGGATGGGTCTAATCCTTGCAAGTGAGAGACGACAAATATTCAAATATTATAATATAAAAATATGAAGAGAAACAAACATATAAATATTTTTACAGGTAATTTACGTTGTTTTTATTTCTTTATTTTATGGTTGACTTTATTATACATTCATGTTTACTACCCAATTTGTTTCTAATCTGGAAAGGATATTCACTAGATGAACGCTCTAAATAACTTGAAAACCAGTGTGAAGTTAATCGGCAGTTTCTTAGTGATCGCAATCATTACCGCGATTGTGGGTGTAGTGGGGATTTTTTTTCTCCGTGAACTCGACAATGCAGATACCTACATGTATGAAAACTATGCCAGGCCCACCGGGATACTGATCGAAATAAGTGAGTACTTCCAACGTATTCGCGTCAACACGCGCGATGCGATTTCGGCTGATACCGCTGAGGAAGCAAAAAAGTATATTGACACCGTCACTCAACTTGAGAGTGACTTAAAGATTCTCAATTCGGATTATGCCGCTTTGATCCAAACCGATGCCCAGCAGCAAGTGTATGATACCTACTCGACGGCTTATAACCAATACATGCAGTACACCGACCAGATCCTCGCATTGGTCAGTCAGAGCAAACACGCGGAGGCACAGGCCTTGATGCGTGGAGACGCCTTCGCTTCAGCTAAGGCGGCAGAAGAGGCTATCGATGGGATGAGAACCCGCAAAATTGAGCATGCCAAAGCTCTATCAGATTCCAATACTGTTATGGCAAATCAGGCTACAACCATCATGATCATCGTCATCATCATTGGCGCCCTGGTTGGAATGATTTTAGGTGTCATCATTTCCAATTCGATCGCCAACCCGCTGGGCTTTCTTACCAAGATTGCCCAGGCCATGTCTGTTGGTGACTTGGCTCGCGATGTCAGCGACGCGGAGAAAGACAAAGTCCGCATGCGCAAAGATGAGATTGGCATGATCAGCCAGGCCTTCGATGCTATGATCAATTACATGCAGGACATGGGTGCAGCTGCTGGCATGATCGCTAACAACGACCTGACTGCCATTATCACCCCCAAGTCGCCTAAGGATGAACTGGGCAACGCCTTCGCCAAGATGATTGCGAGCCTGCAGGAGTTGATTGGACAGGTGGCCAACAGCGCCAATAACCTCGGTTCGGCCTCGGAACAGCTGGCCAACGCGGCGGCCCAGGCCGGCCAGGCCACCAGCCAGATCTCCAAGACCGTCCAGCAGGTGGCGGCGGGCACCAACCAGCAGTCTGAGGCCACCGCCCGCACCGCCAAGGCCATGGAGCAGATGTCGCGCGCCATCGAAGGCGTCGCCAAGGGCGCTCAGGAACAGTCCAACGCCGCCGCCAATACCTCAGGCCTGACCAACCAGATCTCCGAGATGGTGCGCCAGGTGGCGGGCAACGCCGACGCGGTCACCAAGGACTCGGCCAACGCGGCCCAGGCCGCCCGCGCCGGCTCTCAGACCGTCGAATCCACCATCGAAGGGATGCGCAACATCCAGGCCAAGGTCGGGCTGTCGGCGCGCAAAGTGGAGGAGATGGGGCAGCGCTCGGACCAGATCGGCACCATCGTCGAAACCATCGACGACATCGCGTCGCAGACCAACCTGCTCGCGCTCAACGCGGCCATTGAGGCTGCGAGGGCCGGGGAACACGGCAAGGGCTTCGCGGTGGTCGCCGACGAAGTGCGCAAGCTGGCCGAACGCTCTTCCGCCGCCACCAAAGAGATCAACGGCCTGATCCGCGGGATCCAGAAGACGGTGGCCGAGGCAGTGCAGGCCATGAACGAGGGGGCTACCGAGGTTGAGAACGGCGTCACGATGGCGAACGAGGCCGGCAAGTCGCTGAACAACATTCTCACCGCGGCGGAGGCGGTCTTTGCGCAGGCCGAGCAGGCCGCCAAGGGCACCCAGCGCATGAGCCAGCTGGCCGACCAGCTCGTCTCCGCCTCCGACACGGTATCGTCGATCATCGAAGAGAACACCGCCTCGACCGAGGAGATGTCGGCAAACTCGTCTGAGGTTGTCCAGGCGATCGAGAACATCGCTTCGGTGAGCGAGGAGAACTCGGCCGCGGCCGAGGAAGTCTCAGCTTCTGCTGAGGAGATGTCGGCCCAGGTTGAGGAAGTGACCGCCTCGGCGTCCGAGCTCTCCAATACCGCCCAGGAGCTGCGCAAGCTGGTGGCCCAGTTCAAGCTCAATAACATGCAGCTGGAACAGGAAACCCACAGCCGCAAGCCGGCCGCCGGCGGCAACGGCAAACCCAAAGCGCAGGCTGCTTTGGCCGGTTCGCGCCACTCGTATAACTAAGCCGGCCCTCCGCCTGAGAAAGGACAGCATCATGGAACTCCAGCTGGTCATCTTCAAACTGGGCAACGAATCGTTCGGGGTCGAGATCGCCACCGTCGAGAGCATCATCAAGATGCAGACGATCACCCGCCTGCCGCAAGCGCCCAATTTCGTCGAGGGCATCATCAACCTGCGCGGCAAGATCCTGCCGGTGATCGACCTGCGCAAGCGTCTCTCGATCGACCTGAACGAGATCACCAAAGACTCGCGCATGGTTGTGGTGGCCCTGGCGGGCACCACGGTCGGCATGGTTGTCGACCGCGTCGACGAGGTCCTGCGCATCAACGACGACATCGTTGAAGCGCCGCCCTCCATCTCGCAGTCGGTCGACTCGCGCTTCATCGAGGGCATCGCCAAGATCAACCAGGAGCTGGTCATTCTGCTCAACCTCTCCAAGGTGCTCAACACCTCGGAGACTTCCGTCCTCGAATCCTTCGCCTCCGCCGCCTGAGGCACCATAGCCGCCCACAAACAGCCTGGTGAAAAACCCAGGCTGTTTTTATTATGGCGCGGCAACCTTGGACAATTCTCCGCTTTCCAAAAGGGTCTTTTTGCACTTCAACTGTATAATCAATTTAAAGCTGGCCTTCATCTTCCGGCGTCATGCCGGAGTATGGGAGACATCCCCACACATCACTTTTGAGAAGGAGCTAAGCCATGCCATCTTTAGACAACATCCTGGCCGTCATCCTGGGCGGCGGGCGCGGCACCCGCCTCTACCCTCTCACCAAACTGCGCTCCAAACCGGCCGTGCCAGTCGCGGGCAAATATCGCCTGATCGACATTCCTATCTCCAACTGCATCAACTCGCACATTTACCGCATCGCCGTCCTGACCCAGTTTAATTCCGTCTCCCTGCACCGCCACATCACCCAAACCTACCAGTTTGACGTTTTCCACACCGGTTTCGTCAATATCTGGGCCGCTGAGCAGACTTTCACTTCCGAGGGCTGGTATCAGGGCACGGCCGATGCTGTGCGCAAACAAATCTTCCAAATCCATTCCACCGGAGCCGAGTACGTTTTGATCCTCTCTGGTGACCACCTTTACCGCATGGACTACGATGACATGGCCCGCTTCCACTGGGACCATAAAGCCGACATCACCGTCGCCGTTCAGCCAGTCTTTAAAGAGGAGGCTCCGCGACTTGGCCTGTGCAAGCGTGACGCCGCCGGGCGCATCATCCGCTTTGCCGAAAAGCCTAAAGACCCGGCCATCCTGGCTGATATGGTCAGCCGCCCCAACGATCCGGTCAAACCTTACCTTGGCTCGATGGGTATTTACATGTTTAAAACCAAGGTGCTGATCGACCTGCTCGAAGACAACGCCTTCGACGACTTCGGCGCGCAGGTCATCCCGCATGCTTTAAGCGAATATGACATTTATGGCTACAACTTTGAGGGTTACTGGGCCGATATCGGCACGATCCGCTCGTTTTATGAGATCAACCTGGCCCTGACCCAGCCCAAGCCGCCTTTCAACCTCTACGACGCAGAACATCCCATTTACAGCCATTCGCGCTTCCTGCCCGGCTCCACCTTTGAAAACTGCGTTATTGAAAAAGCGCTGATCTCTGAAGGCTGTTTCGTGCGTGGCAGCGAAATCCGCAACAGCGTAGTGGGCATGCGCAGCCTGATCCGCAGCGGTTCCAAGGTGCTCGACTCGATCGTGATGGGCGCGGATAATTACGAAACCGACTGCGGGGTCGACTGCGCCGAAGACGGTGAAAAGATCCCGCTGGGAATTGGCAGCAACTGCCACGTTGAGGGCGCGATTATCGATAAGAATGTGCGCCTGGGGCGCGGCACGGTCATCAAGCCCTTCCCGCGCGGGACCGACATTGAAAATGACAGTTGGACGGTCCAGGACGGGATTGTGGTCATCCCTAAGAACGTGACGATTCGCCCTGGAACGATCATCGCCCCGTAGGCGCGGTTTTGATGGACACCGCCCGCATCACCACCCACACGCTGCGCGCTTCCCCGCGCGGCGAGGCGCAGGCGCGCGTGCTTGCCGCGGCCTTGAGTGCTGTTGAGCCGGGTGAAGCTGTGCGGCGTTTTTTGCGGCGCAGCGGCAGCCAGGTCCAGATCGGTGAGCAGGTCTATGAGGTCACCCCAGGCCAGCGCATCATCCTGGTTGGCGCTGGTAAAGCAGCCTACCCGATGGCCAGTGCCGCGGCCGAACTCCTGCAGGGCCTGGTGTGTGCCGGGCTGGTGATCACCAAAGACGGCCATGCACCTGACCTGGAATTGCCCGGCGGCGTGCTCATCCGCGAAAGCAGTCATCCCATCCCCGACCAGTGCGGCGTGGACGCGGCCGCAGAGCTGGAAACGCTGCTGCGCCAGGCCGGACCAGGCGACCTGGTGATCTGCCTGATTTCCGGCGGCGGCTCGGCCTTGATGCCCGCCCCGGTCGAGGGGGTCAGTCTGGATGACTTGCAGCAGGTCACCGCCTTGCTGCTGGCCTGCGGCGCCAGCATCAACCAGATCAACACCCTGCGCAAACACCTCGACCGGCTCAAGGGTGGCGGGCTGGCTCGCCTGGCTGCCCCGGCCCGCCTGGCTGCCCTGGTGCTTTCGGATGTGATCGGCGACCCGCTGGAGATCATCGCCTCCGGTCCCAGCGTCCCCGACCCATCCACCTACCAGGACTGCCTCGACATTCTGGACCATTACAAGCTGCGCGAACAGGCCCCGCCCGCCCTGAGCGCCCATCTGGAGGCCGGCGCGCGCGGCCAACGCGCCGAAACACCCAAGCCGGGCGACCCGCTCTTCGCCTCTGTG
>Ga0172369_10003285_pt1 | contig 21434 bp, 16 predicted proteins | sample LakKiv25m_FD_114539 | JGI IMG/M metagenome (GOLD analysis project Ga0172369, IMG submission 114539) | Freshwater microbial communities from Kabuno Bay, South-Kivu, Congo - kab_022012_11.25m | ecosystem: Environmental > Aquatic > Freshwater > Lake | place: Democratic Republic of the Congo...
TGTCCGGCTTGACCGGTGGTCGCGCCCGACGGACTGTTGGGAGACACGCTAATGGTCAGCTTGGCATTCACCGGAGTCACGGAAGCGCCGCTCACGGTGCCCACGGTCTCGGTGATGGCCTGACCCGAACCGATACCAATGGTAGTGATGGAATCGCTGTTGGCGATGCTGAACGCCGTGGCCGAAGCCGAAGTGGCGTTGGCCGAACTATTGACATCGGCTTTGACAGTCAAAATCTTGGTCTTGCCCTTGGCAATCGTCCAGGCGGTAGCCAGATTCAAGGTGGCGATATGACTGGAATTAAACGAAGAAACGGTGCCCAACAAAGTGGTGTCGTCATAAAACTTGACATTGGAGAAACTGGCGGAACGGGCATCGGCCGTAATCTTGATTACCGACACGCTCAAATCTTCAGACGAGGCGTTGGCAATGAAGTTGAAGGAACCGATGGTGTTGTCAGTTGAACCCATAACCGCCTGGAAGTCCGTAATCGGATTGGCGGTAATCGTCAAGTTGCCGTTGGCAGAGATATAAATCTTCTGCAAAGGCGTGACGCCGGCGGCGTCCGTATCGGTGGTAGCGGCTGAAGTCAACAAACCGGTGCCGGTCACGCTGGCGAATTCCAAACCGGTGGCGTTGCCGCTGGTAATGTAACCCGTGGCGTTGGACAAAATGTCGGCGTAAACATCAACCACCATCTGCTGGCCGGCGCCCAAAGAATAGGCCGGACTGACATTGAAGGTGTAGGTGTCGCTGCCGGCATGAGCCAAAGTGCCGATACTCGCGCCCAATTGAGTGGAACCGGTCATCAACTTCAAGTTCTGGAAGTTGTTGCCGAAGTTCTCATCAACGCCGGCCGCGTTGTCTCTAACCACGATTTGGGTGATGGCCGAACCTTCGCCGGTGCCGGCGGTGATAATGAAGGAAGCCACTTTAGCGCCGATGGAACCTTTAACGCCGGTCGGAGTGGCGGTCGCCATATCGGCGAAAGCCAGATTTTTGGTGGCAACCAAAGTACCCGCGTTAAGAGTTAAGGTCTTGCCGGTGACGCCGGTAATAGCTACATTAGCCAAAGAAGATTGGCCGGTGGCGTCGGTGGTGGAAGCCACCAAGTCGGCCACTACGGTATCGCTGGACAAGTCAGTGGTGGCGGCGGCGTAATCGATGGTGTCAATCACATAACTGACCACCACGGTTTGACCGGCCGGAATGACCTGATTGACGGTGTAAGAAACGCCGCCCGCGGTCGGGGTGTCGTCATCGTCGACTTGCGAATCGGTGCTACCGACCTGAGAGCCGTTCCACAACAATTTGCCATTTTTGAAGGCCTCGGAACCGCCGCCATGATCGGTGCCGATGTAGAGGGTATTAACCTTAACATCTTCGCCATTGGCTTTCAAAGTGTATTTGGCAATAGTCACACCGGTGGCGCCGGCCGCCACGCTGTTCACCGGAGTATCGGTGGCCAAACCGGCGGTAATGGTGCCGTTATTCATGTTGGTGCCGTCGCCGGAAGCGTCAGGATCAACAATGGTAAAGGCGGCGCTGTTGTAAGACGGAGCGGTGTAGATGCCGTAACCGTTATCTTTGGCCACCACATCAGACACTTTTCTGATGGTGAATCTGAAAGCCCTGCCGGAACCGAGAGGCACATCGCCGTAAACGATCAAAGTTTTGGTTTGACCGCTGGTGATGGCATACGGGCTGGCGGTGGCGTCAAACACCAATTCCTTGGAAGTGGGCATGGCGGTGATCGTGGAGCCGATCTGGGTGCCGGTGGTGTCTTTTAACATCAAGTTGGTAATGTCGCTGCTGCTAACGGTGCCGACGACAGTCAACTTAATGCTCTCGATGTTCATCTGCTGATCGTTAGCGGTCACATTGAATCTGAACAATTCCTGACCGGTCACGCCCGGATCAATGGTCGCCGGGAAGTTGGTGGTGTTGACCGTGGCAATGTTCAAATAGCCCAAGTCAGACACGGTGCCAACCGCCATGGAGTTGCCGTTCATCGGGAAAGAACCGGACACGGTCGCCGTGCCGGCCACAATGTCGGCGGCGGCGTTCACGCCCAAAACAATACCGGAAACGGTGGAAGCGTAAACGGTTAAATTGTTGGCAATATCAGCTTTCACGGTAATGGTTTTGGTGGTGCCCTTGGTCACGGTGAACAAGCCGGCAGTATTGGTGAAAGTAATCACTTTGCTGGAAAAAGAAGTATATTCGGCCAGCTTGGTGGTGCCGTCGTAGAGATAAACATTGCTCAAATCGGTGTCGGCGGAAATGCCGCCGCGGGTCAATTTCACGGTCGTTACCACGACGTCGCCGTCAGCGGAAGCGGTGAAATTAAGTTTGGTGAAAGGAGCCACCAGCTGCGCCTGATAAGGGGCGGCGTTGGAGTTATCTCTGATATAAGTGGCGGCGGCCGGAGTGTCCGCGGCCAAAGCCACAGTCAAACCGGAACCGGTGCCGGTCGCGGGACCGGTGGAACTGGTAGTCTTAACGGCGATACCGGCCAAAGCGCTCTCCACGCCGCTGATGGCGGTGCCACCGGCGGTAATGTCCTTGGTGGTTGTCACCACGAACTTGGTGTTGAAGCCATTGGCCACCAAAGCGCCCTCATTGGCGAATTGGCGGTAATTGGTGCCGTCGTAATAATACAAACTTGATCCCTTGCTCAAAACGGCGCCGGCCGGATAGTCGTCGGCGGTCATGTCGGAGCCGATGGTGTAGTTGTCGCGCAAATAACCGGTCTCGGTATAAACCATGGACGACCAGTTGGCGCCATACAAAGAAGCGGCCACAGTGTCGCTCACTTTGCGGATAACGGCGCCCGGTTCCACCGCGTATCTCACGCCCGGATTGTCCGAGAACGAAACCAAGGCGGTGCCGGGGCGATACACCACGTTTTTACCGAAGCTCAAAGTGTCAAACTCGGCCTGGGTAATTTTCTTAATGCCGCTCCAGTCGGCCTTACCGCTCGCCAACATATAATAGGTTTTATATGTTTCCTCGTTCGGGAAGGGGCTGATAGCGCCGTTGACATAGGCGTAAACCGCGTCGCCGGCTTTAGACGGAGACTTCATGACCAAATCGCCGCTAACCAAAGTAGTCGCGGCCGAAACCGGACTGACCACCATAGTCATGGACAAAACAGTCATGGATAAAACGCCAACAGTCAACATTTTTTTCAGTCTAATCATAAATGTTTGTGCTGTTTTTCTGCTTTTTTTGACTAAATCGATAGGATATCCCTTTTTCTCCGCATTCAGTTAACGAATGGGAATAAATTGCATGGGAATTCATTTCCGCATTTATCAACTCAATGCGGAGAACAAGCTGATCGATCTAACCGCTTGCAGAATGTTTAGTTAATTGTCAACGAAATCCGAAGCCCGAAAGGGCCGCGGCCGACCTTTATCATTTCGTCGCCCTCCGCTTAGCGCGGAGTCGTCAGGCCCGCCAAGCGGGACTAACGACTACACACTAAGTTAATTTAGTTTATAAATTTTAAATTATGAGTTGTGAATCATAAATTTCACTTGATCATCTTGTTGGCTTCATCCAGCTTGTAGGCGGCCTGATCATAGGCGCCGCTGTCAAACAATTTCTCGGCCTCTTCCAGAACCTCGCCCAATCCTACTTTCTGCTCGGTGGAAGTGGCGGTCTGGCGGCCGGGCACGGCTATATCGATTTTGACATTATCCTTGCCCTGATCGGCGCTTTGAAAATCTTGGGACCGATCAGACGCCGGCGCTTGATTGTTTTTGGCCAAGCGATCTTTAACCTGACCGATTTCTTTTTTAAAATCATTTTTCAAAGTTTCCTGGACCGGCCGGTTGTCGTCCGAATCCAAGGCCGCCATTTCCTGCAAGCGATTGGCGGCAAATTCCAGGTTTAAGAGAGATTTGCCCTTTTCATCCATGGTAACTAATAATTTGGCACGTTCAGCCAGTTTTTTGGCCAAATACAAGGAATCGCCGGGCTTGGCGGCCTGCGAAGCGTTCCAGCCCCAAACTCCGGAAACCGCAAAAAACAGGACAATCATCACGGCCACGGCCGAGGGCTGCAACAGCCGACTGAACGCAATGTTCAAGCGGGCCGCGAACCCCAAAGACGTCACCTTTTGTCCCTGGGCGATTTGCGACAACAACAGTTGACGGTTGGCCGCCTTGAATTCGGCCGACGGAACCACTTGTCGCAATTTATTCAATTGATTTAACAATTCTTTGTCAGTCATGGTCGCTCATTAAATTTTTCAGAGCTTCCAGGGCGCGGAAAATCGTTACCCTGACATTGCCCTTGGTCTTGTCCAAAACAGCCGCGATTTCGGCCACCGACAAGTCGTTGACATATTTAAGCACCAAAATGGCACGATATTCGCTTTTTAAGGCCTGTAATTTTTGGGCCACTGACCGCCATTGGTCCCGCTGATCTATAACAGCCGTCCAGTCAACGGTGTCGGCCAACTCCTCGGCCTCGGCCAAACCGACTTGCGGTCGGGCTTGTCGGTAGTAATCAATGGTCAGATTGCGGGCAATTTTATATAAAAATCCCTTTAAACTGTGGTAACCGCACTCACCTTTCAGCTTGCCTTCCAAGACATAACCCCAGCATTTTAAAAAAGTGGAGGAGGTCAAGTCCTGAGCTTCTTCGCGGTTGCCGACTTTGAATAACAAAAAACGAAAAATCTGATCAAAATATAAATCATAAGCCGCCAAAAAGGCCTGCTTATCCTGGTATTTTTTCAAGCTGAGCCATAACGACCGATCACTCGGCGCGCCGGCTTCTTTTTGGCTATTGTCAGCCGTCATATAATAATACGACAAATATTGGCGAGTGTTACAGTTTGATTAAACAGCCGGGTGGCTAAAAATCAGCCAATCAAGCCGTTCTAATGAATATTCTATAAATTTACGCTAATATTAAATAAAATTATTATTTTAAAAAGACTTTCTTCAGAAAGCCATAAATCACCTGAAATTTAGCATAAAAACAAAATAAAGTCAAAGAAGTTTTGTTCAACAAAAATGTTATTTTGTCACGCCCGTCAATTCTCTGTCATCCCCGCGCAAGCGGGGACAGAGTCTACAGATAAAACAATGTTTGGAAACTTAACTCTGGATAACCGCGGGAGTTTATCCCGCGCTTGATACGGGGCGGGCATGACATCAGACAATCGCTCGCAATGAAAAGGCCCGAGCGCCTGGCCCGGGCCTTTTGTCAATAAATCAAATTTATAAAACGGCTTCCTTGGCGGCCTTGGACAAGCGGAATTTGACCACGGTCTTGGCCGGAATCTGAATGGAGGCGCCAGTGGCCGGATTACGACCCTGTCTGGCTTTGCGATGCACTTTCACCATTTTGCCAAAACCGGGCACAACGAATTCGCTGTTTTTCTTGACTTCCTTATAAGCCAGTTCGGCCATTTCAGTCAAAAAATTGTTGACATCTTTCTTGGACATGTTGGTGGCCCCTGCCAGAGCTTCCAAAATTTGCGACTTGGTCATTTTCATAATTTTTTACAGTCCGCTCGCGGAAACTAATCCGGACCGCGGAACTTTAATTAATTGTTAAAAAATTGATAGCTAAATTCATTATAGCTCAACCAAAACAAATGCTCAATGTTTTTAAGGTTTTTCTTGTGGGGGGCTTATGCAAAAAACTGAAAAAATGGCAAGATTGATTTTCAAGGAAGTATTTTTTAAAAAAAATATTTAAAGTTAAACAAAAAATAGCAAAAATTAAATTGATTGTTTTGTTAGCAAAAAATAATTTTTAAAAAAACCAAGGCAAAACCAACATTTTTTTAAAGGCGTCTGTCGGTCCTTGGTTTTAGTTGTCAACAGGTTATTGTCCGACTCTGGCGTCGCCTGGCCGCTGATTGTCCGCATCGGGAGTTCCGGTAGCGCTGCCAAAAAACGCCTGATCCTGACGCAGTTGAATCATCTCGGCCGCCACCGAACCGTCGGGATTATTTTGACCACTCACAGTCACATTGCTGTCGGCCGTCAAATCATCAACGGAGCCCTCAACCGATTTCAAAATTTTGGTTTTGGGCGAAAAAAAGACGATTTTGGAGCCGCCGTCGCGCGACTTCACGGTTATGCTTTGTTCATCTTTGCTTAAAACCGCGCCGTTAACCATGGCGCCGCCGGCAAACTGCCTTCTGACGCCATTGCCGGCTGGCTGAGCGAACTGGCCGCCGCCCGGGCGGCTGTTTTTAACTAAGTTCCCGCCATACACCAAACCGCCGTAAAATAAACCGACGCCCACGATTACAATCAAGACCGCAACCGCGATCCGCCGCCCGCTGGTCAATTTAGACATAGATGTTTTAATTAATTTATGAATTTATAATTTTTAAACCCCCTCATTGTTTTATAAATTAAATTGTTATTCACCTAAAAATTTTTCAATAATCTATTCATATCGCAACGCTTCAATCGGATTCAGCTTGGCGGCGCGGCGGGCCGGATAGTAACCAAAAATAATGCCGATGGCCGCCGACACGCCAAAAGCCAGTAAAATTGAAAAGCCGGACACCTGCGTGGTAATATTGGCGAACTGCTTGACGCCCCAGGCGATCACAGTCCCGAAAATAACGCCGAAAATGCCGCCCAAAAAAGTCAACATCACCGCTTCGGTTAAAAACTGCCGATTGATATCGCGCGGTTTGGCGCCGATGGCTTTACGCAGACCGATTTCTCTGGTTCTTTCCGTGACCGTGGTCAACATCATATTCATAATGCCGATGCCGCCGACAATCAGGGAAATGGCCGCCACCGAACCGAGTAAGGTGGTAAAGGTGTTGGTGACGGAAGAGGCGGTGGCAATGACATCGGCCTGATTCATGATGTTGAAGTCAGCCGAAGCCGGATCGCCGATGTTGTGTCTGGCCAAAAGCAGAGAGGTGATGTCTTGCTGTAAACCGGTCATGGCCCGCTCGTTGTCGGCCTGAACATTGATCAAGCTGACATGACTGTCGCCGGCCAAATACTGCTGAGCCGTTGACAGTGGCACGAAAATCATGTCGTCCTGATTGTTAAAACCGCTGCCGCCCTTGGTCTTGGTCACGCCGATTATCTGAAAATTGATATTTTTAATGCGAATGGCCTGGCCGACAGCTTGACCATCCGTTCCGAATAAATCGTCACGCACCGACGGGCCGATCACCGCCACCTTGGATAAACCGTTTTGCTGCTGGTCGGTAATGAACGAACCCTGATCCACTTCCAAATTTTTAATGGCCGGGTAAGACGGGGTTACGCCGTCCACGCTGGTGTTGGCGTTCGCGCCTTTGGCCGCCACCTGATAGCGGCCCGACAATTCCGGCGCCACGCCCTTGACCTGCGGCAATTCATCGACGATGGCCGTGGCGTCGGCCATGGTCAGGGTGGTGGCGCTGCCTCGACCCTGGCTGACTTGATAACCGGGTCCGCGCTGAGCGCCGGGCATAACCATAATCAAATTAGAGCCCAAAGATTGGATGCTGGATTGGATGGCGGACTGGGCGCCCTGACCGATGGCCACCATGGCGATAACCGAACCGATGCCGATGACGATGCCCAAAATCGTCAAACCGGACCTGATTCTATTAGCCAGCAAAGCCGAACTGGTTTCTTCAAATAAATCGGAATATTTCATAATTTTAGCCAACGATTACTCGCCACTTATCTTGTGATGCGTTTTTTAATATCAAAATCCGAATGCCAAATTTCAAATCAATGTCAAATGCCCGATGCTATAATGACAAGTTGAAAATTATTTTATGTTGTTTATTCAATGTTTCTTGTCGGACACTATTTCGCCGTCGCGGATGGCGATGACACGGTCGGCGTAATGAGCCACCTCTGATTCATGGGTGATTAAAACAATGGTGTGGCCGGACTGGCGATTTAATTCTCTGAAAGTTTTTAAAACCACTTCGCCGGTTTTGGTGTCTAAATTGCCTGTCGGCTCATCGGCCAAAAGCAAAGACGGGCTATTAACCAAAGCGCGGGCAATGGCCACGCGCTGCATCTGACCGCCGGACAACTGATTGGACAGGTGATAAAAATGCGATTCATCCAGACTGGCCTGACGCAAAGCGATTTTGGCCCGTTTGACGCGCTCGGTCAAAGGAACTTCAGCGTAAACCAAGGGCAACATGACATTGCGCAAAACCGAGGCGCGGGGCAACAAATTAAACGATTGAAAAACAAAGCCGATTTTATTTTTTCTGATGTCGGCCAAAGCGTCTTCGGACAAACGGGAAACGTCATCTCCGCCCAATAAATAACGGCCGGAGGTCGGCGTGTCCAAGGCGCCCAAAATATGCATCAAAGTCGATTTACCGGAACCGGACGGCCCGATAATGGCTACAAACTCCCCCTCCTCAATGACAAAAGAAATTTTTTTCAAGGCGAAAGTTTCCACCCGGCCGCTTTGATAAATCTTGCTGATGTCGCGACAATCGATTAAAGCCATAAAATAATCTAAAAAAATAAGGCATTAAACGGTTTGAAAAAATACCGCCCGAAGCGTACGGGGCGACAGATCCTTATCGTCCGATAACGGCCCGATTGCCGCCGTTAAAACTGCCGCCGCGATTGCCGCCGAAGTTAAACAAATTGTTGCCGGTGGCGGCCGTCGCGGCTGTGACGCCGCTAATGACGCGACTGATAATCACCTGCCCCTCGTTTAGACCGGAAACGATTTCGGTTTGGGTATCGTTAGCCAAACCGAGTTGCACCGTTTGCCTGAGGGGAGTTTGATTAAGAACAATGCCGTTGGCGGCGCTTTGCGCCACGGTTTGATTATCCACTGCCGCGGCCGGAATTTCCACATAAGAAGCCGAACCGGCGTTTTTGACGGCCGAATTGTCAACCACCAAAACATCCTGTTTGATGGCGGTGATGATGCTGGCGGAAACGCTCATGCCCGGTTTAACCTTATCATCCTGGGTGTCTAAAGCGACTTTGACATTATAGGTCACCACGCCCTGCGACACCGTGCCGATGGCGTCAACCGAACCGACAACGCCGGTGATGGTTAAATCCGGCAAAGCGTCAAAAGTCAAAGTGGCTTTTTGACCGGCCGCGATTTTGGCGGCGTCAACTTCATTTAAAGAAATTTCCGCCATAAGCTGTGGTGTCAGCAAAGTGGCTAAAACCGCGCCCGAAGACAGACTGTCGCCCTTGTTAACCTTCAAATTCACCACCTTGCCGGCGAAAGGCGCTTTAACTGAATAATCGGCTAACTGCTGATAGGCGTCGGCCACGGCGTTTTGCCGCTGGACGATGGATAATTGCTGGCTTTGAATATCCAGGGGGTCGGCTCCGGCTCGTAACTGATCCAAAGAACTTTGTCGCTCATCCACACTGGCCCTGGCCGCCGCCAAATCCACTGGCTGGTTATGATCAAGCTGGTCCAAAGCGCTTTGGGCGTCGTTAACGGCGTCTTTATCGTTTTGAATAACGCTTTGCGCCGCCAGCAAGGAGGATAAACTGCTGTTAATTTGGCCGGTGTAGGTGCTTAAATTGCTTTGGTAGGCAGTTACTTTGGCCAAGGTTGGCTGACTGTGTTTGGAGCGATAGTCAACCCAGGCGTCAAAATAATTGCTTTGACTTTTGGCCGCTTGCGCCACCGCTTTCACCGTTTCCAGAGTTTGGTTCAAAACTTCTTCAATGGCGGCCCGATCGGAATAACGGCTGACATTCTTATAGGACAGGGTGTTAGCGTCATAATCGCCGCGCGCCGTTTTGTAATCGCTTTCGGCCGAATTTTGAAAAGACAACAAACCGAGTTGATTGTCCTGATGGGTGGTATTCATCAAAGCCGCGATATTCCATTGATTAGACAAAGAAATATCGGCGGCGGCGATTTCCGAACTGTACAGCATGTCGTTTAATTTGGTCACGATAGTCGGCAAATTCAAAAAAGTGTTAGCGATACTGTTAAAAGCGTCTTCATAAGACTTGGTTAAGTCGTCAGCGGCCTGCTGCTTGGCGTTTTGGGCTTTTTGATAATCAAGGGGCTGGGATAATTGCAATTTTTGCAAACTATCCCTGGCTGATTGCAAAGAATTTTCAGATTGCAGCAGAGAATAAGCGCTGGCCGGTTGGGTAATTTTGGTTAAAGACAGTTTGGCGCTTTCCAGATTGGCCTGGGCGTCGCGTAAGGATTTTTGCGCGTCCCGCGCGTTCAACTGCGCCAACAAATCGCCGGCTTTGACTTGCTGACCCTCGCTGACCGCCACTGTCATGACATCACCCGAGGCCTTGGGTTTGATGTCCACCTGATTGGAAGCCGAAATTTGGCCGGTGCCGGACACGGTCGTCACCACCGATCCCTTTTGCGCGGCCGCCAAAACATAGCGCGTCGGCTCCGCTCCGGTTGTCAAGCGGCGGTAAATAAAATAACCGCCAACCAAAAGCGCCGCGATTACGACGACAATCAACGCCTTATGGCGCCTGAAAAATTCTTTCATAATCAATAAATTGGCGGCGGCAACAGACGAATAAAACGGGCGGAAATTTGACCGCTGTTATTCGGTTCGCCGATAGCCACGATATAATCGTTTATTTTTAAGTCGTCGCTCGTAATGCTATCGCGAAAACGTCTGATGTCGGTTCGCGGATTGATAACAATCACTTTTTCTAAATTTTCCCGGCTATCAACAATCAGCTGATTGCGGTCGATTTTAATAATATGACCCAAACAACTGCCGGGATCCATTTCTCCGGAATCATCGCTGACAAAACGGCCGAAACCGCCAACCGGACCGGCAAAATTTTTATGATAATTATCGGCCCAGCGGCAGGCAAAATCGGCTTGCCGACTGCCAACGGTCAAACCGGCCTTAAAAACCAATAAAACTGCCAGTAAAGCCAGCAGACCGAAAATAACACCGCTAAAAATTTTTGACTTCCACCATTCTTTCATATTTTTGCGAGGTTTTGACCAGCAAACATCGCGTTTCCGTCATGCCGGCCCGCGAGCCGAAATTCGGAGTTAAAAAATTAACGAAAAAATTAGATAATGCCTGTTTACCGAATATAAACCAAAGCGCGGCCATCCCGTTGGCGCTACTGACGCCTGATCAAACTCAAATTTTTTCCCAGCATCTTCACCGACTCCAAAAACACCACCATCAAACCGATTAGCAAACTCAAACTCATCACCGGCAGAGCCGCCAATAACGACCACAATAAAGACCGCTGATTATTGACGCCGAACGAATTAAAATCAGACCTTAACAGGGACCAAAACTGCCAAAAACCGGAAGCGGCCAAGTTGGCGTTCAATCTTTGCCAGGCCGGCCAAGCGCCCCAAGCCGATAGAACCGTCAGAGCGGCAAAAAAAATGACGCGCCGCTTTAGCTGCCATTTTTTTCTCTTCCGTCGCTAAACGCCTCATGACTTTGTCAAACAAGTCCTGACTCGGCTCCATAACAATATGCTTAAAAACCCCGCTTATTCTCCCCCGTTAGGACCTGACCTTGGGGGGGGAGAATGCTGTCCGACCGAGTCGGAGGGGTTTGAGGGCGACTTTTTAGACGGGCAAGAATAAAAAATCCCCTGTATACAGTATACGTTCAGGGATAAGCTTTTGGTGCAACAAGCCGCCGCCTCACACATTTCCCGGCAATTTTTTTCTCAATTTGACAACAGCCCGACGGTAACGACTTTTAACCGTGTTGATTGACTCTCCTGTTTGTAAAGCGATTTCCCTGAAATTAAGACCCTGCTGATGGTATTGTCTGATCACCGTCTGATCGGCGCCAACCAAGGAATCAATAGCCCGCTCCAGGGCTTGGTTGCGCCAATTTCTATCCAAACGTTCGGAGACCGGCAGGGCCGGATCCGGCAAAATTTCCACCAAATATTCCTCGTCGGACAAATTGATTGGCGCGGTTCGTTGCCGGCGACAAAAATCCAAAGCGGCATGCTTGGCAATGGCCAACAGCCAATTTTTAAAATTACGCTCCGGATCAAATTGCCGCCAATGACGCCACATCTTGACAAAAACAGTCTGCGTCACGTCTTCGGCATCGGCCTGATTGCGCGTATAACTAAAAACCAAGCGATAAATCATCGGCAAATAACGGTGTACCAATTCAGCCAGCGCCTCCTCATCGCCCGAGGCGTAACGCGCCAATAAATTCTGATCGCTGATTACAGACATATAAGCAAAAACAGTATAACATTGAACATCGCCATAAGCAAGTTAAAGTCAACGGGTGGAAATTTTTTTCAACTATTGCTATACTGGGATGGTTGCAAAACAGTTTTGTAACCGTCTCATTCTCTGACAGTAACATAATTAATTTTAATCTTATGAAAAAATCCTACTGGTTGGTGATTATCGGAGCGCTGATTATTTTAGCCGCCTTGTATTGGATTTATGATCGTAATCAAAACAATATGACCATCACGAATCAAACCCCTGACAGCGCCGCCAGCGAATCAACCGCCGCCGATTCTTCCAAACAAGCCGCGGCCCTGTCAACCGCCGCCAACGACGGTCTAAAAATTGAAGTCCTGCAAGCCGGCAACGGCGCGGCCGCCAAAGCGGGCGACCAAGTCAGCGTGCATTACACCGGCACTTTTACCGACGGCAAAAAATTCGATTCCAGTTTGGATCGCGGCCAGCCCTTTGCCTTTACTTTGGGCGCCGGACAAGTTATCAAGGGTTGGGACGAAGGCCTGGTCGGCATGCAAGTCGGCGAAAAACGCCGCATGACCATTCCTTACCAATTGGGCTATGGCGAGACCGGTTACGGACCGATTCCGGCCAAAGCCACCCTGATTTTTGACATTGAACTTTTATCCATCAAATAGGAGGTAAATAAAAAAATAAAGGCGGTTGCTTTAACCGCCTTTGTTATTATGCTTCTCTGAGAAGTTGCCCGACAACACTTTTTGTGTTTACTCTGGTTATCGCGATAACCTCGCCTTTTTCCGGCCGGCGAGTCACAAAACAAACCAAACCCAGTCCGTCGATATAATTAGTATTGCAACAGGCCGTTCCCCGTTGCACATGCAGCTTGGTGAAAAAACTGCCCTGATTGGTCTGCTTGACGGCAATCGCCTGCCCGTCAACCGCCGGTTTAAAAATTTTCCCGATCATGTCCTGATCGGGAGGCGATATTTGTTTTTCTTTAAACATTACCACTCCTTCTTTGTTAAACAAAAAACAACTTAACTTATTAAATAATCACTCTTCATTTAACGACAAGGCCGACAAAAAGTCAACCCCTGTTATGTATTTTGACGCCTGATGAACGCTCATGCTATAATAGCCAGTCTGACAATCCACTCAAGCCGACGCTTGAGAAATAATAATTTTATTAAGTAATCTATAAATTATGGTTAATAATAAACAGCCGATTTTAATCGGCCTCATTATCATTCTGGCCCTGGCCCTGGTTTACAGTCTGGCCACGCGACCGGGCAAAACGGATAACCGGAACACCGGCAACTACGGCGAGGAGACCGCGGAAAAAAGCGAACAGCCGGCCGCCGCTCCGGCCAAACCGGCTCCCATGACCGCCCAAGCCCCCGCGCCTTTGACCGACGAGCAAAAAAACGAGTTGCAAGCCGGCGCCGCCGCTCATCAGCCGACCGAACTGACTTTCAACATCACCGCCGGCAACTTTTACTTCACGCCCAATGAATTGCGCGTTAAGCAAGGCGATAAAGTAAAAATCGTTTTCAACAATGTCAACGGCACGCACAACCTGATGTTGCCGGCCTTTAATGTGGCCACCAAGACCATTAAGGAAGGAGAAAGCGATACGGTGGAATTCGTGGCCAAAGACAAGGGCATTTTTGAATTTTATTGTTTGGTGGGCAACGGCTATCACCGGATGATGGGCCAAATCGGGGTCTTATTAGTTGAGTAAATTGCTCAACCGCACAATAAGACTGTCATTGATAAACTACCCCAGATAAAAAAAGCCCCTTTTGTTAAGGGGCTTTGTGTTTAAAATTCAGGGATATATTTATCCCGTTCGGCGTTGTATTCTTTTTCCGGTTCCGGTCTGGGGTTGGGCACAAAATTCGCCATTAAAAACATTTTTGGCGTTTGGGAGCTGACCGGCACCCAACCGGAAACCGAGCCGCAGTAACCGGCGTCATAACCCCGCCTTCGCCCCACGGCCTTAATACCGGCCAATAAATCGGGCGGAGTGCCCGAAATGGTGCCGCCATAAACAGTTTCCGCTGGTCTGCCGTCAAAATAGATTTTTTTAACAAAATCCACATCCAGGGTAAAAACTCCGGTTTCCGGATCGACTCGTCCCGCTTTGCTGTCCATTTCCAAATAAAAATCAAATTTTCTCCTCCCGTTAGAAATTGATTTTTCTATTGTCTTTTGCAGTTGACTATCGGTTAAACCATTGTGGCTTTCAATGACCAGGTGGGAAATCCTGGCTTCCGGTCTGACCATGACCGCCTCGCCGGATAATAACCCGGCGCCGCAATAATGCTCGGCCCGCGCGCAACCATTGGACAAAGTTTTCATTCTGGCGGCCGAATTTAGAGTCAATAAATAATCGGACAACTTGCCCCGATCACATAGAATGATTTTTTGCGATTTAACGCCTTCCTGGTCGTATTTATACCCGCCAAACACTCCCTGTTTGGTCGGATCGACCGAAATTGTCAAATCTTTAAGAATTTCATAATCCTCGCTTAAGTCCGTCAAATCGCGATTATGAAAATTCTTAAAATAAGTGCTTTCGTCGTTAATTATTAGATCTCCGGAGAATAAATGCGCGGCCAAGGCCTCGTGAAAAAGAGTGTGGGTTGAAGCCGTGGACAACAAAATAGGATATTGCCCGGAGTCCAAAAAACCGATCTGTCGACATTGATTAATCGCCAACGAAATATCTTGTCGCAAGGATGGAAAATTTTTGACCAGCTGTTCTTCGTTTAGGAAAAAAAATGAATTGTTAAGTTCAAAGTAATACCTTTGCTGATTAAGGTATTTTGTTCTACTGTCTAAACTTAAACTTGGTCTGGCTTCCAAAACCCGGCGGCCATCGGAATCAACCACGATATTCAGGAACTGCTGTTTGGTTAAGGTGATACAAGAAGCGGTCACACCCGGCAACTTGTAAACCTCTCGTGACAAACAGGCAATCTGTTGCAAGACGGCTGGCGACACGATTTTGCCGTTAAAGGCCCTCACTTTATCCAGATAAATTTCCGGTTGATTTTTAGCCCGCACGGAAAAACGCGAGTTTTTGTTTTTTTGTCCGAAAAAAACAACCACCGCCTGACTGCACATTTCATGCAGTATGCCTCTGATAAAAATCCGCAACCCCTCAGGATTCATCGGCAGATCTTCATAGGCGAAATACAGGCTGCTTTCTTTGTTGTGGTTGCCGATACAAATTCTGATCAGCATTGATGTTTCGCAACCCGGCGACACATCCTCCAAAAAAGAATTCATGAAACCGAATTCCAGCGAATTATTGCGCAGAATATGAAAGGAGATGTCTTTGATAAAATATTCTTTCATCTCCCCATATGGGTCCTCAGTGGTAATGGGCAAACCTTTGGCATAAGTCACTTCTTCCGCCAACATGGCCACTACTTTTTGATAATCGACATACATGGCGACTCCACAATATTAAACATTTTAACGTACTGATGAGTACCTTAAAGCACTTTGCCGGCAAAGTCAATGTTTTTTCTTGCCACAGGGAGGGTTGAGGTGGGTTAATCAGGGCTAATGTAAGCCCCCCCCGTTATCCCGCTTGTTACGGACAAAAAATAAAGGCGGCTAACTAAAAACAAGCCCGGACAGGGCCTGTTTTTGAAAAAAATTTATTTAATCAATGTTATCCACTCTTAAACCATCCAAACCGACCCAAATCGTGTAGTGCTTGGTGATCTGTCCGTAGCAGCCGTTGGTCACGCTGATTGACAAACCGTAATCGCGATTGACCGACTTTTTATAATCATGGCTGGCCGCGAAAGTCATATTATTGACGAGCGGGGTCGCCAAACTGTCGCCCCAACGCACCACTACGGGATCAGAAGGACGGGGCTTGGCGCAGCTGCCGCCCGAGCCATAAGAATTGATCACGCCGCTAACGGTTAAAGCTGTACCCTTGGTGGCGATGTTCACGCCGATAGACGGCGTGCGCACCGTAGTTTCTTTGACCGGAATGGCCTTGTCGGCAACCATTTCCTTTTGCTTGACGGCCGGAACCCCGGCATCGGTCACGGACAACGGCCCGGGTTTTTCCGATTCCACGGAATCAACAACCGAATTCAAGTCGTCATCCGGCGCCAACTCCGGAGTGACCGGCGCCCGGTCCATGGTTTTGTCAGCCGCTTGTTTGGCGTTGATGGCAACCGACACCGCGTCGGAAATATTGCCGGCCTTATCCATAAATTGCGCAAAAATCCAGCCGGCCTTGTTGCTTAGCCAGTCATTAGCACCGCTTCTGACATCCCAACCACTGACCGTCGCCTCAAACGGACGCCAAGCTGAAAAAACAGCGCCGTTATTGGAAAAACGCATTTTATCCAAACCGGACAAGTTGTCACTGGCTGCTATTTTCAAATCAATTTGCGGATTGTCAAGACTTTTAACAATGACGGTCACGCTGCCCTGCGGCGCTGCGGTGTCAATTTTGATATCCTTGGCGTCCTTGAAAGCCGTGACTGGCTGACCGCTGGCCAAAACCTGACCGACGCTATCAACAATGGTTCCGCCGGTTTTGACTACGGCATCCAAATCAGCGTTGTTGTCGCCGTCTTGCACCGTGTAAGAACAGATGGCGCTGCGTTTATTCTTAATGTTCAGGGAACAGGCCGGCTCGGCTGTTGATCCCGGCATGACCAAGGACGACAATAAACGCAAAGACAGGGCGTCGCTCATCACCGGCTCCAAACTGCCGCGCGTCGCCGTCACCGCTTTGGAAAAATCCACTTTAAAATCTATTTTTTGACCAGCGCGGTAATAGCCGGAGGCATTGGGCGAAGTGATGGCCGTTACTCGAGGCGGCAGACAACGGGCTTCGGTCGGCGCGGTTTTGCCGGCCACACAGTTAAAACTTTGATCCCACTGCAAGGCCTCGGTGGCGGCATAAACCGCTTCGCAAGTCGAGCTGTCATAGCCCCACAACGAACCGCAAGCCAAAACCACGCCGGCGCGCAAAGTCCAAAAATTGGCATTGGCCGGCAGATAATATTTCAGAGCGTGAAAAAGCAATTCCTGCACCCTGTCAAAACCGATAGACGGAATTCGGCAGCCGTTGCGCTCCCCGCCTTCGGTCAATAAATAAGCGAACGAACTCATGACCGAACTGTTTTTATGGACCTCGCCTTCATCATCGGCGGCGCAGCCGTAAAAGGCGTCGTCGCGATAACTCTCCGGCTGATTGTATTTATGCGGATCGGACAAATCGCGAATGACCGTGGCTCCGCCAAAAGTCCAATCAACCGCCGGATCGTTGCGTTTGACCGCGGCCATGGCGAAGATGTCAGCCAGACCCTCTTCAATGGCTCCGCTTTCACCGTGATAAATCAAGGGCGTGGGCATTTGTTTGTCAATCAAGGCGTGGGTGTATTCATGAGCCAAAACCTTCAAATTAACCTGCCCCGGGCAAAAATTCAAACTGTAGCCGTTCCAAAAAGCCACAATCCAGGGACATAAATTATCCAAAGCACCGTCGCTGTTCAAGTCGGCCTGAGCGTTATGGCGCGCTAGAGCCAAAGTGGTGCTTGCAGTATTATACTCCGACTCGCTAGTGCCGGTGCCGCCCTGATTGGTGGCGCCGTTTAAATGAAATTTGGCCTCCCAATAACGATGCGTCGTATATAAATCGTCAAAAACGTCATCCACATCGGCGATGCCGGACGCGGCCGTGGTTTCGGCCCGACCGCGCGCTCCGGCCGGCGCGCCGGCAATCAGATAACAGGGATCGGGATCGCCGTTGGCGCAATCCAGCACAATGCGCCGCATTGATGGCGAATCGCTGATGGTTTCCAGAATATTGCCGTTTTGCGCGTCCACGAAAAGCAAATCGGCCAAACCGCTGTTGGCGTCAACGGCGGTGATTTGCCAGGCCAGATAATTTTTATCCTCACCGCCGACGCGATATAAACTTTTATTAAGAATGGTCAAACGTTTATCTTTGATCGCGACCGCCCGCCCGTCAAATTTGCCTCTCAGGTTATTAACAACCGCCGCGGCCGCCGCGGCTTCTTTTAACTTGGGCGTAGTTTTCAATGAGGCGATATCGGCTAAACGGCCGCTGGCCGCCGTCACCTGAAAATTCTTATCGGTATGCACCAAAAGCTGCCCGCCGAAAACCGGAATGTTTTGATACTTTTGCGCGTATAATAAATGGCTGTAACCGACCGTGTCTCTGATCACCGGCAGGGCTTGCAAATTTTTACCCACATTACCGACGCCGAAGAACGAAGCGTATTCTTTTAAAAATTGCGCGCCGGCGGCATTGGCCGACTGGAAAGTTTTGATTTTTAACTCCAGGGGCTTTAAGTTGCCGCCCACAAAAGATAAATGTTGACCCTTGAGATCGGCTTGATAAATAAAACCTTTCTGATCCAAAACCGCGAATTTATTGGCCGGGGCCTTGGCCGCGAAAGCCGACCAGGTTTGTTGCGCCACCACGGCCGCGCAAATCAGTCCGGCCACCGCGAGTTCCAGGGCTATATCGCGCCACCAGGCCTGTCGCTTTTTTTTCTTGCCCATAAAAATATAAAAAACCGCCTTAAACAGACGGCTAAACAGCGTCAGGTAAATCGCTTAAAATAAAAACATAAACCATAAAAACCAATGATAAAATTATTATAACAAAATTTTTACCAACCGCCAAATCGCTTTATGGCCAGACGCGGACCAACGTGCTATAATATCGGTAAATTGTTAAATAAAACTATATGCCTTTCACCAACAAACTTTTCGTTTTGATTTTTATGGCGGCCGGCGGCCTGATTTTAACCGGCCGGGTTCAAGCCGCGGCCACCACTCTTGATTTAAACGCCGTGAGCGGCGACAATGTGCGAATCACCGTCAACGGCGAAGTCGGCTCTCCGATTCAACTGTCCTTTTGGCCGGCCGGCGCCGCGGCCATCACCACCATCACCATCGGGTCCACCAACGCCTCGGGACAATTTATCACCAGTTTAAGCAGCGGCGGTTACGGCATTCCGGCCGGCTCGCCCACTTACGCCAGTATTAACGGCAGTCAGTCCGGCGTGCAACTTTGGCCGAACTACACCAGCTCGGTCGTTTTAAGCCAAAACAATCTGCAAATCGCCGTCGGACAAAGTGTCACCGTCGGTTCGTCCCAAGCCATCATCCTCGCCGCCAACAGCTTTGCCTCGGGCCTTGCCGCGGCCGTCAGCGGCAGTCAACTGACGGTCACTGGTTTGGCTTCCGGCAGCGGCGCCTTGTCAATTTGCGGCGTCAATGTCGGCTGCGCGCCTTTAGCGGTTATGGTTGGCAGCGGCGGACAAACCCAGGTTTCTTTTAATCTTAATAACTTCACCCTGATCAACGGCTCTTCCAAAAACATCAATATTTTCGGCAACTCCCGCAACGGTTATTTTATCAAAACTCACTCCAACCCCGACATCGTGGATGCCAACATCAGCGGCGCGAGCGACATTTTATCGCTCTTTGCCAAGCCGACCAAAGTCGGCGCGGCGACCGTTACCGTTTGTTCCTCCGAAGACAGCGCCAACTGCGCCGCGCTCAATCTGACGGTCTTGGGACAAAGCTATACCCAGTTAAGTTTTAGTCAAAATAATCTTCAACTGATTCCCGGCCTGTCGCAAAACGTCACAGTCACGGGCGGACCGTCATCAAGTTATTATCTGGCCGCCAACACCGATTCCGGCATGGCCACGGCCAATTTATCCGGCGCGACTCTGACCGTCACCGGCGGCAGCAACACTGGTTCCGCTATCATCAAGGTCTGCTCCACCACCGTGAACGACACTTGCGGACAGCTTAATGTCTACAACAACGCCGACACCCAAAAGGCCTCGCCCAACACCCTGGCTTTCAGCCAGAATGTGGTTGTGGTGGCCAAAGACGCCTCCACCAATGTCACGGTCAGCGGCGGCAGCGGCGGTTATGTCGTTTCCGGCAACACCAATCCGATCATAGCGGCGGCGCAAATCAACGGCGCCAGCGATATTATCAATATCCAGGGACAGCAAATCGGCTCAACCACCATCAATATTTGTTCAACGACAGGCAACGCCTGCGCCGGCATTTATGTCAATGTCACCGATCAAATCACGCCCATAACTTTCAGCCAAAGCGCCATCACCATCGCCGCCGATAACAAATCTATTTTGTCAATATTCGGCGAAACCGGCGCCAAAAAAATAACGGCCAATGACAACCCCAGTCTGGTCACGCCATCGCTGAATAACGACGGCAATATTTTGCTTTTGGCCGCCGGCAGTCGAGCCGGCAGCGCCGTGATTAAAATTTGCTCCGAAACGCACGACACTAATTGCGCCGCTGTCAAAATAACCGTTACCGCTCCGGCCGGCGCAACCGCCACGACCGAACCGGTTGCCGCCAACCAGGCCGTGGCTGGCGTTAAAACCGCGGCCGCCGATGATCAACTGCGACAAATAGCCGACGAAGTCGCGACCTTGATGGCGAACGCCGCTGCCGAATCGGCCTCGGCCGCCGCTTATTTGGCCAAATTGCCTGACAGCGCCGCCCTTAACGCCAACGCGCGCCGTTTCCTCGGTTTCTTCATAGTCAACGGCACCGACACCACTAAAATTTTAGGGGCCGGCGAAAGGGCCGGAGCGGTTTCTTCTTTTGCCAAGGCCTTTGGCAAACTGCCGACCGCCGCCGAAGACTGGACAGACATTTTAAAAATCGCCAACGGTCGCTGGCCCGGCGCCGTCAGCCAGACGGCTCTGACCTCGGCTCAAAGCGAATTTGTCAAAGTTTACCAACGCGCCGCCGTGATCAGCGAGCCGCCTGACAACGCCGCCGTTTCCATTATCGCCTATGGTCTGAGGCCCACGGCCAGAAACTTAAATTCAGAAAAAGCAGCGATTAAAACTTTCCGCGCCGTTTACGGCCACGATCCGGCCTCGGCCCTGGCCTGGGATATTGTCCGCGCCATCGCTTACTCCGGCGCCAAACGATAAAGTAAATAGTCAACAAAAACTAAAAAATAACCAAATTTAGCCAATTTTGTTAACCCCTCCCCACAATCGCCCCCAAGGCCCCAGGACGGTCAAGGCGGGGTTTTGCGGTCCTGAGACGATAAAGTATACCCCACCCCTTTTTAACGAGGAGCGGGTCGGGCGGGTGGAAGAGGTTAGAACCAAAATTATAATAAAATAAAAAATGCCGCAGTCCTCTGGTGAGAGACTGCGGCGCGGCGAAGAATGATCGTTAATAGAGTGACCAGATTATTATTAAAA
>Ga0172369_10003286_pt1 | contig 21425 bp, 19 predicted proteins | sample LakKiv25m_FD_114539 | JGI IMG/M metagenome (GOLD analysis project Ga0172369, IMG submission 114539) | Freshwater microbial communities from Kabuno Bay, South-Kivu, Congo - kab_022012_11.25m | ecosystem: Environmental > Aquatic > Freshwater > Lake | place: Democratic Republic of the Congo...
CAATGGCTACCTGTGCCTTGAATTCTGCTGTAAATTTTCTTCTTTTTGCTTTCATTTTTCCACTGTTAAAATTACTCTTTTTTTATCCTTAACCAGTGGTCTGAATTTGGGGGAGTATTATACAAGTTGTAAGAACAAGTGATTTAACACAGATCAATGAATCAGCAGTATATGTTTATCATTCTTCAGTTGATCTTTATCATAATTATATTGCAAACAATGGTTCCGGGATCAGGAGTTATGATAGAAGCCTTATTCATATTGAGGGTGACAATCATTTTATAACCCAGGAAATAAAAGACAATGATAATTATGAAATCTATGCTTCGCGAGGCAGTTTCCCTCAATACATTAAGTGGAATCTTATTCAGGACGATTTTTCAGAAATTCCATTAATTCTTTACACAGGCGAGGAGGAGGGTCTTGATGTGATGAATAATTGCTGGGGAGAGGATTTTAATCCTTTAACTGACCTTGAGCCTACAGGCGCCTATGAGTGGGAACCTATATGGCAATGTTTGCAGGGCGCCGGTTCAGGTACGGGTGCTGATGACGAAGAATTATATCTGAATGCAAGGGAGAATATAGAAACTGAAAACTATGTAGCAGCAAAATCCGATTTCGAGCAGATCGTTGAAGAATACCCCGAAAGCAAGTATTCTGAAGCAGCATTGAAAGAACTCCTTCCATTAGAAGCTTATACAGACAATAATTATACAAACCTGAAAACCTATTATGACACCGACTCAACCATTCAAAACTATGAAGAACTCGCCAGATTAGCAGACTTCCTCGCCAATTTCTGCGACATCAAACTTGAAAACTATCCTACTGCCATTACCTGGTTCGAAGATGTGATACAGAATCCCGAATCAATGGAAGATTCCATCTTTGCTATCATTGACCTGGGCTATACCTATTTCCTGATGGAGAACGGACAGAAATCATCATACACCGGCAATATGCCGCAGCACAAGCCGGTTTCGGTAGAGCAGTTCGAGGTAAACAGGGATTACCTTCTTTCCCTCCTCCCCGGTGACAAGCTGAGCGAAACCATGAAGGAAAACATCAATGCGCTCAAATCAGGAGAACTGCTTCAAAACGTTCCGAATCCTTTCAATAACTCCACCCAAATCTGGTATAAGCTGGATGAAGAAGCAACGGTTTTCATCAGCGTTTTCGATTACACCGGAAAAAGAGTGAATACGATCAATCCCGGAAAGAAGGACAAAGGCTCTCACTTTGTTGAATTTTCATCTGTAGGATTGCCTGCCGGAATATATTTTTACTCACTCGAAGTAAACGGGAGGGTGAGCGACTCAAGAAAGATGACCGTAATGAAATAATTCTTTAACAAATGAACCTGACAGGTTGGAAATAGCTTGTCAGGTTTTTTTACTTATTCATTTTTTGTTTTTACTTTCTGACTTTGCAGTCCTTATGCCGATTTTTCGGAGGCTCTATCCCGGTTCGGTTCAGGCTACCATGTTGGAGGTAGCGCTGATGTGACGCCCTGAAATTTTGGCGTATCAGGGTTATTGAACAGGAATAAGGTAATAAGGTTGAATATTGTTTGATCGGATTTTTTCTACTAAGGTTGGGATTTAAGAAATAAGGTTGAAATAAGGTTAGTCTTCAAACCTGTTGATCCTTTTTCCATAGTTTTGCAAAATGGTATTTGTTACAGGAGGCACCGGCTTTTTGGGATCGCATCTTATTCATGCTTTGCTTGCCAGAGGAAAGACCGTGAGAGCGTTAAAAAGGAAGAACAGCAATTTTGAGCTTTTCGAAAGGGTCTTTTCATTTTACAACGATAATCCTGCTGCAACAAAAACCAGCATAGAATGGGTGGATGGCGATTTGTCGGATATTATCATTCTCGACAGGTTTCTTCAAAATGTAACAGAAATTTATCACGCCGCAGGAATCGTATCGTTTCAGCCGGGTGATATGAAAAGGTTGATGCACACCAACGTTGAAGGCACCGCCAATCTCGTGAATACAGCCCTTGAACATGACATCCGTAAATTTTGCTATGTGAGTTCTATAGCTGCCCTGGGAAGAGCCGATAATAGTACCATCATTGATGAAAATACAGTTTGGAAGGCATCGAAACGCAATTCAAATTATGCCATCAGCAAGTATGGCGGCGAACGTGAAGTATGGCGGGGGATAGAGGAAGGATTGAAAGCGGTGATTGTAAATCCGTCGGTAATACTCGGGCCCGGTGAACTTGACAGCGGTTTTGGAAAAATGATCACCGTGGTACTGAAGGGATTGATGTTCTACTCCAAAGGAACCAACGGATTTGTGGATGTGCGCGATGTGGCAAGGACGATGATCGAGCTGTCGGAGAGTAATATTGACGGGGGAAGGTTCATCGTTTCTTCGGGAAATCATACCTATAAAGAAATATTCGGAATGATAGCCGAAGAAACCGGAAAGCCTGCGCCAAAATTCGAAGCCAATTCCTTTATGGCAAATATTGCATGGATGTTATCCTATATACAGGGGAAAATGACACAACGGAAGCCACTGATCACGAGAGAAACGGCTATTACCGCCGGTGAGACTTACCATTATTCAAACGCAAAAATAAGAGAGGCACTGAATTATAATTTCATTCCAATCAGGGATACCATTAAGGATGCATGCCGGTTTTATGCGAAGTAGCAACCTAATCTGTCAGATTTGCAACGATATTAATTCAGGAAATAAAATGTTTATTTTTGTCAGCGAAAGATGAAAAGAAATTAATTAAAATTGGTATGAAAAAAATTGCAGTGATATACTGGCCTAAAGGAGGAAATGTGGAATTTGTAACGGATAAAATTATCAAATGCCTGGCAGGTACTGAGATCATTAAAATATCCCTTGATAATATTGACAGCAATTCACTAAAGGAATCTGATTTTTGGATCATCGGAGGCTCAACTGTCGGAGCGCATATATGGCAGGATGCCGACGACTCCAATAAATGGATGAACTTTTTTAAACAGCTCGATCAATTCGACATGAGTAAAAAAACAGTCGCTTTCTTTGGATTAGGCGACCAGATTTTGTATCCTTATCACTTTGTAAACGGGCTGGGTATTTTACAGGAAGAATTTGAAATGAGAAACGCAAATATCGTTGGTCAGTGGCCGGTGAACGGATATGAATTTAAAGATTCGGAAGGCATGAAGGACGGCAAGTTCTTTGGCCTTGCCCTCGATGAGGACCAGCAGGAAGAACAGACGGATAAACGGATTGAAGGTTGGCTTGAAATCATAAAGAAGGAATTCGGGAAATAGAAGGGAATTTTTGTAAAATAATATTTCACAAAATAAAAGCCCTTCCAAAACGGAAAGGCTTTTTTCAGGATAAATATAGTATTATTTTTCCAGAACTTTAAACTCTGTTCGCCGGTTTAACTGCCGGCCTTCCTCGGTTTTATTATCCGCTACCGGCTGGGTAAACCCATACCCTTTATAAACCAGGCGGCTGTTGCTGATCCCTTTACCGATTAGGTAATCCACAACGGATTTAGCCCTGTCTTCAGAAAGTTTTTGGTTGTAAGTTGCAGAACCTACATTATCGGTATGACCCGAAAGTTCAATTTTAAGCGATGAAAAGTCATTCATCATACGGAACATCCTGTCAAGTTCAGCAACAGATTCGGGCCGCAGGGTTGCCTTATTAAAATCAAAGAATATATTGTTGAGCACGATCTTCGATCCGACTTCAAGACGCTTGAGAAGAATGTCTTTCGAGATTTTTTTGGCCATAGCATCTTCAGGAATATCAAAATTTTCGGAATGAAACAGATATTCTTTCCGGTTCACAGAGATACCATAGTTTTTACCGGGCTGCAAAGAGATGAGATAAGCGCCATTGGTCGCATTCGATTCAAAGCTTGCCATCAGTTCATTTTTGGAATTATCAATAATTTCGATGGTTGCCTGTAAAGGGCTTAAATCTTCCGCATCGAGAATAACACCCGTCAAAACGGTATTTATTTCAATCATTGGCTCTGGGCCGGGAACAGCCGGAGGTAACTTATAGGAAAGCAAAGCCTCGTCCCGGCTGATGACCATCGGTTTGGCGGCTCCTAAAAAAGTAATTATATATAAGTCCTGTTCACCGTATCCGTCCTTTTTCTTGGATGAATAATAGCCCCTTTGTCCGCTTGCCGCCATAGTAAAAAAAACATCGTTATCAGGAGTATTGATGGGATATCCGAAATTTTCGGGATTGGACCATTTTCCATTTTTAAATTCAGATTTGAATATGTCAAAGCCTCCCATTGTATTGTGGCCAGTAGAGCTGAAATATAGCGTTTTCCCGTCAGGACTTATAAAAACACCTTCTTCATCGTAGGGAGTATTGATCGTGGCTCCGAGGTTCTCAGCTTTCTGCCACCGGTCTTTAGCATCTTTCTTCGAAAAGTAAATATCCTGGCCTCCGTATCCGTCTTCCCGCTGGCTTGTAAAATAGAGCGTGGTTTTATCAAAAGTAAGTGATGCTGATGCCTGTTTAAAACCATCATTGATAATACCGGGCATTTGTTCGGGTAAGGTGTAGGTGTTTCCTATCAATGCGCTTTCAAAAAGAGCGTTTCCGCCGGAAGACTTATAAACATACAGGATCGTACCATCCGAAGAAATTCCGGCGGTGGCGTCATGGCTGTTACTATTAAGATCGTACGAATTTTGCGGGAGTGTCCATCTGCCCTCTTCATAATAGGAAGCAAAAATATCCTCGAAATAATAAGAATCCTTATCCCTTTTGCCGCCAGTTGTGCTTTCGCGGGAGGAGGTAAACATAATGAGAGATTCTTCAGGTACAACCAATGGCCTGTAATCGGGATATGCTGAATTTACCACTTCGCCCAGATTGTCAACAAATACTCTTACCGGGTGCGAAACCAGTTCCTTTGCCGTTTCACATTCAGCAATCATCTTGTCAATGGTTTTTACATTGGCAGCAAGCTGTTCCGGTGTTAAAGCATTCTTATGTACCTTATAACTGGCAATGGCATTGTCAAACTGGTAGTCGAGATGATAGGCGCGGGCTAATAAAAAATTGACATCGTTATACTCCATATCCAAACTAATGCGAGGATCAAGCCTGATGGCCTTTTCGAGGTATTTGACCGCTTCAGCTTTATTGTTTTCAACCAAATAGCATCTTCCGAGCTTATAATTTAACAAAGCATTTTCGGAATTGAATTTATATGCTTTTAAATAATTGTCTATTGCCAGCCGGTAAATGCCCGGACCTTCATCATAAAACTTATCACCTGTTGCTATATCGGCGAGCGCATAGCTGAGCTCTTGTCTATGATCCGGGAAATTGTATTTGTTAAATTCAACATTTTGAGAAAATGCCATTCCTGAACTTACAAACAACAAAATAATTCCGATAATAATATTTCTTCTTTCCATATTTTTATTCTTAAAATCTTAATGACATTGGTTATTCATGTAATTCCCGGCAGCGGTAACTCCGAATTCAAACGCCTTATTCCAGTCAGCGCAGGCTCCTTTCATATCCCTTTGCATTTCTTTAACTACTCCCCTGTTGAGATAGGCTTCTCCGTATTTCGGATTTATTTCGATGGCTTTTGTGAAATCGGCAATGGCTCCGTTTAAATCGCCGGACATATACCTGGAAATTCCTCTGTTATTGAAAGCAAAGAAATAATCAGGTTTTATAGTAACGGCTTTGTTATAGTCTTCAATTGCACCACTAAAATCGCCTGTGTTATGTTTTACTCTTCCCCGGTCGTTAAATGCACTGTAATAGTCGGGCTGGATTTTTAAAGCAGCAGTAAAGTTCTCCAATGCTGATTCAAAATCGCCGGATAACTCCGCCAGCGTTCCCAGATTATTAAAAGCTGATGCAAATCCCGGATCAAAGGTGACGGCTTTAGTGAAGTCGCTTTTGGCTGATACCAGCTCGTTCAGTTTCATTTTGACAGTCCCCCGGTCATTATAGGCAATTGCATAATCAGGCTTTAATTCTATGGCTTTGTCAAAGTCAGCAAGCGCTTGTGAATTTTTTTCCTGTAAAACATAAGCACATGCCCTGTAATAATATGCCTCAGCACTTTCGGGATCGTTCACAACTGCGATAGAAAGATCATCAACTGACTTTTGAAAATCCTTTTTTAATAAATATACATATCCTCTGGCTGTAAAACCAGATCCACCGGGCTGCAAGGATGTTACTTTAGTAAAATCTGCGATGGCTTCATCCAGCCCGTTCATCTGTAGCCGGTAACAGGCCCGGTTGTAATATGCATTAATGAACTGCGGATTTAAAGCAATTGCCTTGTTGGCCATCGAAATTGCTTCCGGGTATTTTTTATCATTATAGCATCCAAGGCTTTCGTTATAGAGTTTATTTGCAAGCTGCGCGTCCTTCATTGAACGCTTTGCAGTATCGGAATCCTGGGCATAATTAAACAGGGGAAATCCCAGTAAAATTAAAATTACAATAACAGTCTTTTTCATCTTCATCGCGTAGATTTAAAATTTTAAACTTTCTTTTGTACGCTTTTTAGAGCATTTGGTTAACATGGGCAGAAGCGGGATCGGCGGGGCATCAGATTTTCTTAGGAATATCTTTACCTGATCATGTTTTTGTAATGATGGAAACGATCAAAAATTTCAATTACAAAATCATAGGACTCCTCGCCACGGCAATAACCGTACTTTACCACTGAATCGTTATAGTATTGTGGTCTTGATTTATTTAGAAGGAAAAAATCGACATTATTATCCCAAATTGCAGGGTCTTTCTGGTATTTTTCTGCGAGCCTCTGGGCATCGAAAATATGAGCAATACCTGCATTGTAAGATGCCAGAATAAATTTAATCCGTTCATCTTTATCCACAACCTTTTCGGTGAATTGCTTATCGAGCAATGCAATGTATTCAACTCCTGCGCTGATCTGGCTTTCGGGACTTGATAAGCTGTCAATATCATACATGGCGGCTGTATTTGGCATGAGCTGCATCAAACCAACTGCTCCTGACCATGAAACCGTATCGGGATAAAACCGTGATTCCTGGTAAATGAGCGATGCCAATAAACGCCAGTCCCAATCAATATTTTTGCAGTATTTTTTTATTAATTCATCATAGGGTGAAATCGTACCTTCTTTAATTGACAACACTGTTCCTCCGGCCAATAATCGCCGGCCTTTATTTTTAAAGTATTTATTGTACAATAATGCTGATTCACGGGTCCTTTTAAAGTTTTCGAGCCAGTAATTCAGGGTGTCGAGTAATCCATAAGCTTCTTTCTTTACAGCCCAGGCAATATTTTGAGGGAAGCTAATGGTGGTGGAAACATCAATATCGGGATAATACTTTTGGTTGACAAGCGCAATATATTCTTCACTTATGGTATATTCGATTTCCCTCCGGGCAACCATTCCAATCAACTCTTCAACGGTTACATCTGGATTTTCAACGATAAAGATGTCGGCGCCGATTTCGTCGGAAAGATTTTGTAACCTGTTTTTAAAAATCGAGTTCTTCTGCACATAAATTGTCTTGCCTGCAAGATATAAGGGATTGAGTATAAGATGGGAATTGATTTGTTCTGCAGTCGCCATTTTCCTCCAATCCCTTGGTTTGCTTTGTACCAGCACCTGTCGGGTTTGCGTGATGGGAACGCTGAACTCAATTTGGGTAGTATGCTCCTTAGTTACTGCAAGTCCAAGGGCAATTAAATCACATTCATCATTCTGGATGCAATCTATTCTGGATTCGGGTTCATTGATAATTTTAATTTCGAATTTCACTCCCAAAAAATCGGAAAACGACTTTAGCAATTCGTATTGGTATCCCAAGGGTTCGCCACGATAAATAAAATAAGAGGTTGAATTATATTCGGTGGTTGCAATCAGCAATTTATTGGTAAGAATTCGTTTGATCACTTCGTCAGCGGCCTTTTTCATTTGCCTGAGATCATGTTCGCTTTTTTGCTCTTTATGCTTGCAGGATAATAAAAGCAATACACAGAATAAAAGTGTTATACCGGCATTTTTAAATCTCATTGTCCAATAGTTTCGCTTTCTATTTTCGACTAAAATAGTAAAATTTTTTTATTGGCGACCGGCTGATGTTTCCGGAATCTCATAAAATATTAATTTTGAGAATCGAAAAAATAAATGCACTATGAAAAAAATCACTCCGGTTTTATTATTAATCCTTTTTTTTGGAACACTGGATTCATTGTATTCTCAAAACCAATCGGGTCCTTTTACTGTTACAGGTTCGGGCTATAGTACTGCAGTTGTGAACGACTACCAATGTGTGGGCTTAAATCCGGCTAATCTTGGATGGAAAGCCACTAACAGGTTTTTAAATTTCGGCCTGGGAGAAGAAAGCATTTCCATTTACTCTGAGCCGCTTAAACGTGCTCTTGTGGATGATCTTTTTTCATCGGATGTCAATTTTACTTCCGAAGATAAAGAGGAAGCAGTGATCAATTTCACTGAAACCAAACTGCAGTTTGAATTTGATATCCTGGCATTGGGTGTTTCATATCAGGATGAAAAGATCGGGGGTTTTGGATTTGCAGTAAAGGAACGACTAATGTGGGATTCCTATTTTAATGAATACAGCGCCGATATTTTATTTAACGGATATAATTCCACCTATTTCGATTCCTCATACTATAATCCTGAAACCCATGATACCGTTGGTGTTTCGACTAATCCGCAACTGGTTACCGATCTGTTCGACAACTCCAGACTCGAAATGTCCTGGTTCAGAGAATTTAATCTTTCGTACGGAAGAATGATTTACGGAAATGAGAAGTTCAAACTTTTCGGGGGAATCGGACTGAAGTATATCAAAGGTTACAGTGTTTTTAATTATGAATACAAGGATGGCGTTATCAGATCATTCTCCGCATTAAATCCGATTTTTCAGGTTGACTACGATACGTATTCGCCATCAGAGATTTTAAACAGCGATTATCAGTCTGTCGGGTCTGGCTGGGGAATTGATTTCGGGCTTTCAGCTCAGATCCTGAGCAAAATCCGGATCGGATTGTCGCTGACCGATGTCGGGCAAATAAAATGGGACGGAAATGTTTATGAAGGCGAGGATGCCACGCTCAATGATATTGAATCTTCCGGAATGAACAACTATAATATTTTTCAACTGGATGAAAATGTTGCATTCGATCACCTGAAATGGGGCGGTTGGACAGGATTAGAAAGTAAAACCACCAAACTCCCGATGAATGTGCGGCTTGGAGGATCTTACCTCTTAAAGGACAAATTTGAGTTCGGGACTGAATTGTATGTTCCGGTGAATGATGTTCCGGGATCGTACGATAAACTCATTTTCGGACTGGGAACAAGAATTTCTCCGGTAAAATGGTTCAGGGGTTCGATCGGTTTGGTTACCGGTGGAGCAACCGGGACAAATATTCCGGTGGGCATTTCATTTTTCCCGTTCAATAACAAAGCTTTTTCGTGGGAGATCGGTTTTGCTGTACGGGATATTACCACCTATATTTCGCAAAGCAACCCGACCGTTTCGCTGGCTATGGGATTTCTGAGGTTTGGGATTGGATCGAAAGAGAGTAAGGCGGAGTAATGGAGTCTTTATTCTTGAGTATTTTGTGTTAAGAACCGAGACCTGAGACTTTGAGACTTGAGAAGCGAGGGAAGAGATGCAATACTGATTGACATAAGGATGTTCGGATAATAAGTAAAAAGAATTGTTAGTCTGGGATATGCCCTATTTTAAAACCGAATTTAAAATAGGCTCTCCAGTCCAATTGATCGTTAATCATTAACATGAGACTTCCAAGTATGTTCGGAGTATCATGCCTTATTGCATTTGCTGCAGATGAAAAATACATAAAAGGGCCTGTGGAAATATCGAACAAAAACCTTTTACCAAAATGTAGATTTTTACCAAAAAGAAGTCCGGCCGAATTGGTGTAGTAATGATATTCAGGAAAGTCAGACTGATCGGGATGCTGAATAAAATCGGCATAACGATATACACTACTTAAATATGAGTTGTGAAAAAATCTCTTATTAAAATCAGGGTAATAGTTAACTGAGATTAAATAAATATTCCGGAAATAATCATTATCGCTCGATTCGTTGCGTTTTTGATACAAAGCTTCTAATGAAATACTGCGCCAAAGTTTTACCTCGGTACCTATGGAAATCTCAAAAATTCCCTCATCACCGGGGAATCCAACAAAAAATCCTTTTAAAGTAAGCGGCTGGCTGAGGGATGAGATTGACGAACCAAAGCAGAAGTAAAAGGATAAAATTAAGTATTGGTAACATTTCATAGACTTAAGTTTTTAACAGCCTTAATATTAATTTAGTACAAATCATCGTACGAATAAAATTAAGGTAATTTATGTTGCAGAAACTCATATATTCGATCATCAATTAGTTGTTCGAAAAAGTCGATCATCCTTTTGGCATTTATGTTTAAATCGAAAGTTTCATTTGCCAGAATTTTAGCATTCCGGCTAATATCATTACAAAAAGATTCTGATGCCAGGCATATCCCAATCTGACGGATAAAATCTTCTTTCGTATTTGCTATTAAGATATTGTATTTATCAGTGTAGGGTATGCCTGCCGCCCCGCAGGATGTTGAAATAACAATTTTACCCAATGCCATTGCTTCGATTATTTTTACACGAACACCACTGCCTGACAATAATGGTACAATCATGATTTGTTTGTCGGAGTGATACGAAATGGCGTCCTCTATTTCTCCATCTATGATGAGGTTTTTATCCTGATGCCTGTAAAACCACCGGGGCATTTTTTTACCGGCAATTCTGAAAACAATATCTGGAAATTCACTCCTGACATGTGGAAATATATCTTTAAGAAACCACTTCATACCCTGAACATTGGGCAACCAATCCATCGAGCCGATATGGTAAAACACCGGTGGTTTCCCGTGAAAACTAAAATCGGTTTTTAAATTCCTGTCAGTAGTGAAATCAAAGCTTACCGGAATATGAATTACGGGTATATTTTTACTGAGGTTTGAAAAAATGATTTGGTCAACCGGAGAAATTGCCACAATTCCGTCCACTTTGCACGACATTTTGCTTTCAAATAATTTCAGTCTTTTTATTGCTGTATTTAGAAATATCTTTCTAAAAGGATTTTTTAGGTGTTGAATATAACCTGACCAGACCTGGAATTCTACATTTTGCGGGCGGAGAACTATTTTTGCCGATGAATGTTCACGCAGGACAGGGATATACATGCACAGGTAAATGTGTTCAAGTTGGATAACATCGAAGTTTTTATGTTTCAGGATATCAACCAGCCGATCCCTGAATTTCACGGAACAAAACCTTTCGACAAAATATGATTGAGTCGAAAATAATAAATTACATAAAGCTTTAACTGGTTTGAACCGAGTATCCACTCTAATATATTCAAACCCGGTTTCATCACAAAATTCTTTCGGAATTGAGCTTAAGGGAATCCATTGTTTCGGTGTGTTAATGGCAATAACTTTTAAACCGGCATTCTGCATGATAAGCCCCCGTGCTGTTTGACTTATAGAATACGATCCTCCGTCTGTGACCGGAAAAGGCATCTTATGACTTATCTGCAAAATTTTCAACCTGGTTTAGTTAATGATTATGCTTCGCACTATTTTGTCCTTGATCCGATCGAACATAGGTTCATCATTTATTTGATCCTTAATGATTTTTGATGAAAATCATTAATTAATTCAGTAATCCGGGCGATCTCATGGTTAGTTAAATCATGAAAAAGAGGCAGACAAAGAATATTTTCAGCAATTTTGCCTGCAACAGGTAATGGATTCGTTTTAAATTTCGCGAATTCAGGGTAATCTGTAACCAGAGGGTAGAAATATTTCCGGGTTACGATATTTTTTTCACTAAGAAAGTCATGCAATGCGTCTCTTGTTGCTCCGAAATTTTCCGGATCAACTATCACCGGGAAATATGAATAGTTATGCCTGACCTGTTCAATTTCCCCGTTCGTTTTTAAACCCTTCACCCCTTTAAGCAATTCGTTGTATTTTCTTACCGCTGCACTACGATTGTCAATTATCAGATCGATGTATTTCAGGTTTGCAAGCCCTATGGCGCATTGTACCTCATTTAATTTTGCATTTAATCCCAAACCATGATAATGGCTTTCGGTTGATGTACCGTTGTTTTTCAGCGCATCGATGTGATTTTTTAGTTTCGGTTCATGGCAAATAATTGCACCGCCTTCTATTGTGTTAAATACTTTGGTTGCATGAAAACTCAATACCGACAAGTCGCCAAAATTGCAAAGGGGAATTCCCTTTAATTCAACACCAAAGCAGTGTGCAGCATCATAAATGACCTTCAGATTATACTTTTGAGAAATACGGGCTATCGAATCTACATCACAGGGAAAACCAAAGAGATGAACCGGAAACATGGCTTTTGTTTCCGGAGATATTTCCTTTTCAATTAGTTTAGGATTGATATTGAAATCCGACTCGTTAATATCTACAAAAACGGGCTTAAGACCATTCCAAAGTATTGCATGAGCAGTTGCCAGGGAGGTAAAAGGCGTCGTTATAATCCCACCCTTTAACGCGAGAGCCTTTAAAGCAGTGATCAGGGCAAGGGTTCCGTTTGCAAATAAAGAAATATATTCTGTTTTCAAATAATTGCATAATGCCCCTTCAAATTTCTGATGCAATGGACCATTATTCGTGAGATACCGGCTTCTCCAAATATTCTTCAAATCCGTCTGAATTTCATCAAGTGGCGGAACAAAAGGCTTGGTCAGCGATAGCCTTTCGGAATTCATACCTGTGGTTTTTTTACTCAACTTAGTTTTGATTGTCTGTTTCTTTTTTAAAAATGAGCATAACTCCCATGTATTGCCAATGGCATGTAAAGAATGAATAAATTTCCTTAACATTGGCTTTTTGAAGCAGCATAAAGATTTTATTCAAATTATAGTTATTGTTCTGCATTTGAGGGAGATTGTCATATCTTTTGCCCTGCATCATTTTCCTGATCATACGCAAAAAGAGGTACAGATTTGGAATCCGGTCCCGGAAGTAATTTACTATTTTTCTCACCGGAAAGCTGTCTGCATAAACCAGATGAATAGCTCCGATTCCATTTGGGTTAATAGAGTTGATCAGTTGCAGGATCAGCTTTTCTCCTCTTTTCACATTGATATGCTGCATCACGATGAAGGTATGGACAAGATCGAACCTCTGGGTTTTCAACAGTGAAAGGTTATCATCCGACAAAAGAAATGATACATTTCCAATGTTGAATTTTTGGCAGTTAATCCGAGCTTCATTCAACATATCCTGCGAAATATCCATTCCAACGATTTTATCGGCATACCTGGAAAAAGGGATGGTCAGCCTGCCCGGGCCACAACCGAAATCAAGGATATTTACAGGATTGAATCCGAAATCGATTTTCTCATGAATTTTTTTAAAAAGTTCCCCGACAAAGATTTCTCCCGATTCAAAAAATTCTTTTTCGGTGCGAGTATTCAGATTCTCTTTCAAATACATATCCTGACCGAGAACTCCATAATAGGGCTCTTTTTTTCCTAATATTTTCCAGGCTTTGTCGGAGTGCATTGTTCCCATCGATGTTACCTTAAATTTTTAATTGGGGTCAATAAAATGATATCGATGATGGCCATGAAATAATATATGTTCATTCGGATCAGGTTGATAAAGCGGAATTTATGATTTATCAGCCGGGAAGAAACCGATATCACCATCAAAACAGTGATTATCACAAAGAAAATGAAAAAAATGAGTCCATCGGCTATCATGAGCCCTAATGAAATATAACTTGCAAACAAGAGCACCGGAATGGATAATCTGAGATATTTGTGCCAGAACAGCATTATTTTTTGTTTTGCAGATAATCCTGTAATGACTTCTTTATCCTTCAGAAGCTGAAGAAATCCTGATAAATATCTCCGGGCCCGCTGAAAGGTATAAAGAGCAGAAAAATCTTCATCTGTAATAGTACAATTTGTTTCCAGTTTGATTTGGGATTTTTGCAATATTTTCAGGCTTAAATACAGGTCATCCAAAATCACATTCTCAGGAACGGGAGTGTAATGTTGTTTTTTAATTGCATAAAAAGGTCCGTAAACTCCAATTAAACAGCCCGATTTACTCTCCTGCGATTTAATGAAGTTTTCGTGTTTTCGAAGGATCGAATTTTTCTGATCCTTGTCAATACACGAAAGGCAGCCCGAAACGGCACCAACGGAACCTGATTTTAGCGGTTCCAGGATATTTCGAACAATGTTCGGTGACAGTTTTTGCCGCTGATCGCAAAATATTATATAATCAAACCTGGCAAGCGAAACAGCCAGATTCATAGAATGAGCGATACCCTGGTGAAATGTTTTTTGGATGATTTTCACCTGTTTAGTATTTCTGAACGTTTCTAGAATACTGTGGGTTGCATCCTCGCTGAAATCGTCAATAATTATCAATTCATATTCCGGGAATGAGGCGAGTTCGCGCAGTAAAAAATTGATCTTTTCCCCGATGTAGGGTTTCCCGTTATATGATAGGAAAACCAATGAAACACGATCAATATTTCCGGTAGCTTTCTCCTGAGCAGCTTGTGAGCGGACAAAATATAAATAAGCAGGATATGCAAAATACATTAGGATTATGAGCAATGTAAGTCCAAAAATAATGGTCATTTTATCAATTCTTTTTAAGATTTACAGCCGAATAAATAATAATCTCTCTCATAGTTGCTCAAACATTGTACTTCTTCACTATTTTAATCCGGTAAATGGATTTCATAAATATATACACCTTTTTACCTACTGAGTCAGGTAATATTTTTTGAATGGTCTCACTTAAATCCTTTATCAGATCGAACCAAATGTTTTTCTTGTCTCTGTTGCTGTGAAATCCTGCTTTTTTTGCCAATTTAATAGCCTTGAGTCTGTCGTTGTATTGGAACTCAGGTGTTTCAAAAACAATCCTGGGTTCGATGGAATGGAAATCGTGAATGGTTTCGCTGAAAAATCTGCCGTGGTTTTGAATGTACTTCCATTGCGGCGTTCCCCGGAATGGAAGAACGGTATAAAAATTTACAAAATCCAGTTTCGATTTTTTAGCATAATCAATAGATTCACTGACGGTTTCAAGCGTATCGGACGGACTTCCGATAACAAACTGACCCAGAACTTCAATGCCGGCACCTTTTAAAGCATTAATTCCTTCATTTATTTCCCTGATGGTTGTCTTTTTATTCATGGCTGCCAGTACATTGTTATTTGCCGATTCGATCCCGATAGCAACATTATAGCATCCTGCCGCTTTCATTTTGTTAGCGAGCTCCGTGGTGATTCCATCTGCCCTGACGGAAGCCGACCATAAAATACAAATATTCCGTGCGATCAACAGGTCGCAAAATTCTTCCACCCGCCTTGTATCTGCATTAAAGGTATTGTCCCCGAAAATGAAAATTTTCTTACCATAGTTTTTAATTAAATATTCTATCTCCTCTAAAATGTGAGCAGCGCTTCTTTTTCGCCATTTGACCGACCAAATGGATGATGAATTACAAAAAGAACAGGAATACGGACAACCCCTGCTTGATACAATCCTGTGAAGCGGATACCTGTCCATAGGAAACAGATCGTAAGCGGGCATTGGCAGGGTATTTAAGTCAGGAATTTGCTTGCGGGGTTGATTGGTTTGAATATTCCCGTCACTAACACGGAACATTAAACCGTCGATGTTTTCAAGATTTCGTTCTCCTTTGAGATGAAAAATCAATTCGGAAAAAGTGATTTCCCCTTCTCCATAAATGGCAAAATCTGCCGGTGTTTCCTTGAAAACATCTTCCTTTATGGTTGTCACATAAGGTCCGCCGAGGCAGACTGGAACTTCAGGATTTGACTTCTTTATTCTGTTGAATATTTGAATGACCTCAAAGTAAACCGGAGAATATACCGTAATCCCAATCAGGTCAAAGGAGGTATTAAAAAACTTCCGGGTCTCCTTTTTTGTTGCAACCCGCGTATCGAGCACCTTAAAGTCAAGATCATTGTGCTTTTGCCTGGCACAGGCCGCCAGATAAGCCAACCCTAAATGAACGGTCTTGTATCTTCTGTCTTTATTGGGGAAAACAAAGCCTATTTTCATTTCAATTCATGATTTTAATGGATTTAAATTTCTTGAAAAATACTTTTTTATACAAATTTACCAGTTAATTTCTTTCCTGTCACGAAAAAACTTGCCGGTTGGAACCTCATTTTTGGTTGCAAGCCATACAGCCGTATCTGCTCCCTGACTTACACTTCTCGGTGCTCCCGGCCCGCCCATATCTGTCTTAACCCAGCCCGGACACATTGCGTTCACTTTAATACCTGTAGCTTTCAGTTCATTCGCAAACATGATGGTCAGGGCATTCAGCGAAGCTTTGGAGAGACTGTACCCTGGATATTCACCGGTAAGGCTTTCCAGTTCACCCAAGCCGCTGCTGATATTGATTATCCGGCCTTCACTGCTTTTTGTCAACAAGGGAAGAAAAACCTGGATCATGCGCCAGGCACCATAGAGATTGGTTAACATAATATCGTCCACGATGGTTAGCGAAATATCCGATGCACCCTTTTTTTGCGGGATGAATCCAGCTTTGCGTAAAGCCGGTGTAAAGTTTTTTGCTACATGCCAGACTCCTTTAAATTTTTTCTCGATAATGTTTTTTATTCCGGTTACGATTGTATGATCCGCTTCTTCCGACCTGATACCGATTCCGGCATTGTTAATTAAAACATCCAGTTTTCCAAATTCCTCCCGAATATTTTCGAACACCCTCTCCATACTTTCTTCATTAGTCACATCCAGCTGCCTGACTTGTACCCTGTCGCTGAGTGATTTTGCTGCCTCTGTTCCTTTGGATAAATCCCTTGAGCCAAGGATAACTATGTGGCCCAATAAATCCAGCTGGCGGCAGATTTCAAGGCCGATTCCTCTGTTTGCACCTGTAACCAGTATCGTTTTCATTTATTGTGATTTTTTTGTTAATGCTGAAATAAAACGCACCATCAAAAGGGGTAATAATGAGGCCAGCGCTCTTCTGTTTTGAAAAGGGTATCTCATTACTGATGCGATCATATTTCTGCTGAAATGATTGCAGCATGCATTGCAGATTTCATAATAATTGCCACTACTGATATCCTCTTTTATTTTAGCGGTAGCATCGGACCACATTTTCATTAATCCCATTTGCCGGTTTTCAGTGATGGAGATTTGGGCAAGCGATAGAGGGCAGGGCTGGATACCTCCATCATAGCTGATGTCGATGATCGCATGGAGATCACGGCAGTAAAATTTTTTCAGCATTTGATGGAAGAACCATTCACCATTCTGCGTTGCCGCCCTTTCGATGTAATGCGAGATCCAGGGAAGTAACCTGTAAACGTTTGTTTTGATCCTGTGAGTCCTTTCAAAGCGTAATATTTTTTTCAACTCATCTATCAGAATTCCGATATCACATACATCAACATTCAACTGAGATTTTTTTTCAATGATCGGACGGTCGGGATAATTCGAATAATAAATTACAGGTTGAAAAAGAACCTGTCTGATTCTATTTTCATAAGCAGTGACAAGGAATGTGCTTAATTGACGGTAGTTAAATTTTGTGATAACTGTAAGCAATGTTACCGGAATATTCCAATCGTTTAACCGTTCTATTGATTTCCAAATGTTTTCCAGAGTCCTTGTCCTGCCCCTGGTAAGCGATTGAATATCTTCCTGGAAAGAATCGACAGATATGTTGACTTCAGTTTTGCAGGATTTTAAAATTTCCAGCTCCGATTCGTCAAGTTTGTGAATAGTCATCCCATTCGAGGTAATGGTACATCGGATGCGATTTTTCCAGGCATATTCTACTGCGTCGATAAGGCCTTTGAATAAGAACGGTTCACCTCCGCATAATGAAATTTTGGGTATCTGCATCAGAGCCATTTCATCTATAATCCAAAATAAATCAGCTATTGACAGTGATCCGGATCGAACTGAAGGAAGATTTTTGCCTATTTCACAATAAATACAGTTTTGATTACATTGTGAGGTAATATTGACTGAGACCATGCGGGGACCTGATTTACGTAAAATGAGTGCATAAAACTCGGGAAGGTAATTACGCAAAATCTTTTTTGCCATTGTGATCAGGATGAAATTAATATTCCTGAAAACAAAGCTAAGAAATAATAGACAGGGTTACACGGAAATCTTTCTTTATGGAATTTTTAATCATGCTGTTTTCCTGTACCTCCACACCGCAAGGCCCAAAATGACTGCGCCATAGACCATCAGCGAAAAGAACTCTTTTGAAATGTCCCAAAAACCGGAACCTTTCAACAGGATCATGCGAATTACCCTCATGAAATAGGCATAAGGATTAATGATGTTTAAATAGTGTGCCCACTTTGGCATGCTTTCGACCGGGGTAAAAATTCCGCTTAGCAAAACAAAGGTAAGCATGAAAAAAAACATGATGAACATTACCTGCTGCTGGGTGTTCGAAAGGGTAGAAACAAACAGACCTAGTCCGAGTGCCACGATAAGGTAAACAGAGGTAAAGCCGAACAACAGAACAAGGTTGCCGACCATCGGTATATTGAAAAGTAATTTACCGATGGTCAGTCCGAAAGCCATTTCGAACATGGCGATGACCCAGAATGGAAATAATTTGCCGATGATAAACTGGTATTTGACAATTGGAGTGACGTTGATCTGTTCGATGGTTCCCATTTCCTTTTCCCTTACGATGTTCAAGGCAGCGAGGAACATGCCGATGATGGTGACAAGAATGACAAGGATACCGGGCAGCATGTAAATCTTATAGTTGAGTTCAGGATTGTACCAGTAAGAATAATTGACATCAATTGACTTTAATTTAAGCGGTGGAATGTAATTGACATTTTCGGAAATAATTCTTCTGTTAAAGTCGGTGATCACATAATTTGCATAGGCGTTTGTAAGCCCGGCAGAGGTTGCATTAATGGCATTGATCTGTAACTGAACCTTTGAATGGTTTTCACGAAGGAGATTTTTTTCAAATCCTGAAGGGATGTTTAAGATGACATGGGCTTTATCGAGGGTGATAAGATCTTCGGCCTCTTTGAGTGAAAATGTTGATTGGTTGACAAAGAAGAACGGCGACCCTTCGAATTTGCTTACCAAACGCCGTGAAGTCATTGAAAGATCCTGATCAACTACAACCATATTGATATGCTTCATCTCAAGCGTGGCTGCATACACAAGCACTACAAGTTGCACGATCGGAATTATAAATATAACCGGCAGCATTGTCCTGTCGCGGAAAATCTGAATGAACTCTTTCTGAATGATATATCGGATACGGCGCATAGCGAGTATTGAGTAATTAGTCTTTAGTGGTAATGAGGGATGGGACTTGAGATAACGAGACTTGAGATATCGAGACCTGAGAAAATGAGACTTGAGATATCGAGACCTGAGAAAATGAGATTTGGAAAGAAATTGGGTTTTGTAAACTTAAAACTCCGAATTTCAAACTTCGAACCTTCATTTTTACTTCCAGAAGCCGAACTCCGAACCCTGAACCAGTTTAACATCTCCCTACCCCCTTCAAAGGGGGAATTGACCCTGAAACTTGAAACATGGAACCTGAAACCTGAACCCTTGAACTTCATTACTCCAACCGGACTTTAAATTTCTTTACACTTATTGCAATAAATAATATCATCATTCCAAAGAGGATCAGGGTTTCCTTCCAGACAAAGGCGATACCTGTGCCTTTCAGCATGATGTTTTTGATGATGATGATAAAATATTTCGGCGGCATTATATAACTGAGCCACTGAAGGATCACCGGCATATTTTCGACAGGGAAAATAAAACCGGAAAGCAACAATGTCGGCAACATCAATACAAACACCGAAATAAACATAGCCACCTGCTGGCTCTTTGCCATCGTAGATATCAATATTCCCAGCGACAAAGCCATGCTGATGAACAAAAAGCTTTCGGCAAGCAGAAATAAAACGCTGCCCTTGATCGGCATTCCAAAAACGAAATGTCCGATTACAATAATGGTGACGGCATTGATAAATGCAAAAACCACGTAAGGAATAACTTTACCAGTGACGATTTGAAACGGTTTTAATGGTGAAACCAGCAAAACCTCCATAGTTCCCATTTCCTTTTCGCGAGCGATGGATATGGAAGTCATCATAGCCGAAACGAGCATCAGGATCAAAGCCATGGTTCCGGGAACAAACATATATACGCCTTTCATACCTTCATTATAGATCATCCGTACCTCAGGCTCGATCTTCATCGGCATTTCATTGCTGCCGTTGATCTTTTTCACATAATCCATAATAATGGCATTGGTATAATTAACGATGAGGTTAGCGGTATTTGCATCGGACGCATCAGCAAGAATCTGAATTGCTGCTGTGCCCTCACGTTCGAATTTACGTGCAAAATCGGATTCAAAAACAATAACTTCCTTTACATACCCTCCCCTGAAGATTTCCTCAATATTGCTGATATTATCGAGATTTTTTTCCAGTTTAAAGTATCCTGAGGAAATGATCTTATTTGAAATGGCCATAGTCACTTCGTCTTTCGACTGATCAAATATCGCTATCTTAATATCCTTTATTTCATTGGTTACAACATATCCGAAGATCAATAACTGAACTACTGGTATGCCAAACAAAACCAACATTGTCCTGCCATCACGGAAGATGTGGAAGAATTCTTTTTTAACGAAACCGAGAAAGCGATGCATAGTCTAAAGTCTTTAGTATTTAGTCTTTAGTTGAGTGAGAATTGGTACATGGGTGTAGAGTCTGACCTGATTAAATTAATTTTTACTGTTGGATTTTTGAAGCCCATTAATCATTTTTTGAATTTCTTCTATTTTATTTGTTAGCTCTGTTTTAACTTCTGTTTTAAGGAACTTTAATTTTTCTGAGATGACCAGTTGAGTTTCCAATTCACAACTTGAGCCTAAGGAAATATCAAGAAAATGGTTGAAATCTTTACTGCTTTTTCTTCCTGCTCCTTCTGCAATATTAAAAGCAATGGATGTCGAACTTTTTCGAATTTGTGAGGTTAATCCAAACAGTTCTTCTTTTGGAAAGGATGCTGTGACTTGATAAACTTCAACTGCTAATTCAACAGCCTTTTGCCAAACCACCAAATTTTTAAATTGATTCATAATTTTTATTTTTTATGATTTAAATATAATTTCAGTTAATTCCTTTACTCAAGTTTCGCACTTAATTTACTTCTCACAATATCAAACTAATTCATTCTGGTGCTCTGTCTTAAGCGTTTCATTAACAAGATGTTATATTTTCCATTTTCAGTTTATGCCGCATTTTC
>Ga0172369_10003287_pt1 | contig 21425 bp, 18 predicted proteins | sample LakKiv25m_FD_114539 | JGI IMG/M metagenome (GOLD analysis project Ga0172369, IMG submission 114539) | Freshwater microbial communities from Kabuno Bay, South-Kivu, Congo - kab_022012_11.25m | ecosystem: Environmental > Aquatic > Freshwater > Lake | place: Democratic Republic of the Congo...
ATCAACAACAGCGTGTCGTCCACCTGCACGCCGGCATCGCCGAGCTTGAAGCCCTCATACTTCTCGCCAGTCTGGCCATAGGCCGTCCCGAAGAAGTCCTCTCCGGCTGCACCCTTCAACACCGCCTGCTCGAACACGGAGCGGCTCTTGAGGCGTGGCAAGTACAGGTACTTCTGGATGTCCTCCCACACCGCCAGCGCCTTGACCGCTACCTTGCCGTCCTTCCAGTACAGTTCCTTGAGGCGACTGCGCAGGTGGATGGGCGACCAGATCGGAATGACGCTCTCGTTTTCCTCGCATACGCGCCCCAGTTCGCCCATGTACGACGCGCCGGCCGTGTTCATGGGGAAGCCCTCGACCTGGATGTCGCGCTCGGTCGCAGACAGCAAGGTCGGACAGAGCACCCAGCGGTAGCACTCGCGGGTCGCGCGAACGACGACGGCCTCGGCGGTGTCGCTTTCCTTCTTGGCCTGGTTTTCCTGTAGCCGGTCGATGTTGAGGCGCCCGGTGCTGATGTCACTGACAATGGAAGCCCAGGCCAGTGCCGTCCGCGCCGCGTCGCGCAGGCGTCCAAGTGACGCCGCATCCGGTGCGATGAACAGCAGCCGGTTGCCCTTGAAGCGCGGCTTGGTCCCGTTGTTCTTGAGGCAGTCGAGGACGCCTTCAGTCGCCGGCCGGATCTCTTGCTTGCTGTACGGCCGGCCCGGGTCGAGAACGACCAAGCGGAGCACGCCATCGTCGGGCACATCGCTGTGCGGCGTGAAGATGTGAATGGCGTCAAACAGTTCACGGCCGGTCACGGTCTTGCCCAGCACGTCGGCGATCTTGCCGCGCACTTCGCTGTTCTCGCTGAAGCGCCCCTTGCGGTCCTCCATCTCGCGCCGCAGGTTGGTCCGCACGTCGAGCCAGAAGCGCGTGCCATCCTGGGTCTTGTCGCCGGAACTGTTCAGGTAATGCAGTCGGTCAGCCAGGCGGTTCAGCGCGTCATTGAAGATCGCCGACGACTGGCCTGGCTGGATGGTGCCGAGCAGAATGCGGCCTCGTTCGATGCCCTTGGTGCCGCCCCCGTTCGCCACCGCCGACGGCGCGCTGCCCAAGAACAAGGTGCGGGCAACGCGGCGAGCGGCCTGGTGGGCGCCGAAGCGCGGATCCTTGGTGTCGATTTCGGCCGCCTCGGAGCGGTCGCCGTCGATGTCCTTGTCGATGACCGGATCCCAGCCGGCGCCCAGGTAGTAGGTCAGCTCGTTTCGCGCGCCGCCGTCATAGAGCGGCAGGCTGCTCGGCAGCAACATCAGATCCCGGTTCTGGTCCTTCCACAGCCGGAAAATCACCTTGGCCATCAGCTTCAGGACGCCGCGCGTGCGCTGGAAACCATCGAGCGTGGTCCAGTCTTCGTAGAGCCGGTCGAAGACTTCAGGGTGGATCGGATACGCGCGCTTGAGACGTTCCTGGTAGCGGACTTCACGGCTCTCGGTGGGCAGCCGCACACCTTCCTCGCGGTACAAGGCTGCAAAGGCAGCGCACACTTCGTCGCGCCCGACTTCGTCGCGGATAGGCTCGAACAGCCGGCGGCGCACGATCTCGAAGGACTCCTCGATGCCCACCGGCTTCCACAGGGCCTGCACGCGGCCGAACAGCTTCTCCAGGGCTCGCAGTGCCGCCACACCCAGCGAACTGCCTACTTCGACTTCGGATTCCGGCAGCGACCCGAGCAGGATGGCGTTGGGCACCAGCTTGGCGGCCTCGGTCAGTGCCTGCACGAACGACAAGTTGCTGTCGTAGCTGCCGCCAGACAGCGCACGGCCATCTGGGAACTGCCGGACATACGTGACCAATTCATCGACGAGCACCACGCACGGCGCGGCGTTTGCGAGGATCTGCCTCAAGGTCTCCTTGCCTGGCGACGTGCCGGTTTCGTCGGCCTGACGCACCAGATCGAAGGCTTCAACACCGCCGAGCTGCATCGCCAGTTCGCCCCACAGGGTGTGGACCTCGACCTTGCCCGTCTTCCACGGCTGACCGGGCGAATGCGCCGTGCCGTCGATGATGGCGACCCGCGCTTTCGGCACGTCCATCAGGCCCGATGCCGTCAGCAACGACGACACGCCCGGCAGGTCTGCGAGCGAGCAGGTGCGCGTCGCGAGGTGGTACACGGCCAGCATCGTGTGCGTCTTGCCGCCGCCGAACGAGGTCTGGAGCTGCACGACCGGCTCGCCGCCCTTGCCGTTCAGCCGCTCCGCCACCTGGGTCAGAAGCAGGCGCATGCCTTCGGTGATGAAGGTGCGGTCGAAGAAGGTGCGGGCATCCTGGTAGACCGGCGGAGCCTTGCCGGCGCGGACGGCGCTGATGTCGGCGGCGAACTCGGACTGCTGGAATGTGCCCGCGAGGACATCGGGGTGCGGGATCGCGATTTCGCGCCATGGCTTCATGACTTGTCTCCAAACAGGCGTTGCTGCTTCGGTGTCACTGGGACGGACGTGGCCGCCGTCTCGACCGATGCCCACGAACTGACGAGTTCGTTGTAGGCGCGGGCGTCGTCGGCCCAGCCCCGGCGCTCGCACAGGGTGTAGAGCCGGTACGCAAGTTGCCGAATGGCCTCGGTCTTGTGCTGCACGGCGTTCAGGATCTTGGCGGCGCCGCTCTCGCCCTCGGCGCGGAAGGCGCGCACCAGGTGGTGCAGGGCTTCCCAGACAGGCAAGCGCTTGTCACCGCTCGGGTCCCATTTGTCCGGGTAGTCCGCCGGCCGGCGCAGACGAACCTTGCCGCTGCCGCTCTCCACGACGTGTGCTTCGACGAGACCGCCAACGCTGGTCGCCTTTGCGCGCGCGAGCACGTCTGCTTCGCCGTAGGCGCCGTCATTCCAGCCGTACTGGTCGAACCAGTGCAGGCAGAACTGAGTGTCGCGGTCGAAGTCGTCTTCGGCGAGGAAGCGGTTGATCAGTTGCAGCGCCGTACGCACCGACATCGGCGTGCCGTCGGCTTCGAGGACGGCTGCGTACTTGGAGAAAACGGCCATGCCGGGGCCGATGATGGCCTGGGAGAGATCGACTGGGGCGACTGGGGAGCGGTCTTCGCCTGCGCCTTTGGTCATCTGGTCGAGGGCGAGCGGGAGGCTGGCGTTGAGTTCACGGAGGAATTCGCGGCGCGAGATGGTCGCGGCGGTGTCGGGGCGGCGGTGGCAAACCAACACGATGCTCGATGCCAGGGCGTTCGCAGACTGCCCACGAAGGCGGCTCTCGTTCTCAGTTCGCATTGGCCAAGTGCCGGAGATACTGAAACCTGCGCTGAGAACAGCACCGAGAAAGGTCTCCCAGCCGGATGACGATGTGCCTGTGGCAGCGCTCGTCTCTGATTGCTTGAATGCATAGAAGATGGTCACCGGAAATACCGGGTTGGCCTCCATTGCGATGGTCCTCATCGCCTTCGTCATTCCAGCAAGGAAGAACGCCTCAGCCTTTTCCCGACCGCCATGTCTGGCGGGCGTCGCGACCAGTTCCTCGGCCTTTGGCACCGCCATCGATGCGAAAAGTGCAGGGAACGTCGCTCTTTGTGAACGTCGTTGCCATACGTAGAAGAAGTCTGACAGATCTGCGTAGCCAATATTGTCGTAGTAGGGTGGATCGGTCGAGACGACCTTGCCTATGGAAATCTGCTGTTCCATTGCATTCGCCTGTTCCGCAACTCCTAATGCGGTCGGCGAAGTCGAGGCGAAGCCTCCCGCAAACGCCTTGGCGATCCCGTCTACGAACACCTTCCAGGCACCAGAGCTGTTTCCGAGGGGGTTCCCCTCTGCGAAGTCCCAGATCATCGACACGGCCTGTCTGCCGAAGAGTTGGCGAGGACACTGGGCGATCGGTTCCCAACGGCACAGGCTGTTGCCCAGGTCTGCTTGCTTGTCGAGGGCGAAACTCAGATAGACTGCGACGGCTTCTCCGTAGGCGAGAGCGCTCCGGCCTCCGGACTCTAAGCCTACAGGGTCGTCAGAGAGTCCTGCGATCACGGCGTCACCGCGCACCTTCTCTCTCGCTTCGATGATCAGATCGGAAAGCGTCGCCATTGCAACAAGTTGCCGAGGCGTAAAAAGGTCGCTCCAGCGGCTCATTCCGTAGTTCCCGACTCGAAACCCCAGCGCCTCCTGGAAGAACTCGACATCTGGTTGCCAGGATGGTTTCGCATCCGCAGCGTTCGCTTCAACTGCCGGCGTTGCCGAGACGTACACGCGGCCACGGGGTCCTTCGGCCACCACTGCTAGTAATCGCTGCCCCATCCTGCCGGCTTGCGCCTCGCGCTTGATAAACTTCCCGTCGATCGGCGTCCCGGAAAGTATGCACCGGAAGTCCGCACCCCGCCCTGACGCCTTTGTCCCGTCGGACGCACCCGGCGGTGGCGGCCCTGTCCGAACCACAAACCTATAGGTGCCATCAGAAATCACTGGCTCAACCCAAATCTGCTTACCCTCGTTGCTCGACACCACGTAACTCGACACGAGCGGAACCGCAACGTGCGAAAATGCAGGGTTCGGGCTCATCACGGTTCGAGCCCACAGCCAGGAAATAACCGTCAATTCCTGCCCAATCAAGAGCTTCAAGTCCGGACGGCTCGACGCGATCTCTGCGGTAATCTTGATCTTCGGGTAAAGGTGCCCAATTCGCTTCTCGGCTTCATCGCGGATCCAGTAGCCGTAGCGCCTGACATCTTCTGCCAGCCCCTGGACGCCTTTCCAGGTCTTGAGCGCTGCCTCTTGGCGAGCGTCCGGGTGCACCGGCGGCCGGCCAGCGAACTTTGGCGGGATCTCGATCATCGCCTTGTTGATGAGCACTGCGACCGGATTCAAGTCCGACGCGAACGCGTCCAACCCAAGCCGCTGTGCCTCCAGCGGAATCGCGCCACCGCCAGCAAACGGGTCATGCAAGCCCGGCATCTTCTCCGGGTCAAACAGCGTCGCCGCCTCCGGATGGTCCTTGTTCAAAGCGCAGACCTCGCGCCACGAGTCGCGGATCTCCTTGCGCGCCCGCTTCAGCAGGTCCTCGTTGGTCGTGTTGTCCCACTTCACGAACTCGGAGATGAGGTCAAACAGGTACTTGCGACGCTGCGTGAACCCACCTCGCTGCTGAACGCTGGGCTTCTGCCCCGGATTCTGGCACTCCCAGAGCGATGCCGGGTCGTTCACGAGCTGCCCGAAGATGACCGCGCGCGCCGCCGCCAACGGCCGCCGCGCCCACCACAGGTGCAAGGTGCTCGGGTGGCCATGCCGGATCGACTTCTCGCGGGCCGCCTCGGCGTTGATGGCGTCGAGGGGGAGCGCGACTTCGATGAGTTTTTTGGGGAGGATCAGGTCGGCGGTCATGGGGCCTCAGTCTGTCAAGGTGCGGCAAAATCTGGGAATTGTTGGACGATGAAGCGAAATGACTCAGTCTGCAGAAACTGGAGGCGCTTGTCTGGCGGCACCTGCTTGATTGCGTCCAGCACACCCTTGCGCTCCGCCTTCAAGGCACTCAGGTTCAACCGAAGGGTCTCATCGACTTGCTTCGCCAGGTCGTCCGGGTCGAGGCCCGGAGTTGGGTTGGCGCGGTTTGGAACGATCAGCCCGTCGTCATGCAGCACGAACGGTTCGTTGCATCCGGGACCTGGCGGAACGGTCAAGAGAAGGTGGCCCTTCGCATCGCCACAATGCCGCTTCTTCTCGTCGATGTGGAAGCCTTGGCAGCTCTGGGCAAGGTTGCTGTAGACGAACGTGCGCGTGGCGGCGGCGTGCGGTCCGCGCTTCGGATGCACGTGCTCGACATGGCCGTCGATTGGCCGGAGTGGCTTCTCGCAGTAGACGCAAAGTCCGGATTGTTCAGCATTGCGACGGGCCTTGATGGCGTCTTTGGCGGGCGTGAAGTCAGGGTCGTTTTCGAACTCATCCGGGCCTGCAAGGGGATGCCCCGCGAGGTATGCCGCAAGTTCATGTGGTTCGACGCCAAGCGGGAGGGGCACCATCATCCCTCCTTGTTGCGCCCGGCCATGAAGCGCCAGAGCTTGAGATCGACTTCTGGAATCTGGACGCCGAATGCCTTCAGTTCGCCGAGGAGGTCCTGGGCAGTCTGCTCATTCTCCCTTCCGGCACGGATGTACTGCTCAACCCGGTGGACAGCATCGACGACCCCGATTTCGCTCGGAAGCTGAAGGCCCATCGGCTTCGAGTCGGTCTCGAATACGTAGGCCAGCGCGTCGCCGGCTTCGCGGCCCAGCGTGCTGACCTGTGGTTTGGCTGCGCAGCCAACTCCGTCGTTGTCCACAGACAGGATGCGAACTGACTCGGCCCGCACTGTCGTGAGCACCTGCGGGCTGTGCGTCGTTACGATGAGCTGGATGAGGGGGAAAGCGTTTCGCAGCGCGCCGAGCACCTGTTGCTGCCACGCCGGGTGTAGGTGCATGTCAACTTCGTCGATCAGCACGATGCCGGGCGTTTTTGCGGCCGCAGTCTTCCCAAGATGAGGGTTTAGGCTGACGCAGCGATGCGCCAGGTCACCCGCCATGCCGATCATGCTGCGGATGCCGTCGCTCAAGAAGCTGACCGGGAGGCGCCCGTGGTCCGCGTGTGTCGCGGCAAGTTCGTTGCGGACGTTGTCCCATTCGAGTTGCTGCCACCCAGTCGGCGCGAGCATCTTATGTACGGCAATTCGCACGGCAGACATGCGCTCGCGCGGCGCGTGCTGGGACGCCCTCTTCCAAACGAGTTCGTCTTGCGCCTCACGTGCGAAGCGTCCAAACCACGACTCGAATGTGCGGTACTTGGTGCTCGGTGAAAGGCAGTTCAGGTAGCCGCTTGACCGGCTCGTGTCTGGGGCACGCCGTTTCGGCGCAGTCTCTTCAGGGACGACAGAGTTGATGTGCCGCGAATTGATCGGCCAGAAGCGTCCCGCGCCATAGTAAGCGATCGCTGGCAGCAAGGGCGGGTTCGACAGCTTGCCCTCGGCATGATCCATGACCTTCTGACGAAGCACGATGGACTGTTGCCGAAGATGCTCAGCTTCAGGCCAGGTCGTGGCCTCGCTTTTCCCGACTGATCCAAGGAAGCGGGTCCACGTACCCGGTCTGCCCGCGACCGTCGCGGTGGTTTCAATATTGGGGAAGAAGGGCTCCATCGTCTTCTCGGGGCTCAACACCAACCGGACGTCATTCGACGAGAACCCGCTGGATGCCGGCTTGCGCCGCATCTCGTCAACAAGTGGCCGCCACGCTATCGCCACGGCATCCAAGAGCGCGGTCTTCCCCAACCCGTTTGGCGCAACGACAACGGTCAGGTTCGGGTGAAATTCCACATCCAAGCTCGAAAAACCACGAAAATTCGTTAGCTTGATGCTGTCAACTCGCGTCACGTTTGTGTCCATGTCACACCACCTCCGCGCGCGCCGGACACATCCGACACGTGTCCGCAGCGACCGGCCGGCAGCCGCGGCAAACGCTTAAATGGGCAACACCCCGCCCATCCTTCACTTTCGCCCCGATAGCGCGACGGTGCGGCCTGCAGGAAAGATGAAGCTCCACGGCTGCGCCGCCCGGTTGCAGAGCACTCACAAGACCACCTCCGCCCGCGCCAAAAGTGCCTTCACCTCAATGTTCCACGACGAAACGCCCCATCCTGGCTCAGCGTCAAACGGATTCCGCAAGTAAAACGGCCCCTCGACCTCGTCGTCGTCTTCGTTCACCAGCACGATGGCCAGCACGAACTTGTCCGCCTGATTGAGCGCGTAGAGGATCTCGTTGCGCGTAACCGTAATTGTCTCCGCGCCTTTGAGCCGGCCCTTGACCTCGATGTGCCTGGCCTCGACCAGCCTGCCGTCTTCCGGCGGCGGATAGGACGTGAGGTCCCAGCCGCACTTCTCGGCCGACACGTCCACCACGCGGCAACCGCGCGATTCCTCGACGCGGCGCACGGCGTCCATGGCCAACATCTCGCTTCGCTTGCGAACTGCAGCATCCGCCTGGGGACTCAGACCGCTCGCCGGCGTTTCGCCCCCCAGGCGCCGCAGCAGCCCGGCTGGGATGACCAGCGCGCCGCCGAGCGCCACGGGCGTAGACGACGCTACGTGCCGCATGGCCTGCAGTTCCTTCTTGCGGTGCTCCAGGCGACCTTCGAGGTCGAGCACCGTGCGACGGACGTTCTCGATGTTCAGCCGCACGTCCTTGCCCGCCTCCTGGTCTTCGCGCAGCCGCATCCAACGGTCTGACCAGAAAGTGATTTCTTTGGAGAGACGCTCGTGTACCGCTGTCAGCGTCTTGTCCACATGGGCGATCCGGCGCGACGCCACTTCCTCGAAGTGCTGCGGCACCAGGCTGGCTGCTGCCAGCGCCAAGGCCTTCTGCTCCTGGTCTGCAGAGATCCACGACTCGCCCAGAAGGCCAGCCAGCAACGGCAGTTGGCCAGGGTCCAGCGGCTCCAGGTCCAGGTGCGGCGCGTAGCCTGCAAAGGTCGCCGCGCCCGTCCGCGTCACCCGCACGAACTGCAGGCGCTTGGACAACACCTGGCCGTCGCCCGACTTGATCTCGTGGGTCAGCAAGAACAGCAGGTTGGGCTCGTCGCCCACATCGGCCGGGTCCACCAGGATGGCGCCCTGCCGCAGCAGGTTGCTGTTCTGCTCCAGGACGAGGTCGGTGACCGCCATCATCAGCGGATGACCCGGATGCAGCAGGCTGGCCGCAGCCAGGCCGGGACGGTCCAACGGCCGGATGGCTTCCTTGGTGAAGCACACGCGTTCGTAGCGCTTGAGCACCGGGGCGTTGTCGCGGCGGTTGCGTCCGGTGATCTGGCGGTCGCGCTCGCGGATCGACGAAGGCACGTGCGTGACCTCCAAGCGACCTGCTTCGCGCGGGTGCAGCGAACCGCCCAAGGTCTGGAAAGCGCGCAGGAAGAACGACCGGATGAAGAACGGCTGAAGCCGGCGCGCCTCGGCCTTGTCCATCTCCTCTTTGACCGCGAACAGCCTGTCCGCGCTCATCGTCTCCTGGGCCAGCGCGTTGCGGTCCAGGATGCTCTTCAAGTGGGCATGGTCCAACGCGCTATCGACCTTGGTGTGCAGCTTGGCGCGCGTCTCGGGCAGATCGCCGTACTTGATGGCTTCGATGAGCAGGTCGCGCAGGCTAATCCCGTCGAACACCTCGCCCAGGATGTCGAACACGCGGCCCTTGAGGGCGTCGCTCTCGATGCGCAACTTCTCCAACAACCGGAAGTACACGTCGCCTTCGCGGGTCTCCTTGGCGACCAGGTTCCACAGGTGGCAGACCTCCGTCTGGCCGATGCGGTGGATGCGCCCGAAGCGCTGCTCCAGCCGATTCGGGTTCCAGGGCAAGTCGTAGTTCACCATCAGGTTGGCGGTCTGGAGGTTCACGCCTTCACCGGCTGCATCCGTGGCGACAAGCACGCGCACGCCCGGATCCGAGCGGAACAGAGCCTGGACGCGGCGCCGCTCATCGCGGTGCGTGCCGCCATGAATGGTGACGATGGCATTCGGGTCGCCCAGCACACCAGAGATCTTGCCGTGCAGGTAGTTCAGCGTGTCGCGGTGCTCGGAGAAGATGATCATCTTCCGGAGGCGCCCATCGGCATCCCGCATGTTCGGGTTGTCCTGCAGGATGCGCGACAGTTCCTCCCACTTGCGGTCCTGACCCGAAAGCACAACGTCGTGGGCGCGCTGCTGGAGCGACTGCAGGATGAGCATCTCCGCTTCGAGTTCGCCGATGGTCTGCGACGCCGACGCCTCGTCCACCAACTTCTCTTCGAGCGTCTCCTGCTCCAGCGCGTCCAGGTCGTCGTCGTCTTCGGGCACCTGATCGAGCAGGACATCGGCCAGAGCCTGGCGCCCCCGCACGCCGAGCCGCGCCTCGCGCAAACGCTTCTCCAGGCGCTCGTGGCGTCGCTTGAGCGACTGGTAGATGGCCTCGGGGCTCGATGCCAGGCGCCGCTGCAGGGCCGTGAGCGCGAACCCGACCGAGCCCTTCTGTCGGCCGTCGAGCTGGTCGGCCTTGCCCATCTCGGTCTTGACGTAGCTGGTGACCCGCTCGTAGAGCTTGGCTTCCGCGTCCGACAACTTGTAGTTGACGGTGTAGGCCTTGCGCTCCGGGAACAGCGGCGTGCCGTCGAACTTGACCAGCTCCTCCTTGACCATGCGGCGCATCAGGTCGGACGTGTCCACCTTGTGCGCGCCGTCGCGGAACTTGCCGTAGAACCGGTCCGAGTCGAGCAGCGACAGAAACAGCTGGAAGTCCTCTTCCTTGCCATTGTGCGGGGTTGCCGTCATCAGCAGCAGGTGCCGTGTCCGCGCTCCGAGCTTTTCCGCCAGGGCGAACCGCTTGGTGCGCTTCAGCTCTTGGCCAAAGAAGTGCGCCGAGAGCTTGTGCGCTTCGTCGAACACCACGAGGTCCCAGCCGGCGAGGCAGATCTTCTCCTGGTGTTCCTCACTTCTGGACAGCTGATCGAGCCGCACGATGAGATGGTCGTGATCCTCGAACGGATTGCCGCTGGGCGACCCGACCTCCAAGTCCTTGGAATAGACTCGGAACTCCAGGCCGAATTTCTCGAACAGTTCATCGCGCCACTGCTCGACCAGGCTGCCCGGCGCCACGATGCAGATGCGGCGGGCGTCGGCGCGCATCATCAGCTCGCGCATGTACAGGCCGGCCATGATGGTCTTGCCTGCACCGGGGTCATCGGCCAGCACGAACCGCAGCGGCTGCTTGGGCAGCATCGCCTCGTAGACGGCGGTGATCTGATGCGGCAGTGGCTCCACGTTCGAGGCGTGCACCGCCATCATCGGGTCGAACAAGAAGGCCAGATCGATGCGCTTGGCCTCGGTCGTAAGCAGGAAGGCAGCGCCGTCGCCGTCAAAGGACCACGGGCGCGCCTTGACGGCGACCTGGATACCGGGTTCGTCGGCGCGCGCAAGCAAGCGCTCTTTGAGCGTGCCGTCGGGGAGCTTGTAGAAGATCGTCAGCGCATTGGCGTCGATCGGCACCACGGCGGCCACGGTGACGATGAGGCCCGGCTCGACGCCTTCGAGACTGACGCCGGCCTTGATGTCTTCCAGTCGCGCCATGGATGCTACTCGTCCCCTTCGGCCTTGCGCCCGAACTCCGCGTCGCCGCCGGCCTTCAACCAGGCGACCAGCACCGACCGCTCGACGCGCCAGACCCCGCCCACCTTGGCCGCGCCGGGCAGTTTTCCCTTGCGGCACAGGTCATAGACAGTGCGGTCGGAGAGCTTGAGCAGCGCGCAAACTTCCTCGGTCGTCATGTAGTCGGTCACACGCTTTCTTCCGGGCATTTCCGAACCTCGCCGGTCGCGTTGTAGTCCTAACGCGCTACGGCCGCAACGGCACGTCCCGAAAGACGGGAGGTGACGGTCACGGCCGCGTCTGGGGCTCAATTCGTGGCCGCCGCCCGTAGTAGTCGGCGTGGGACCACATCACCGGCCCCCAGGAGAGCACGACATGAATCACCGCCCTTTTACCGACAGCCTGGACCACATGGAGCATGAAGTTGCCTGGATCTCCGCACGGTGCCGACGCATCGCTGCAGAACGCGAGCACGAGGAGGACGAGCTGCAGCATGCGCACCGCGCCAAGTCCTGCTGCCGCCGCCAGAACAGCGCCGAGGGCGAAGTTCCAGCCAACCTCGCGACTCTGAAGCAGTTTGAGGACGACGTGCGTTTCGAGGTCGATGCACGCGTTGCTGCCACCGAGGCGACGGGCGTGACGCTCGGGCTCCAGCAGCTCGTCCGTGAACTCGAACTCGACGAAGCCGATCGCAACACGCTGATCCTGGCGCTTATCCCGTGCCTCGGCAGCAGGGCGACTGACAGTCTGGAGAAGATCGGCACCTACGCACTGGTGGGTGGCATTGCGTCGGAAGTTGTGGCCGTGTTCTGCGGCTTCGGCTTCTCGGAACGTCTCCGGCGCCTGCGGTTCTCGACCGAGCATAAGCTCGTGCGGGCCGGCCTTGTGACCTCCGACACGGCCGACGACGCGGCGCCTGGCGAATGGCCGAACACGAGCATCAAGTTGACGCCCAAGGGCTTCACCGCCCTCACGGGACTCTTCTCGATGGCGACGGACGAATGAACACCAACGACCTGGCACAACGCCTCGACCAGGCTCTCGATGCCGTGTTGACGGTCAGGCTCGCATTGACCGCGGACGCCGGCCCGGCGCTGCCGGACGAGGCCATAGACGCCGCCCTCGCGCTCAGCGAGGACTTCCAGTTGGCCCGGCGTGACTTCGTGTCGGCGTTGCGTTCTGTGCAGCGTCTTGGCCGGGCCGACGACGCCATCCTGGCTGTCGAGGCCGCCGCACACGCGATGGTCGCTCAGGCGGCAGAAGCCGGGTGGCGACTCGGGCTCACGGTTCAAGGTCGCGCCGCGGGCTGACGAACTACTCGGCCAGTTCGTGCACGAAGCGCAGCACCAGATCGCGCCGCGCCGCGGACAACGCACTGAAGCCACGCAGCAGTTCGGATTCCTGCGGTGAGAGACCCGGCTTTGGCAAATCGGCCTCGACGCCAACCAGGTGGCCGAGACCGAGGCCCAGGGCATCGGCAATCAGTCCGAGCGAGGTCAAGCTGAGGGCGCGGTCGGCCGTCTCCAGACGGGAGAGCGATACCGGTTCAATTCCAATTGCTTCCGCAAGTTGCTCCTGCGTCCATCCCCGGTCTGCACGGGCTTGCGCGACGCGGCGGCCAAGAGCGTGCAGCAGGTCTGGATTTCGCTTCTTGGGCATGGTGGTGACCTCAGCGCGAAGGTGGCTCGCGCTTCGGCTGCAAACCATGCTCAGTTAGGTCAGGTAGACGACTTGACCTTGTTGTTGAGCGGGATGATGCTCGACCACCAGTTGATCAACGGAGGACGCACTCGATGAAGGCCCCCATAAACACGACGGTGTGGATGGTCGGCGTCGTCGTCGCGTTGGCTTCAGTGATGGCGCTCGGCGCGTTTGCCGTCGGCTACGCGCTGCACTCCAGCGATGACGCGGTCGCATCGGCCGCCGTCGCAGCGCCTGCGGAAATGGTTGCCGGCGACAATGTGGGCAAGGCCAAAGCAATGATCGACAAGATGGTCGGCCAAATGGAGAAGATGGTCGGGGAAGTCGAAGCCGCCGGCTCGGATGAGGCCAAGGTCAAGGCGATCGGCGAGAAGTTCAAGGGCCAAGCCGAAGGCATGAAGGCCGAGGGCGAGGCGCTGAACAAGGCGCTCACCGATGCCGAAAAGAAGACGGTTGAGGCCTACGGCAAGGAGAAGATGGGTCCGATCATGGGCAAGCTCATGGCCGCAATGATGAAGTCACAGACAGCCAAGTGCCCCGGCCAAGCCGGAATGGCCTCGGAGATTCTGGTAGGCACGTGGGAGATTGATGTTGATCGCTACGCGGACCTGCCGCACGTGAGGTCATTGTCATCCGAAGGCAAAGCCTGGGCGATCCAACGAGTTCGCCAGATGGCTGCCAAGATGCGGTTTGACTACACGGCCAACCAGGTCACGGTCAGCGGCGCGCAAACCGACGTAACGGAAGCGTACAAAGTCCTGCGGGACGGCTGTGACCAGTGCGAGATCGAGACGCCGTCGTCCAAGCATCCGACGACAATCAAGATAGTCGATGGCGGAATCGTTATGGGCGAGTCGGACGGGGCCGTTCCGCTCCGGCGTCGAGCAGAGGTTGTCGATGCGCCTGCGCCGCCGCCGTCTGAAGTGGCCGACGCGCCAGCGGTCGAGGTGGTCTGCGACCACATCGGGGCAGTGGTCCGCACGCAGGCCCGGTCTCACACCGGCCAGCAGCCACCGGAAGCGGCGATCGCTCAGGGCGTTGACGAATGCACGCGGCACATGCGGCCAGACGGCCCGAATTGGTCACCGCAGAAGCCGTACCGAACGGCTGCGCTATGCGCTCTCAAGGCTCAAACTGTAGACGGAATCGATGCGTGCGGGTGGTAGCTGCCTCCCGGGAGTGCCGGTGCTGGTGAAGAGTACCTTCAGAGGCCTCATGCAAACGGAGTCGAAGATGTTCATTATCCGCAGAATAACATTGGTCTTCGTAACGTTCTCGGCAGCCTTGTTGCCTGCGTGCCAGCCCCCGAGCCCGGTGCAGGTCGGCGACTCATTCGCCTGCGGCACCTCTGGTTGCATTGGCTATGGCAAATTCAAAACGGGACCGGTGAAGGAGGTTCGCGGAGATTGGGCGCTGGTCTGTATCCCCTCGGCGCAGAACAAGTGTCAGCAAATCGCGTGGGCGAACTTGGCCGTGGTTGCGAAGGAATGCTTTCAGCAAAGTAGCGAATTCATCGCAATTTGCCCTGAGTAGCGGCGCCACGCACGTGCAGACCGGTTTCGCTCAGGCAAACTGTCTCCCGTCACACACTGACGCGGCAGGCTACTTCGCTGCTCGCATCCAATCGCGGCCACCGAGCCGGAACGAACCCGAGCGCCTGCGCGAAGTCGAACGCGCCCTTGCCCTCGCTGCCTGGACGCCAAGCTACCACGATGTACCGGTGGGCGCCGCCGTCGTGTCCGTGGGCCGACAAGAAGTAGCGGTAGCCACTTTCTGCCAGGGCGGCACGGGCAGGCTCAAGCAACATGTGCCGCGACGTAGTGCAGCAGACGGCCTCGGGCGCGACGAAAGCACAGAGTTGCCGGATGCGCGACGCAACGTCGTCCGCCGATTGATCCTCGCGCAGTTCAACAACAACCTTGCTGGCCTTGCCCGTCACCACAGGCGACGCCGCGTTCGCCGCAACGGCGGGTGCGGCCGCAGGCGTGACCGCCGGTGCAGGGGCGCAAGCGACGATGGCCACGTCGCAGGGTGCAGTTGCCTGCGCCACGGACGCAGGCTGATGCGCGGTTTGAGCGTCGCCGCGGTGCCCGCCTTCCTCTGCCGCCGGAACGAACACGACAGGCGCATCGGCCACGACCGCTTGAGATTCATCGGCTTGCACGGAAGCGTGGCCAGTGGATTTGCCCGCAGTACCGCCATCGGTCGAGGCATCGGTCATCGTGGGATTCGCAGACGCGTTTTCGCCTGCCTTGCCTTTGCTTGTCCGACTCCTGGCCTTGGGGGACGCGGCCCGTTGCAGGTCAGCGTATGCGGAACTGACTGCTTGCCCGCCGCTGTTGACGAGCGCCTTCAACTCATCGGATCCGCGCTCGAATACGACGACGGCACGGTCTGCAACTTTGAACGACGTGAAGCCGGCGCGCTGGGCCGCAGCCGCCCACACCTCTCCCTTTGTCCAGTAAGAGTTCCCTGCGAGGGAACCCTTCTCGGGTCGATGGGCTGGCCGACCGTGTTCACGGGCAAGCACGCTCTTCGCGAGTTGATAGACGTTGGCGCGCTCCTCCACCGTTGCGGCTCGGGTCGTCGAATACGCCCGAAGGATGTAGCGCTCAATGTCCGCGGCGGTCTCGACCTCCGACCGCACGATGACCTTCACGCGCGTCCAGCCCAGCGCAATGACGGCCAGCCTGCGCCGGTCGCCGTCGAGCACGGTGCCGTCGCGCATGATGTCGATGGGGTACCGCAGCCCGTTTGCTGCGATATCGGCCGCCAATTCGCTGATGCCCTCGGCCGACAGTGACTGCTTGAAAACCTTGGAGTTGACGTCGTTGGGGCGAAGGTCAGCGACAAGCCAGGTCTCCTCGACGCCGGAACGGGTGTGCTGCGATGCGCGCACAGCCGTGCCGACTGGCTCCGTTTCGACGGGTTGCACCGGAGCTGGGACGGGTTCATCCCGCTCAATGGCGTGACCGTCTCCTTGCTGCCCGTGCTCGACGTGGCCGCCGACCGTGCCGCCAGTTCCTGTCGCCGGCTCCGAAGTAGTCAGGCTCTCTGGCGCCACCGGAACCACCGCAACACCGTCGGGTGTCTCGGCGTCGGTCGAGGCCGGCGCCGGTTCTGACCTCGCCGACGCATCATCCGAGCCCGTGATGCAGCGCGGTTCCGGCATCGCGGCCGGGTCGCCAGGACGCTCGACCTGATGCGGCAATGCGTTCAGATGGGCGACGGCCACCGAATCGAGCTTCGCCACCTCGGCCTTGATGGCCTCCCAGGCTGCGACCTTGTCCGTATTCTTGGGCCTGTTCTGGAAGTCTTTGGCGGGGAATGGAAGGCCAAGATGGCTCGACCAGCCTCGCAGTTCATCCGCGGATGGGAGGTCGGACTTCGGGATCTGATTCCTGATTCTCGTCAGAGTGCGATCGGTCGTGATCATCGATCGACCTCCTTGTTCGCTGCGACAAGGTCAGCCAGGCCGCTGCGTTGGGCGTCCGCGTTGATGAGGCGCTCGACGTAGCTGGACAAGCTGACGCCGTTGGACGCCGCGGCCATCTTGGCCAGGCGCCGCGCCTGGTCGGACAGTTTGATGTAGGTGAGCGCTTTGTTTTCATTGGGCATGACGGGGTCCTCTGGAGCCCGCCGGGTGATTTAGGGTCGGCAGACTCCATTGGCTTTACCCACCGGACAGGGCAAGTCAGCCCCCCTGTGCGCGCGGACTTCATGCTTCTTCATTTCTTGGGCATCAGCACTCGCGACGACGCCGGTAGATGACCTCGCACCAGCCGTCGCCGAGGTACACCAAGCCGTCGCCCTCGCAGAGCTTGCAGCCGGGCCGGCCGTCCTCATTGCCGGTGCCTTGGCCGCACCACCAGCAGGCGGCCTCACCCGATGACGTGAACGAGGCGACGTGCTCCCAGCCCGCGGGAGCCGCCGGGTGGCCGAACAGGCAGCAGATGATCGCCGTCCGGGCATCGTCGAGATGGCGAAGCTCGCCGGCGTACTCGGGCACACCGTCGTACCAGTAGGCGATGTGGCCATCCCATTCGTCCGGGAAGCGTTCGTCGGCGACATGCAGTTCGCCGCCGCCGAGCCCGAAGACGCAGGCGACGCGTGCGCGCTCGGGGTCGGCGTCCTTATATGGCATCACGCTGCCTCCTGAAGGTCCGAGACCTCGTCCGGGCTGGCCGGCCGGAGGAGGTAGTCGGCCGCTTCTTGGGCCAGCCGTGCCGCCGTGAAGATGGCCCGCTTGTCGCCCTGCAAGACCTTGATCCAGTTGGCGATGTACTCCGCGTGTTGCAGCTTCCCCGCGATGCCGAGGTTGGCACAAAGGAACGCGGCGGCCATCTCTGCGATCAACTCCTCTGCCGCATAGGACTCTGTTCCGAAACGGCCTTTGAGGTCACGACTGAGGCGGCCCTCGTGGCCCGTCCAATGTGCCAACTCGTGCAGCACCGTGCTGAAGTAGGCAGAGCTGGACTCGAAGCGGGCCTTGGCCGGCACCACGATCCGGTCCTCACCGGGGGAGTAGTAGGCACGTGTGCCCTGCTGGATGATCGCGGCGCGGCTGGCGGCGATGACAGCCTCGACCTGCGCGTTGTTGTCGTCGTCGTCGGCAGTGCAGGACGCCGGCACGACAAGAGCGTGCTTCGAGCCGCTCGGCCAATCAATCTGTTCGGCGTTGAAGACGGAGTATGCCTTCAGGAACGGGATCCTCCTGACGTTCGGCCCGGCGCCGTTACCGCCCGCGTCGTTGCCTTTGCCGGCAGGCTTGGCGTCGATGAACTGCCAGTAGATGACTTGCGTGCCCTTCTCTCCTTTGCGCACGCAGCCGCCAAGGTCGCGGGCCTGGCGATACGTGTACCAGCGGGAGGAGGCAAAGCCCGACATCGCCGTGAGTACGACGTTCATGCCGCGATAGACATGGCCGGACGCCCCGTTGCGCGGGCGACCACCTTCACCGTCTCGACGCCAAGGGCAAACCCAAGGAGCGACACCGCGCTCCAGGGCTTCGACGATGCGATCGGTGATTTCGGCGTAGAGATCGCGAGATGCGTGGTGCTGGAGCTTGCTGGCCATCTTCGTAGTCCTCCTTTGCAAGAGGAACTACGGGCGAGTTCGATAGGTTGAGCCCTTGAAGTGGATGGGCTTTCGGAGGACGCACGCATTCCGTGCAGTTGTCCAACACCTCCTGGTCGCGACAACGACTCGGGCGGCCACGAGCCTGGCAGGCTGGTACGCAGCACTGACCTCGTCAGCCCGCGAGTCCACGCCGCCGGACCTCCTCCACGACCCGCTCTATCACTCCCATCGCGGCGCGCAGAGTCTCGGGCGTCCTGCCGGGATGCTCATCGAGTGCCCGGCCGATGGCACGCACCCAGTCGTTGCCGAGGTCCGCGATGACATCCACTCGGTCGGAGCTGCCCGAAAGCGCGCTGGTCACGTCCAGCCTGTCGGCCAGCGCCTTGGCGGCCCACAGGCCGTACATGGGCGTTGCTGTGTCACTTTTGATGGTAGCAGCCAAGCGATCAATGGCCCGCAAGACCTCATCCAGCGACGCCATGCGGGGTATGGACGCGCATTCCGGGCCTGCGGTACGTGCTCTCGGTTGTGACTGCATCTGGTCTTCCTCCTGCATCACGCAAGCGATAGGCACGATACCGCGGCCTCCGATGCGGCACCGCACGTCAACGCATTGCCATTGCGTCTCAGCCACTTCACCGCTGCGTCGTCGATGACCGCGAAAATCAGCACGCGCCATCAACTTTCTTGCCGCGCGGGGGCTCAACCTGCTCCCCCACTCCGTAGTTGTCATGGACGCAGCGGGAAGGGCTCGCGGTGCCCGCCTGGTCGCTCCGCTTCTTGGCGGCGACCAGCAGCAAGGACAAGTGCGATGAGCGACGACGACGATTGGCTGGCTGACGTGGCTGCGGTGGATCTGGCAAGTCCCCATCGCTTCGAGCAGTTCAGCTTTGCGAGCACGCCAGACGACCTGACGGTTGTGGCACACCGTCTCGCCGCCGCCGCGGAGGGAATGGAAAGATGTCTGACCATGCTTTCAGGGATGATGGGATCTACTGCATCAGGCTTTACGAAGTCCGTGAAACCAAACGAGGACGCCAGCACGTCCGATGGTGCGTCCAGGCGTACTACCGCGGCCATCGCAAGAGCACGGAGACTCGCTCGCGCTTCGGGAAAGTAGAGGACGCGGAGAAATGCGCCGCACTGCTCTGGCAGGACTACCTCCAGGGACTGCACGCCGCGCCCGACCAGCGGCCAGCGACGCTCAAGGAACTCATCGAGCGCTTCTGCGCGAGGGAGACCAGCAAGCGCGGCAAGATGTTGTCGTCCACCAGCACGGCGCACTCGTATCCGTCTCAGCTTCAAGCGCTTTTGCGCATCGCTGGTGCGGACACGCCGATCGAGCACTTGTCGAAGAAGCACGTCGAAGCGATCAAGCGCGAGGTCAATACGCGCACGGGCAAGCCGCTCAGCCGCTCCACGATCGACTCCTATCTGCGCGCGACTGCCGCGCTTGTGCATTGGGCGTTGCGCGAGGGCTACCTGTCCGCCGACATCACGGAACTGGTCCAGTACGATCCCGGGCCGGTCGTGATGCGTCCTTGGCTGCAGCCCTTCGAGGTTGAGCCGTTCCTGTCGGCCTGCTCTCCATCGCACCGAATCCGCGCCGGTTTCCTCATCGAGACGGGTCTGCGTGTGGGCGAGGCGGTGAACATGCGCTGGACGTGGGTGCAGCGCGGGATCGGCCGCCCGTCGATCCGGGTGCCGGCGCTCGACCCGACCACGGACTTCATGGCCAAAGGCAAGAAGGCTCGGGCGATCCCGCTCTCGAAGCGCGCCCAGAGCTTTCTGGCCGACGCGCAGGAGAAGTGGGGCAGCGACGGCTTCATCCTTCACGATGCGGACAAGCCAATCGACGGCAGCAACTGGTGTGACGACACGCACAGTGCCTGCCGCCGCGCGGGCGTCACGGATACGGACACGCACGGGTTGAGGCGCACGGCCGGTGCGTTGTGGCTGGCAGCCGGACTCGACATCTACCGCGTCTCGCGCCTACTCGGGCACGCCAGCGTGACGACTACGGAACGTGCCTATGCCGGATTGGCTGACGGTCACCTGGCCGCGGCGATGGACCAGGTTGACGACCGGGACACGCTGCCGAGCATCGGGGGTATCCGTGCAGGCTGTCGTGGCGTGGATACCCAGGCTACGCGGCCGCGCCCTGCGGGTCGGCGGGCCGCTTCTTGGCGTTCGCCCGGGCATGAATCATGACGGCGATGGCATCGGCCAATGCGATGATGACAATTTCCCAAAACTTCTCCCATACCTTAGGCGGAACGAGCTTGAGAAGGCCAGCCAGCGACGTCAGGATCGCAAGGAAGTTCATTTCTCCGTCCCAGACAGCAGCGCCTTGGCCGCAGCAGCGGCGGGGCCAGGGGCATGCACCGCAAGCCACCGTAGTGCCGCCATTTTCGGATCCGCCTCGCTGGAAAGCTCGGATTCGAGTTCCTCAACGGCGTCCAGGACGTTGATGCCAACAAGGCGGCCAAGCGCCAACGCAGAAGCTGCTGCGGCGGCAACGGCCTCGCCTGCTGGCCCGCACAGCGATTGCAAGTCGTTGGAATCTAGGGACTCGTTGGACAGGTCGCGCAACATCCCCGTCGCGAAACCATCACCGGCGTCCGTGGCTTGCTGAAGTGTTGCAACTACTTCGGGAGGAAGGTGCTCAACAAGCGGCCGGGCGAGAGCGTCGCTACTCGCGAGCGCGGGCAGGGCTTCGCTGTCAGGGCAAGTCGGGTCCACCGGTGCTGCCTATGGGCACTGTGCCCGTGCTTTCGCGTGGGTCCACCAGTGGGTCCCCCGTCCGAATTCTAGCCCGCCGAAGCGGGTAACCTATTGATTTCCGGAGCCAACACCGGGACTTGAACCCGGGACCTGCTGATTACGAAACTCTCAAGAGTAGGTTTCGGACGGTTCCGCACGGTTCCAAGCATTGCACGGAATGCCCTTGCGCCATGCGGAGGTTATGCCTATCATCGCCCCATGCGGTCCCGGGAGAATCCGGGCGCAGCAAGGGTACGGAACGCACCCCGAACGCACCCCGAACGCGGAGGCACCCCATGGCAGGCGTGAAGTTCACAGACACCTACTTGCGCAACCTGCCGGCGAAGGCGGAGCGCTACGAAGTGCGCGAGGATCTCGCCAAGGGCAACGGCAAGCTGGCGCTGCGCGTGTCGCCGAACGGCGGCAAGGCGTGGCAGTACGTCTACAGCTTCGACGGCCGCAACCGGCGGATGACGCTGGGCACCTATCCGGCGATGTCGCTGGCCGATGCGCATGCGGCGTGCGGCCGGGCGATGCAGCTGCGCGCGAAGGGCAAGGATCCGGGCGCGCTGACTGTCGAGGCGAACGCGGCGGAGCGCACGGCGCCTACGTTCGCGGAACTTGCCGCCAAGTTCCTGAAAGAACACGCCAAGCCGAACAAGGCCGCGAAATCCGTGCACAATGACACGCGCACGCTTGACCATGACGTGCTGCCGCGGCTGGGCAAGCACAAGGCGGACGCAATCGAGCGCAAGGACATTCGCGCCCTTCTGCGCGTGATTGTGG
>Ga0172369_10003294_pt1 | contig 21406 bp, 17 predicted proteins | sample LakKiv25m_FD_114539 | JGI IMG/M metagenome (GOLD analysis project Ga0172369, IMG submission 114539) | Freshwater microbial communities from Kabuno Bay, South-Kivu, Congo - kab_022012_11.25m | ecosystem: Environmental > Aquatic > Freshwater > Lake | place: Democratic Republic of the Congo...
CGAATCGTGTTGGTGGTCGTCGCATGGCCTGAACCGGAGTCGCGAACGTCCACACCTTTTATGAATCTCGTGATCCAGATCGAGAACGTGAGCGAACCACTGAGGTATCCGAGCAGAGAAAAGCCGAGGATGGAGAGAAGAATATTCATACTGATCAAGCCACGATCTCCTTCACGCGCCCGACCTGCCCATCCATCAAGCGGACTTTGATCCCGTGCGGATGTGTCGGCGACTTGGTCAAAATATCTTTGACGATGCCTTTGGTTAATTTACCGGTGGGCTGATCCTGTTTCAAAACGATCAGCACTGTCATGCCGGGTTTGATATTGGAGCGGGTCTGACCGTTCATGGCTTGTATCCATTTAGAAACACAGTGAAATCCAAATCGCCCGGCGATTGACCAAAGCGCGTCAGCAAGGCCGCGGCTTCACTGCGATGTTGTGTCCCGTGGTTGACCACGTGCAGAAGACAATGCCACAAGATGCGCTCGCGATGCTTGCCTTCGGGCGTGTCGTAGCTGCGGTGAACGTTCATATCCTCGTCGCGTAACGTGGCGAGATAGGCGCGCATTTCTTTTTCTTCCTGATCTGCACGTTCCCGAACCGCGGCGAGGGTCGGGAACTCGGCTTCTTTCAACTCCGGCGCTGACCAATCGTCGTGTTGAAAAAACGTCCGCCAGCCGTGCTCTGCATCGAGAATGTGGACAACCGTCCCGCGCAGACCACCGAAAGGAAATTCTGCCGGAGCGGTGAATTGTTCCAGAGTCACATTTTTGCATTGAGTAAGGATGCGCTTGTTAGCCCAATAATTGTATTCGTAAATGGTGAGGATATCTTGGATGTTCATGATAAGTCTCCTTAGTTTTCTCTGGTGATGGCACTTGGCATAATAACCGTGACTATTCCAACGCTTGTGTTGAACAAGAATGAAGGTTCCTCATGTTAGCTTTTAGGACTGGCTCTATTCCCAAGTTCTTGTTTGCTAATGTGATCTATCAATAATCTGAGACAAAACTCTGCCATTTGATTAGTTGTCATGAATTTCAAATCGTCCATTTGCCACCCATGATTTTGAGATGGATCGATATCAAAGTTCAATAATAGGTGCTGAAGTAATATTGGCTCCATAAGGATCATCCGATTAGGCCTACGAGGGTGCCCTTTTAAAAGCGATATATCTAAACGCGAATGATCTAATGTGTTTGAAAATGCTAAATACCATTCCGCGCAAACACAGAAATGTGGGCCATACACCTCTATCCATTGATGGCCTCCCTGCAAGTTATGTTTGCAAACAATATCGAAACCAACCTTGTTTTTTAATTCTGACACATTTGATTCTATTTGCGTTGCCAGATCGTTAAACTCTTTGTTCGCAGCTTGAACTCCATCAGTTGATGCTAAGAATCTCTTTCGTGCTTGTTCAGCTTCAATCTGTCGTTTTACCTGAATAGCATGGTCTTCGAGGGTCTCTTCATGCACTGCCCCTCCAGTTTCTTGTACTCTAGATTCAATTACACTTGCCGCACCTTCTATTCCCCATCGTTCTAGGCCTATCCATATTCGGGTTTTGGGTAGCCATTTGGGCACTTCGGGCGATTGGTTCAAAGGGATGAAAATTACAAACTCGTATCCCTCATCATATGCACGATTCTTGATAGCTGTCTCTTCAATTCTCGTCCAAGGTGTATTGCCCCAGCCCTTTCTATATAGAACAACCACAATCCGAGCATCTACGCCAAATACTTTGTTGAAGGTTTCTTCTCCATCCGTACCAGCGATTTCCTCTTGTTTTTTAGAATACAAAAAGGTTGACAATCGGCTTTGTAGAAGATCGTTCAGTTGAATAGCCAAAACTTCGTCTTCTTTTAGAAACGAAAATGCTACATCGTATTTGTATTCTGGCATAAGATATTCCTCTCCCATCAAATTCTTACCCCAACAACCCTCTCGCAAAGCTCAACAATGCTTGCACATCGTTGAAGTTCGTCACCATGCCAACCGAGATTCTCACTGCACCGGAAGACTTGCCGTCAATACACAAACGGAAATCGTCAACGCTCAAACGCTGTTCATGGCCGGGTTGTGAGAAGCACACATCCAATTCGACGCGTGAGAGTCCGAGCGCGATCTCGCCCGCGCCGGGATTGCAGAAACAACCTGTCCGCAAGGAGATGTTGACTTTGTTGGCTTCGCTTTCAATGAAGCGATGGTCAATGGCATTGCCGTCCTTATCGAAGAAGTTGACCGTCACTGCTCCGCCGCGGGCTTCGGTGGTGGTCGGACCAAAGACGCGCACCAGCGGTTCGCCCGTGCTGTGTTTCATGGCAACCAAATTTTCCAGGAGCCAGCCGGTCAGGCACATCACCCGTTCGTGGATTACATCGTAGCCAATCGACTCGATGTGTTTGAGTCCGATCTCGACCGCCGGGATATTCAAATAATCGGGCGAGCCGTCTTCAAAGGCGGTGTGACCATCGGCCATGTAAAATTTATCGCCCTGCACCGATACGACCGTGATCGTCCCGCCCGCAAACCACGGACGATGTAATTTCGCCAGCGCTTCCCTGCGCGCGATCAACGCCCCGACGCCGGTGGGATAACCGAACATTTTATAGAATGAAAGCGGCACATAATCGGGTTTGAACTTGGAAAGATCGAGCTGGTTGGTCGGCACAAAAGCCGCGGCGTCGAGTAAAACGTCCCAGCCCGCGGCATGGGCTTTCTCGATCCAATCCAACGGATGCACGACCGATGAGAAATTCGATTGGGCAGGATAAGCAAACAGATTAGCCGCGCCCTTTTGGGCACGCGCAAAGTAACCGTCGAGGGAGGAAGCGTCAACGCGCATGTCCGGCAGGACGACCGGAATATAAGTCACCTGTGCGCCGCGCGCGTGCGCGAATTCCCGGATCCCATTTACCGAGTTGTGGTTATCGAAGGTCACTAAATAATGCCCGCCCTTCGCAAACGGGTACGACTCGCCAACCAGCTTCAACGCGCCGCTGGCATTGCCCGTGAAGATCACATCGTATTCAGTGGGATCGGCGTTGAAAAATTTGAGCACATATTCGCGCGCATGTTCGACGAGCTGTGTGGCCGCAAGAGAGGATGGGTTCGAGGAATGCGGGTTGCCGAAAACATTCTCGCTCAATAGCTTGTGATGACTGCGCACTTGCGTCTCGGCATAAAGTCCGCCGCCGGTGTAATCGAGATACACATGCTCACCCACATCGAGGCGCGCATATTCTGCGGCGCGCAGATCGTCAATGATATGCGTAGTTGGATAGGAAGGATAGGCACGCAGGAAATTGGCAAAATCAGGATTGGTCATGGTTGGGACTCCTGCCGTCCATTTAACCACAAATGGAGTTGGCTGAACACCGATTAACTCATGTCTTTGCGAGGGTATATCTCCTGAATCTTTTTAAACTGCAAAGCCCGCAAAGAACGCAAAGATTTTTCCCTTGGCGCACTTTGCGATCTTCGCGGTGGGAAAATGATAAATGTTGGAGTTCGTCTTGGACATCGGGAAAACCACGCCCGCTTCTTTTTGCGCTTTTAGCAGCCAGTGTTTCAGACGGTTTTTCCAAGCTCCCGGATCAGCCGGCTGCGTCCCCGCCATTTTCTTTGTAAATTAAATGGGAATGACGAAGGGCGTTTCATCACGATGGTTGTAAAAGCAGAGACGCCCTTGCGAGCGTCTCTGTTGTTTCTTATCAGGCGGCGGCTGAACCGTCGCCGACTTCGGTCCACTGCGAAGCGGAACCGTCGCTCGGCCCGGCCTTGAAGCGTCCAAGAGTGAAGCCCGTTCCGGCGGGGATGAGCTTGCCGATGATCACGTTCTCCTTCAAGCCGTACAACGGATCGGATGTCGAGCCGATGGCCGCGCCTGCCAGCACCTTGATGGTGTGTTGGAAGGAGGAGGCCGAGAGCCACGAGTCCGTGCTGAGGGAGGCCTTGGTCACACCGAGCAAAGATTCGAGGAACTTGGCCGGCACTTTACCTTCGGACAAAAGAATCTCGTTGGCCCTGCGGATTTCCTGACGATCCACTGTATCACCGGGCAGGCGCTTGCTATCGCCCGGTCGGCTGACAGAGACTTTGCTCATCATCTTGCGGATAATTACCTCAAAGTGTTTGTCGTGGATGTTCTGGCCCTGTGAGCGATATACTTTTTGGATCTCGCTCATAAGATACATCTGGGCGGCATCGCGTCCCTGAATGCGGAGCACGCGGTGCGGGTTGAGGGAACCTTCGGTCAACGGACGTCCGGCTTCGACATGATCTCCTTCTTTAACTATCAGGCGGGAGGTCGAGGGAATATCGTAGGCTTTTTCTTCACGTTGTTCGTACGAGATCACGATCTTGTGTTGTTTCTTCTCGACGGCGACTTTTCCGCCCTGCTGGGCAGTGATCGTCGCTTTTTCTTTGATAGCCAGAACTTCGCCGGGGGTAGCGACGGCTTCATCCTTGACCATATACTTCCAGTCTTCAGGTATGCTGTATTCGTCGTGAACCATTTCAGCATGTTCGATCTTGACTTCACGCAGATCGGCATACTTGTCCGACTGAACGATCCGCACCACGCCTTCGATCTCGGCCACAACGGCTTCGCCCTTCGGCTGTTTGCGCGCTTCGAAGAGTTCTTCCACGCGCGGCAGACCGGTTGTGATGTCGGCACTGGTAGCGGCCACACCGCCGGTGTGGAAGGTACGCAGGGTCAACTGCGTACCAGGTTCGCCGATGGACTGGGCGGCCACAATGCCAACCGCCGCGCCGAGGTCAACCATATCACCGCGGCCAAGGTCGAGGCCGTAGCATTTGGCGCAGATGCCGTGCTGAAGTTCGCAGGTCATCGGCGAGCGGACTTTGACTTCGGCCACGCCCGTGGCGGCAATCTTGCGCGCCAGAATATGATCGATTACATCATCACGCTCGGCGATGATTTCGCCTGTCTTCGGGTCGATCACGCGCTGGGCGAGCATGCGGCTATACAAACGGCTGGACATGGATTGTCCGGCTACATCATCGGCGCGGCGGATCATGACGCCTTCTTTGGTCTCGCAATCCTGCTCGTTGATGATGATATCCTGTGCAATATCCACGAGACGGCGGGTGAGGTAACCGGCATCCGCGGTACGAAGAGCGGTATCAGCCAGACCCTTGCGCGCGCCGTGGGTTGAGATGAAGTATTCGAGGGCGGTCAAGCCTTCGCGGAAGTTGGAACGGATCGGGAGCGGAATGATGCGCCCGGACGGGTCAGCCATCAAACCGCGCATACCGGCCAACTGGGAAATCGTGGAGAAACCACCTTTGGTCGCGCCTGAGATAGCCATGGTTGAAAGATTTCCATCCGGGTCCATGTGGGCTCTAACCGTATTGGACACATCTTCAGTAGTCTTTTGCCAGATCTCGATCACGCGCTCGTTCTGTTCCTGTTCAGTAAGCAAACCGCGCCGGAAGTCGCGTTCGACAACTTCCACCAGCTTCTGCGCACCTGCAAGGATTTCCTTGCGCTCCGGCGGGATGGAAATATCTGCCACAGCCAGAGTCGTACCGGACCTCATAGCGTACTCGAAGCCCATTGATTTGATCTTGTCTGCGACATCCGTGGTTTTTTCCTGCCCGCATAACTCGTACACATCGGCAATCAAATCTTTCACGCCACCCTTGTCCAGTTTTTCATTAGTGAACTGAACTTCGGGAGGCAGGATACGGTTGAAGAGCACGCGCCCGACTGTCGTGTCGATGAGACGCGTTTCGGTCTTGCTCAAACGGTCGCCCTTGTCGTTGTACCAGGTTCTCGCCAGTAATTTGATGCGGGTGTGAACTTCCACCTGTTCGAGTTGATAAGCAAGTTCCACTTCGTCAAAATCGGCGAAGGCGCGTCCATCGCCCTTGTGGGTGGCTTTCTGTTCCATGGTCAGGTAATACACACCCAACACCATGTCCTTCGACGGCGAGATGATCGGTTCACCGTCGGCAGGTTTAAGCAGGTTCTTGGAAGCCAGCATCAGCGTGCGCGCTTCGGTCACGGCTTTCTGGGAAAGCGGAACGTGAACGGCCATTTGGTCGCCATCGAAATCCGCGTTGAAAGCAGTGGTGACGAGCGGATGCAATTGAATGGCTGAACCTTCGATCAGGATCGGTTCAAAGGCCTGAATGCCGAGGCGGTGCAGAGTTGGCGCACGGTTGAGGAGCACGGGACGATCTTTGATGACATCTTCGAGTGCTTCCCAGACTTCAGGACGGTTGCGCTCGATCAAGCGGCGCGCACCCTTGACGTTCGCGGCGTATCCGTTTTGGACAAGGCGCGCGATCACGAACGGGCGATAGAGTTCCAGCGCCATGGTCTTCGGCAAACCGCATTGATAAAGTTTAAGTTGAGGACCGACCACGATCACAGAGCGGCCGGAATAATCCACGCGCTTACCGAGCAGGTTGCGGCGGAAACGGCCCTTCTTGCCTTTGAGCATATCGCTCAAGGATTTTAGTTCGCGGCGGCCGCGGCGGCTGAGCGCCTTGCCGCGCTGAGAGTTGTCAATCAGGCTGTCAACCGCTTCCTGCAACATGCGCTTCTCGTTGCGGATAATGACATCCGGTGCGCCAAGTTCAAGCAGGCGTTTGAGTCGGTTATTGCGGTTAATCACGCGGCGATACAGATCGTTCAAATCAGATGTGGCAAAGCGGCCACCGTCCAATTGAACCATCGGGCGCAGATCGGGAGGAATAACAGGCAGAACAGTCAGAATCATCCACTCAGGGCGGTTGCCGGAACGGCGGAAGGATTCCACGACCTTCAAGCGGGTGGTGGCTTTCTTGCGCTTCTGCTTCGACTTGGTTGAGCGAACTTCGTGCCACAATTCTTCGGAGAGTTTGTCGAGATCAAGACGCTCGAGAATGTCATAGAAGGCCTCAGCGCCCATATCGGCACGGAAGACCTGTCCCCAGCGCTGCTTGAGTTCGCGATAACGGATTTCACTAATAAAGGTGAAGGGACGTAGTTCCATCAGTTCATCACGTTGGCGCGAGGACTGTCCAGCTGAAACAGAGGTCTGATCTTCCAGTTGGGAACGCTGGGCTTCCATCTGCATGTCAGCTTCGGCTTTGATCTTTCCAGCCTGCGTCTTGAGATCTTCAAGTTCTTTATAGCGCTTGTCCTTAAGTTCGTTCTCAAGCGCTTCCAGTTTCTTCTGAACGATCTTTTGCACCTGGCTGATGTGCTTGCTGGCGACCTTGTCGCCCGCGTCCAAAATTTTCTCGCCGGTCAGTTCAAAGACAACGATCTTTTTGGCGGCCTCGCCCATCTGATCTTGCAGGGTCTTTTCGAGTTTCTGGCCCTCTTTGATGACGGGGTCAAGTTGTTCCGCGATCTTCTCATCGTAGCCCTGTTCGAGGGATGCTTGTCTTTGTTTGATCTCGGCTAGTTTGTGATCGCGCTTGGTCTTGATCTCGGCGATCTTGGCATTGACACCCGCGGCCTGCTCACGCTCGGAGACAGAGATTTCATCTTCCAAACGCTTGAGGGCCTTTTGGCGGGCTTCTTCGTCCACATAGGTAACAATATATTGGGCAAAATAAAGCACACGGTCCAGGTTACGACGCGAAATATCCAACAGCATACCCAACTGTGAAGGGATACGTCGCGTATACCAGATGTGTGCAACGGGCGTGGCCAGTGTGATGTGCCCCATGCGTTCGCGGCGCACAGCAGCGCGAGTTACTTCTACGCCGCATTTATCACAGATGATGCCTTTGTAACGGGGGTTTTTATATTTGCCGCAATAACACTGCCAATCACGGGTCGGGCCAAAGATGGCCTCACAGAATAACCCGTCTTTCTCCGGCCGTAAGCGGCGATAGTTAATGGTTTCTGGTTTGAGCACTTCGCCATACGACCAAGACATGATCGTTTGGGGCGATGCCAGGCTGATACGGAGTGCGGTCAGTCCTTTAGTTTCCACTGCTTCTCTCCTCGTCCTGAGCGGATAGAGTTGTTGAGCATTGTTCTTGTATAGCGTGTAGTCGGCTTGTACAAGAGACAAACAAAGGCAAGCGCTTCGAGGCTTTTCTCCTCAAGCGCTTGCTGTATTTCACTCAGTTTTACATCCAACGAACCAAATTATACGCGCAGGATGGGTTTCGGTCAAGAGCCGGGCTAATCAAACTTTAACAATTGCAGAATGTCTTCCAGCGCGGCGGCAAACAATTCATGCATAATGTCATCGCTGACGCGGTATGGACCACCGAACGAGCCGTCGCCGTAAACCTCGCGCGCCGTTTTAGCATTCAGGATCGCGGCCGGGACTTTGGGCGGAGTCTTGTTTCCTTCGGGCATTTCCCCCACGATAGTGAACGGAAACGCCTCCAGCCAGTTGGCATGAGTCGGTTTGATCTGATGTTTGACCGCCACATCCTCCACAGAATGCGAAAGCCACCAGTCGTACCAATCTAATCTGAGACTAGGCAGATCATTATTGACTTCATGAAGGTGATGCCGTGCGGGCGAATTACCGCCATGTCCATTGATGATGAGAATCCGGCGGAAACCATGTCCATACGCCGAGCGGACGATGTCTTCCATGGCGGCGATCAACGTGCCAACGCGCAAACTGAGTGTGCCGGGATAGGCAAGAAAATAAGGTGATGAGCCGAAGTTCAACGGCGGTGCGACAAGCACACCCGTTGCCTGTGAAGCGGAGTCGGCCAACGCCAACGGGATTTTGATATCCGTCAGCAGGCTAAGATATGCATGTTGCTCAGTCGCACCGACAACCAATATCAATCTGTCATCCTGTTGAAGATATTTTTCTACATCCATCCAGTTCAGGTCTTCAAGGCGCATGATTTGTCCCTATGGTGTAGACGTAGGTGGTATATTTGTCGACGTGTCAGTTGGGACAGGGGTATCGGTCGGCGTATCCGTTGGGGCGATGATGATCGGAGTATCTGTCGGCGTGGGCAAAGGCGTATTTGTCGGCGGCGGAGTCGGGGTCGGGACTTGAAGCGTGAAGTGGACAAAACGTTCAGCGTAGCCATTTGCTCCAGTCAAATATAAATGCAGCGTGATGGTTCCATTGGGTAAGTTCGACATATCCCAATTAAACAACAGGTTGTTCTTGACCGGCTGGTCGCCCTGCGAAAGAGTCGTCCAGTTGCCGGGATTGTCGCCCAGCCCGAATTCCAAACGCCACGATTTTAAATCGCCGGTTGCATCTGCAGTGCCTTTGATCGCCAGCGTATTTTGAGCAACAACATCGCCCTCGTTGACGCTGAGTTCGATGGTTGGACGTGGATCATTCTTTGAACATTGGCGGTCAGGTGCATAAACTGGCGGCGAAGGAAAATCATGAGCATCCAGCCAATTGCGACCATCTCTTGTCCCGAACCAATCCTTGGCGAATGGATCAGTGACGTTGATAACCGTTTCAGTATTCTTGAAGTCGCTGCAATCCGGGGAGGCTTGCAATCCCGTCCAGGTATCAAGTGCAATGATGCGACGCAAATCCTGGCCGGGAGGCAAAGGCAATTGATCGGACGCAAAGACTTCATTGCGCTGGCCGCCTGTGCACCATTGCGATGGCTCAGTACCGGACAAAGCACATATCACCTTATCCACGATTCCCGCGGGACGATTGAACGGACTCGGATTCCCCTGTGTTACATACGAGACGGCAGCTTGCATAAACTGCGACCAGATCGGCGCCGCACCGGTAAGACCAGTTGTGTTGACCATTGGCGTGTAATCGGCATTGCCAACCCACACACCTGCTACAAGGTCTGGAGTGTAACCGAGCGTCCAGTTATCGCGGAAGTCATTGGTCGTGCCGGTCTTGGCCGCGACAGGGAAGGGCAGGTTCAAAACGGAATTCGTTCCGAACATTGGAGCGCGGGCTTGGTTGTCCGAGATAATGGATGTAATTAAATAAGCATGCTCAGGGCTGATAACCTGCTCGCCCTGCGGGGGTTTGTATTCGTAGACAACTTTGCCCTGAAAGTCAACGATCTTCAAAATGGAAACGGGAGGGACCTTTACGCCTGCATTTGCAAACACAGAGAATGCGCCGACCATTTGCAACAAACTGACGTCGCCGCCGCCGAGCGTGAGCGAAAGGCCATAGTCATTGCGATCGAGCGATGTGATACCCAGGCGCTTTGCCATGGCGACCATGCCATGCTCGCCGTAAACGCCAACGAACTGAAGCGTCTTCACGGCAGGGATGTTATATGAATTTGACAACGCCGTGCGGACAGTGACTGGACCGTGAAATCTTCCATCATAGTTAATTGGCTTATACGGCTCACGAGTATCGTTGGGATCACCAGAGGGTGGGAACTTAGAAGGCACATCCCAGATGAGGGTGGCGGGCGTCCAGCCTTTTTCAAAAGCCGCCACATAATTGATAGGCTTGATCGAAGAACCAGGCTGGCGCGTCTGGCTGACTGCCATATTGACCTGACCGGAAATGTCGGTGTTATTAAAGTCCGCCGAACCGACCATGGCGAGGATCTCGCCCGTCGAGGGACGGATGGCCACCAACGCGCCGTCGGTGGCATGTTTGTCAACCAATGCCGCAACCTGAGTCGTGACCAGTTGCTGGGCTGTATCCTGCAAGTTCGGATCGAGCGTGGTGTAGATTGTGAATCCGGAGCGATAAATGGTCTGTGCGTCGTAACTGGATTCTAATTGGGAGCGCACATAATTGACCCAGTGTGGATAGCGCATGTTAATTGCAGGAGTCTGAAAAATGTAATCGCGCACCTCTGTTGCCGCAGTGGCCGCGGCAGCCGGGTCAACGCAAACCGGTGAAGGGTTGTTGCTGACACGAATACAATTTTGTTCAAAGCTGACCTGCGTCATCAAAATCAGCACCTGTTGCTGGCGGGCGAGCGTGATCTCGCGGTTGGTAAAAATATCATAAATGGCGGGAGACTGCGGAAGTCCCGCCAGGAACGAGGCCTGGGCCAGTGTCAATTGAGCGGCAGTCGTTTTGAAATATGTTTCCGAAGCGGCTTCAATCCCGTAGGAAAGATTGCCGTAATAAATTTCATTGAGATAAAGTTCGAGGATTTCATCCTTGGAATAGCGCCGCGTGATCTCGGCCGCGAGAATGATCTCGCGCGCTTTACGAAAATACGTTTGTTGGCTGCGCTCATTTGGTGAAAGCAAAATTGCGCGCGCTAGTTGCTGTGTGATCGTGGATGCTCCCGAGACTGTCTCTTTGCTGGTGTAATTCTGCCAGATGGCACGCATGATGGCCCAGACGTTATAACCTGGATGGTTATAAAAATCCTTGTCTTCAGTGGCGATCGTGGCGGCCACCAACGCGGGCGAAATTTTATCAAGCGTTACATATGTGCGGCGGCCTGCATTCGGGTCAATGATTTCATAAAGTACATCCCCGTTGCGATCAAGGATGCGCGTGGTTTCAAACTGCGAAGCGCGTTGTTGCAGGTCGCTGATGCTTGGAAGAGAACTGGCGATGGAGTTATATTCATAGATTGCCAGCGAACCAAGACAAAGCCCAACAATGACAAAAACAAAGACAATAACGATCAGCCCACGGATGAGGCATCCCCAATTACGAAAATTGAATCTCGGTCCGCCGCTGCGTGGCGGGACCAAAGGCGGGGGCGTGCTTCGAGGGCCGGTTCGCGTCTCGTACGCGGCAGGCGTGACGCGCGTGCCATCCGTGTCGATCTCATCCACGCGGCGCGGCAGGGGCATATTGTTCCTGTCCAACGCAGGACGGGAGAGGGGCGTCGATTTGCCACTTCGCGCGGGCTGAGATGGAGGCTCAGCGCGCGTCTCATCTTCTGAATTTATCAATCGTCTGAATTTATCGCGAGGATCGTCTTGAGTCATTAATGCTTATACCTTTTACGAAATACGTATTACGTAATACGTATTTCGTACTCCTAAAATTACTTGGGTTTTGACACCACCAACACATTCCAAGTTCCGCGCTGGCAGGTATCGTCGTGCTGGTTTTTTACATCGAGCACAATCGTCACCGCTCCGCCGCTGATGCGCGGTAAAGCTTTTGTTTCGATGACGGTTAATTCCACATGAAGAGTGTCGCCGATGAAAACAGGTTTGACAAACTTCCACTCGTTGATCTCGCGAAAAGCCATGACCGTGCCTTCCAGAATCCCCGTCCGCATGGCGAGTCCCGAAGCAATGGACAAACCCAAAAGTCCATGTGCGACACGCTGACCGAACGGCGTGGATTTGCTAAACTCCGCGTCGGTGTGTATCTGGTTAGAGTCACCAGAGACCCCGGCAAAAGTCATAATGTCACTTTCGGCGATGGTGCGGCCCACCGTCATGATCTTTTGTCCCACGCTGAATTCTTCGAAATAAAGTCCGGACATAGAAAGTCTCCTGGTCTCAAAAGTCTTACAAGTCAGACATGTTAGACCTGTCAGACCTATTGAACTTGTCAGGCTAAATTATACCCTTTGACCTCACGCGCATCTAACCGTACAATATACCCATGCACGATTGGAATCTTCAAGCAGGCGACCCGCTCTCTCTGACTCTCGCGGCGGATGCGCGTTTGTGCAAGCCTGATTATGTCAACGATCAAGTCTGGGAACTTGAGATCGGCGCCGGCGAACCTGCCGCTTTAGCCGCCCGCACCACCTATGGACTGCGTGCTCGCTCGATGCGCCTCTTTTATCGCTTCAGTGAATTGGGTAGAAGCGTAACAAGTCCTGCTGAATTTCACGCCGCTCCACGCCTGCGCCGTTTTTATCCAAATTTCCTTTTATTGAACTTTTCTCCATTCGAAGGCCTGGAAGTCGGCGCCGAGTATTGGATTCCTGAATCACATGTCATCGCGGGACGATTAACAATTTCTAACCGCACAACCTTTGCCCGCAAAATAAATCTTGAACTGTGCGGTGCGTTGACTCCTCTCGACGGCCAGCCCCTTTCACACTCGCAACAACAGATGGTCAACGTTCTTGCCGGACAAACGGGCGGGCTTGCGCCTGTTCTGTTTATGACTGGCGGACCGAGCGCGGGGCCTGGCCCGTATCCATCTCTCGCACTCGATCTTCAATTTGACCCCGGCCTGACTCGCACCATCACCTGGTCATTAGCCAGCGAGGCCTCCGCCGAAATATCGTTTGAACTGGCGCGCCGCACGACCGCGCGTCCGTGGGATGCAGAGCGGGCACGCATCGAGATGATGGATGCCAGTCAAATTCTCGACATTCAAACCGGCGACGCCGATTGGGACGCGGCTTTAGCCTTCGGCCAAAGAGCCGCGTCGAGTTTGTTCTTCCCGGCCAGCAAACAATTGCCCCATCCATCTTTTGTGCAATTGCGCCAGCCCGATAGCGGATATTCCCACAGAGGCGACGGCCACGATTACCCGCCATCCTGGAATGGTCAGTCTGCGCTTGAAACTTATTATCTCTCCAGCTTAATTCCTGTTGAACGACAACTTACGCGCGGCCTTCTTGAAAATTATTTTAGCGTTCAAACTGAAGATGGTTCGATAGATGGCAAGCCCGGTCTCGCTGGTCAACGCTCCAAATTCCTGGCCGCCCCCATGCTGGCAGGAATGGCATGGAAATATTATCAAGAGACCCAGGACGAAGGCTTCATCGAAGAAGTCTTCCCAAAATTGTTGGCCTTTTTCTGGAGCTGGTTCTCACCCGATCATGACCATGACCGAGACGGCATCCCCGAATGGGATCATATTTTACAAACCGGCTTCGATGACAATCCACTCTTCGACGTGTGGCATCCGTGGTCGCAGGGCATCAACATCGCCGTCATCCATGATCCTGCGCTTGAAGCCATGCTTTATCACGAAGCTGAGTCTTTGATCTTAATGGCCGTAAAACTTGAGCGCGCCAGTGAATTAACCTTGCTTCACAAACAAGCCGCTGCACTGCGCTCATCCGTCGAAGCAAGTTGGGACGCACGCGGCGCGTTGTATTCCTATCGCGACCGGGTCACAAAGCAATGTCAGCCCGGCAAAGTTATCGCAAAACATACGGGCAATGGCAACATGCGTCCGAAGAAAGAGTTCGAAGTGCCGGTACGGCTGTTGATCGAGGTGCAAACTAAAAGTCCCGCGGCAAAGCGGCCAGTAGTTGAGATCGGCGAATTAGTCAGCAAAGGCAAAGGCGAGTCTGAAATTATCGAGGAGAATCAATTCCAATGGCGCAGCGGCGGGTTGGTCGCGACCAGCCAAAAAGTTTTTTCAAAGATCGGGCGCATCAGCGTCAAAGGGCTGGAAGATAAAGACAAAATTATTGTTCACACAGTGGACACAGCCAGCGAAGACATCACGCTCTTCACGCCGCTTTGGGCGCGCATCCCCGATCACCAACGCGCGCAGGTTTTGATTGGGCGATCCCTGCTGGACGCGGAAAGATTCGACCGACCTTACGGCATTCCCGCGCTGGCGTTCATGCCGGACCCGAAAGCGGACGCCGTTTCGATGAGCGTTCACCTGCCCTGGAATCAACTGATCGGCGAAGGATTGTTGGCTTACAATTTTCGAAATGAAGCCGCGCGTCTGACAGCACATTTGATGAACGCTGTTATCCAAAGTCTCAAGCAAAGCCGCGCGTTCTATCAACGTTATCACGCCGAGACCGGAAGCGGCATCGGCGAACGCGGTGCATTGAGCGGCCTTGCGCCAGTTGGACTTTTCCTGCAAACTTTGGGCGTGACGATTCTTTCATCCACGCGCGTACGGCTCGAAGGCAGGAATCCCTTCGTGTGGCCGGTGACAATTCAATACAAGGGCTTGAAGGTAATCCGGGGATTCGATAAAACAGAGATTATTTTTGCGAACGGCAAATCCATCTCAGTGACCGACACTGCCTCATTGGTAGTATCTGCCAATTAATCGTGGTATTCTTTTATTGAAGTAAAAATGGAGACGCCCATGACCAATCCCATCCGCCTTTTAATATTGGCAGTTGTACAAGAGCAAGACCTGGACTCAGCTACGCGCGCGCTTGAGCCTTTGGGCGCGCCCATTGTCTATTTGTCCAGCGCGGGCGGATTTCTAGGACGACGCAATGCCACGTTGTTGATTGGTCTGCCCGAAAGCCGCGAGGAAGAGACGCTGGCGGCTCTGCGTGAATCCTGCCGCCAACGTGTGGAATATTTGAGCATGCCACTAGAAGGCTCGCCCATGCCAATGCCCACGCCCATCCCGGTGACAGTGGGCGGTGCAATCGTATTTGCCTTGCCTGTGGAAAGATTTGAAGAAATATAAAACGCGTGCAACCACCACTTGACAAAGAGGTACAGCCATGAAGATGATCATCGTGATTATCAAAGACACAGAGGCAGACGCACTCACGCGCGCCCTGACCAGCGCGGAATACCGTGTCACGCGCATCGCGTCTACGGGCGGCTTTTTAAGAAGCGGCGTAGATACTCTTTTGATCGGCGTCAAGGATGAGCGAGTAGATTCAGCCATTACACTGGTCCACGAAACGGTAGCGCTTACCGGGTCCAAAGAGAAGCGTGCGATGTTGTTTGTCGTTCCCATCCAAAGGTTTGAGCAGATATAAGTTGGAAATATTAAATTAGGCTCGTCCCTTTTCTGGCAGAAAGAACCTGAACACAATGGATCCGAAGTACACAAAGGAGGGAAAAGGGCGCAATTTTTTCAGTTTTTTCCCTTCGTGTCCTTTGTGTTTGAAGATTTCTCCCGTTCAAAACAGAGAGTTATATTTTCTCAACAACGGTCGCGCCAGCCTTGCCATCGTGGCCTTTGCACCTATTCAGAATGTCTATAATGGGGGGCAGGCGGAAATTGTTTATTCCGATAGATGTCCTAATGTGGTGCCAACAAACTATGCTTATATTTTGAAGTGGGGGCCGTAACAATCAGAGCGCAGGGCGACCAATTGGTCGCCCTGCTTTTTTACTCCAACACAAAATTATCTATCAGCCTTGTCTTCCCCAAAAAGACCGCCATCGAAAGCAAAATCTTCCCGGTTACTTTTTCCAACTCTTGCAATGTATCATAGTCCGCGCAGGAGACATATTGCATTTGAGCGAGCGGCTCGCCAGCAATCACTGCTTTCATCTTTCTTCTTAACTTTTCTGCATCGCGCTCACCTTTTTCAAATTCATCTTTCGCGGCACTCAAGGCGCGGAATAAAACCGTGGCGGCCTTGCGCTGTTCCATGTCAAGATAAACATTGCGACTCGACATGGCGAGTCCATCCGCTTCGCGTATGATCGGGCAGATGATGATCTCTATCGGGAAATTCAGATCGCGCGTCATCTGGCGGATGACGGCGGCCTGTTGCGCGTCTTTTTGTCCGAAGTAAGCTCGCGTCGGCTGGATGGCGTTAAACAGTTTCGCGACAACCGTTGTAACGCCGCGGAAGTGGCCGGGTCTCACCGAACCTTCGAGCGGGCGCGTCATTTCCTCGACTTCGACCCACGTCTGGAACCCGGGCGGATACATCACTTCAGGCATGGGCGTCCCAACCAGGTCCACGCCAACGGATTCGAGCAGGCGCAGGTCACGCTCAAGGTCGCGCGGATATTTGGACAGATCATCGGTTGGTGCGAACTGCGTGGGATTGACGAAGATGCTCACAACCACAGCCTTACATTCGGCCTTTGCGCGGCGGGTGAGGGAGAGATGCCCCTCGTGCAGGTATCCCATCGTTGGCACGAGTCCCACCGACCCGTCCAAAAGGAGGCGGGCGGTGTGTAATTCGTCGAGTGTGGAAACAATCATCATGATCCGAAATTCCCGGTTGACAGATAGAAAATGTGTGCTACACTTTTATTGTCTTAAACTAAAAAGGAGATATACATGGCTTACGCTTTTACTAATTCCAAAGGTCAGACATATTTTTTGCACGCTAAAGTCATCACAAGCTCGACCGGGAAGGAACGAAAATTGTACTTCTTCTCGCGCGAGGTCAAGGATGGCGCCGTGGATGAAGTGCCCGCGGGCTATACCGTGGCTGAAATGAAAACCGGTCTGCCCTCTCTCAAAAAAATAGTATAACCCCGTTCGAAATGATTTTGGGACCCGAATGAAAATGCAGAGGAGCCGCAGAGAAGTAAAGATGGACACGATGAGAATTCGTGAAGATCCGAGTTAATCTGTGGTTTCTTTGTTTTTATAAAACCCCTAAAGGAGGAATCAATTATGCCAGCTCTAAACCGTGTGCAATTGATCGGACGTCTCGGAAAAGACCCCGAGACGCGCTCCACTCCCAACGGCAAGAAAGTGGCCCATTTCAGTATTGCCGTTTCGCAACGCCGGAAAAGCGGAAGCGAAACCAAGGAATACACTGAATGGGTTTACATCGAAGCCTGGGGACGCCTGGCTGAAGTCTGCGAGCAATATCTCAAGAAGGGCAGTCTGATCTATCTCGAAGGACGGCTCAAGACGGATAAATATGAGGATAAAGGCGAGACCAAATACTCAACGAAGGTCGTTGCGCTTTTGCTCCAGTTCCTCGACAAGAAACCATCCGATGAGCCAGTGATGGTGGTTGACGAAGAACAAGCCGATTACGAAGCATAGAATTTTACAGAAGCCGGACGAAAAAAATCGTCCGGCTCTTTTTTATTATAGGACAAAGGTACTGCATTACCGAGGGCGGATTGTACCTGAAATATGCGAGTGCTATTATTGTGCTCAAATATAAACCAATACAAAAAGGAGAAAACCATGTTCGGAAAAAAGATTGAAAAAGATCCCCAGAAGGCTCTCGATCAGGCCAACAAGACGTTGAACAATCCTTTGTTGAAGGGCGTTACGAAGGCCTTTTTGGGCAAGGATTTTGTTGACCAGACTGATAATGCTTTGGCCCAGGCTCAGGCCGGGATCAATATGGCGAATGCCAGCCAGCAGATGGCGCAAATGGGACTGGATGCAACTGCCGATGTAGTTGCCATCGAAGATACCGGCGCACTGATCAACTTCAACCCGGTCGTCAAACTAACCTTGAAAGTGCAACCCGCTTATGGTCCCGCGTTTGACGTGACCGGACAGACCATGGTGTCGAAGATCGCTATTCCGCGCGTCGGCGACAAGATCCGCATCAAATACAGCCCGACCGATCCGTCACAGTTTACTGTTGTCTAGGTCACTCTTTTACAAATATTTTTTATTGATAGTAACAAAAACTGCAACTGATTTTCAGTTGCAGTTTTTGTTTACTTTAAATTTTCCAATTCATCTATCAATCTCTCCAATACATCGAACCCACCTTGCCAGAATTTCGCTGAGCGGATGTCAATGCCCGCATCCGATAGGATTTTTGCTGGAGCCTCCGAGCCGCCCGCCGACAGGATCTTGAGATATTTCGGCTTGAACGACTCACCCTCGACTTTGAATTGCTGATACAGCGAGAACACCAGCAATTGTCCAAAGGCATAGGCATATACATAGAACGGCGTGTGGTAGATGTGCGGGATCGAAACCCATTCCCACTTGAACTCGTCGCTCAACTCCACTACATCGCCGAATTGCTCTTTCAAGTTTTCGAAATAGGCCGCGGATATTTCATCCACTGAAGCATTCTTCTTGATCATCTCATGTGACTGCTTCTCGAACAATGCGAAATAAGATTGGCGCATAATGGTAGCGTAAGCATCATCCGCTTGTTTGAACAAAATATCGCGACGCACGGCTTCGTCGGTCTCTTCGCTCAACAGTTTATCAGTCAACATCATTTCGCCAAATGTAGACGCCGTCTCAGCCAGTGGCAGGGACGAATGAAAAGTAAACGCCGTGTGATGCTCAGCCAACATCGCATGAATGGCGTGTCCAAGTTCATGCGCCATCACCGCCACGTCACGGGCACGGCTCTGGTAATTGAGCAGGACGTATGGCGTCATCTCCGGGACGACTGACCAACAGAACGCGCCGCTGTCTTTGCCTTTGCGGATTTCGCCATCCAGGTGATTCTGATCAAAGACTCGACGCGCCAACTCGGCGATCCTCGGTTCAAACGAGCCAAACGCTTCAAACACCATTTGAGCAGCCGCGTCGAACTCGAACTTTTTCTCCGCTTTGGCCACCGGTGCATAAATATCGTAACGGCGCAATTTCTTCACGCCGATTTGTTTGGCCTTGATTTTGAAATAACGCTGGAATAGCCTGACATTCTTCTTTGCCACATCCAGCAGAACATTGACTGCTTCATCGGGAATATCATTGCCCAGGTTGCGAGCCGAGATCGGGTTGGCAAATTTACGAAGCAACAGATTCTCATTGTGCCAATCGCGCACCAGCGCCTGATAGATCTGCCCGAGAATGGAACCATCGGCACTGAAAACACGGTACAGTTCCTGATAAGCTCTGGCACGCAGGTCGGCGTTCGGGCCTTGCACGTAGGAACTTAACTCGCCACGCGTTAATTCCTTGACTTCGCCATTCACTTCCAGTTTAAAAACATAACGATTGGTGATCGAGTCATAGAGCGTATTAAGCGCACTGGCTCCGGTTACATTCTTGAGATTAAGAATCTTCTCTTCTGGTTCGCTCAACGTGTGCGGCTTGAAGTGGCGCATCTCTTCGAGATAGTAACGATAATCGCCTGCCGCGTCCATCAAGCGTTTGGCATTCTGATCATCCACATCCTTCCACCACAGGCTGAAAAAGAGAGTGCGGTTTTGCATTTCAGCCGCGAACTGCTCGATGCGTCCCATCAAAGTTTGAGCAGCTTGGTCTTGTGTATCCGCCGCAAAGGACAGACCTGCGAACGAATACAATTTATTGACAATGCGAGTCGTTTCATTGGAAGCACGTACCACATCGAGGAATTGTCCTGCATCCATTTCGGGCTTCAATTTGCCTCGCACGCCCTCAAAGGACGCTACCTGCTCCTCAACCTTATCGAACCCCGCTTCAAGGTCGGGACTGTCGAAGCCGGGGAAGAGATCAGTGAGACTCCATCCGGTTTGAGTGTAGGTCATATTGTCTCCATATTTTTTAGGAGCGACCAAACTTGGTCGCTCCTAAAGTTTCAAGCAAAGAATCTAGAGGTGCTTGTCGAAGTCCGCATTCCCCAAAAATAGAGTGTAGACTTCAATTTGAGTTTTTCCCGGAAACTCAGCCTCTCTTTATTTCACGGTACAGCCGCAAAGTGGTTCTTCAATGTGTAGTGAATATAGTTTTGCCAGAGCGGAATAATATCCTCCTGATGATAATCATGGTCAGAAAAAGTTTGGATGATCACCCGTCCCTGGTAACAGGTCGCAAGCACACCCTCATCGCTTCTCTTCGAGGCAAGGCCCGCCAGCATGGTTGCATCGCCTGAGCCTCCCAGTACGATCTCATCTCCTGCACCACTCGCCCAATAACGGCTATAGTGCAGGAGTGGAAGCACTGTATTCGGTTCATTGAAGATGGGATGTGTAGGATCCCACCAGTAGATTGAATCGGCGATATCGTAGGCCTTTCGATAACGGACGCCGCATCCGCCTAATATTTTGGCAATCGGGCCGTTTGCCTCGCGTTGCAGGTACCATATCTCGGCGATTAGAGCGGCTTTATCGCGTGCCAGACGGGTATTAATCACATCCCAGAACTCACCGGAAATTTTATCTTTATCTTCCGCACCAACGATGATCAGATCGTACTTGATACCCGAATTGAGATACTCCATGAAGTGCCCGCTATAGGAACCGGTCTGTGTATATTTCAGCCCCATCCCATCCAGAGCATCTTGGATCCACATGCCAATGCCGCGCTCGTCTGTATTCTCGTAAACCAATATCTTGGCTGACTTTATCTGGGTATCAACATCCTGCGTAGGTGTTGGTTGTATCTCAGTGGCAACAGATGGGGGTGGTATAGCTGGTTGCGGGACAGGCGGCTGAGGCGTAGCTTGCGGCTGTGAGTTGAGCGCGGCCTGCGTCAACTGAAGAGACATGGCCGTTGCTTGCAGCTCGAGTGCGGCTTTGGTAGAGTCAAAGGCGGGTGGATTGATCGGAACCGTCCCCGTTATACTGCAGGCCAATAGAACCGCCGCAACTGCGGACCAAAGGAATGTTGCCCCCCGGCGTCCAAATTTTGGTGACATAGTGCCCTCCCGTTTATTTCATGAGCGCATCAACAATTTATAACTACATTCACATTATATACTAGACCGGACATGCATAATATCCCCATCTTTCACGGGATATTCCTTGCCCTCCAATCGTAGTTTGCCTTTCGCTTTCGCTTCATTCATGGACCCGAGGTTGACAAGGTCCTCATAGGCCACCACCTCAGCCCGAACGAATCCATGCTGGAGATCGGTGTGGATGGCTCCCGCAGCTTCCTGAGCCGAGACGCCGCGATCCACCGTCCAGGCGCGGACTTCGTCTTCGCCAACGGTGAAGAAGGATTGAATCTGAAGCAGGTCATAAGAAAGATTGATCATCTTGCTCAGGCTTA
>Ga0172369_10003296_pt1 | contig 21394 bp, 19 predicted proteins | sample LakKiv25m_FD_114539 | JGI IMG/M metagenome (GOLD analysis project Ga0172369, IMG submission 114539) | Freshwater microbial communities from Kabuno Bay, South-Kivu, Congo - kab_022012_11.25m | ecosystem: Environmental > Aquatic > Freshwater > Lake | place: Democratic Republic of the Congo...
CCCAGGTGCAGATGCCTGTGCAGTCGGTCTCGGTCATGTAGGTGGCGCACGAGGTCTCGGCGGTAGGCTCAGCGCAGGCGTTTGCGATCCACACGCACTTGCCGTAGCCGTTGCCGGAGTCGGCGGCCACGCAGGCGGCCTCGTCGGCGGCCGTGCAGCCGGCTTCTTCGCCGCCGTCGCTCGATCCGCAGGCGGGAACGACGCTCAGGCACAGGGCCAGAAACAGAGCTGCGGACAACCACTGGAGCTTCATCAGGATCCCCTTCGGATTGTGGTTCCTAAGGCTTCTAGGTACCCATTCCGTTCACTCCCGTCGAGAAAAAAGGGCCAGCCGAAGCGGGCCATTTCAGAACGAAAAGGCGATGTCTAGAACGCGTAGAAGCCGTAACCGACGGTGATCGAGTCGCCCGTCCGCTGCGGCGGCCGCGTGCTCTCGTAGACTTTCCAGTCGGCGCCATCTCGCCGCAGCAGGTACGACTGGCGGTTCACCTCGCGGTAGATGTAGCCGTAGCGCCGTTCGGCCTCGTCCCACCAGCGCAGGTACCAGTGCTCCACCGTAGTGACGACGGCCTCCTCGGGCGCCAAGCGCTTCACCTTCACGTCGATCAGGCGCTGCGTCGACGGGTTGTACGGATTCCGCAGGCTCCAGCCGCGCTCCTGGTGGCGCACGGCTACGGTGGCCGCGTCGCGCCAAGCCGGGCCGATCTCGATGAACCAGGGGCGCAGCAGGTCGAGCCGCAGGTCGGGCAGCGCCTGGTACAGCTCGAACTCGGCCCCGTTGGCCTCCGCGACCACTCGTTCCCGCAGGCGGTTCCCTTTCCGGAGCGGTCGCGATGGAGCGCGGAGTCCGGAGCGGAGATTTGACGAGAACCGGTTTTGGCCGCAGGCTGGCGCACGGAGGTCGACATGAGCAACTCGAGCCTGACCAAGACAATAGAGACAGCGATGCTCGGATTGCCGCCCGAACGGCAGCAAGCGGTTCTGGACTTCGCGCTCTTCCTGCGGCAACGACCGGTGCCGGTCTCGCGCGGCAGCAGCCTCCTCGGCCTGTGGGCCGAGTTGAAGGCCGACGGGCGGAAGCCGACCGCCCCGAGCGCCCGCCACGACATCTGGCAGACGTTCCCGCAGGTCGAGGAACAGCAGCGCTGACCCCTGGGTTGCCGATTTAGCCCGGTCCCTACTTCGTTGCGGCAGCTTTCTGGCTGTCCTGCTTTTCCTTGGACTTTCTTGCTTCCTTCTCGTGCGCGGCCGTCTTCTGCTTGAGGATCTTTTCCTTGCTCTTCTTTCCGCCCTTGTCGCCCATCGTCAGGCTCCTTTCCGTTGGCGTTCTGGCTTGGGGTAGTCGGTCTTGTACCAGCCCGTTCCTTTGAGGTGGAACGTCGAGAGCGAGATCTTCTTCTCGATCCTATCGGCACCGCAGGCCGCACACGGCGGAAGCGTGTCGTCGGTGATGCGACGCTGCGCCTGGAACCCTCGGCCGCAGGCGAGACAGCGGTATTCATAGATGGGCATACCCCCCCCCCGACCGTCAGGGTTCGACGTTTAGGAACAGCGTGATCAGATCATCGCCCGCTTTGTAGAAATTCTTCACGACCGAAATGGTCTGATACCCGAGCGCGTGGTGGAAGGCCAAGGTGCCACCGTACCCCTCCTGCGACGACGTCTCGATACGGATGCGCTGCAGGCCCTCGGCTCGGCACGTCGTGAGGATGGCGTCGTGCAGGAAGCGCCCGATTCCCTGTTTGCGTGCGGTGGGTTCGACCGCAGCCCAGTAGAAGTCGACCGTGGTCTCCGTCATGGGCGTGCGGCCGAAGCAGACGTAGCCGAGCAGGCGTTCAACGTTCTCGGCCGAGTCTGTGGCGACGAGCACGCGATAGCGCATTGGATCGTGGGGGTTCGCGAGCGCATCGTCGATGAGCTCGAGCGCGACCGCGCGCTCGTCTGGGGTGAAGGCGTCGGTGCGCGCCAGCAAGTCGGCCAACGCTCCGCGGTCTGAGGGCAGGACGGGACGACAGTTCATGGATTCACCTCGATCCTGCTATCGTCATCGAGCCGACGCGTCGCCGAAGGCCATGTCGACTTCGTTCGCGTCGCACGCGCACGCGAGGCTCAGCCGCACGACCACCGTCCGCGCGTTCCTCTTCAGGAACACGACGCCACCGCCGCGGGGGAACCAGGCGGCGGCCTCTACCGGGTCGAACGCGTCAAGGGCCTGGAGCCACGCCGCGCGACACGTCCCCCTGAGGTCGTCGACCTTTGCTTTCACGACGGCCTTGGCCGCCACGGCCTTCTCGTCGGTACCCACGCCAATGGCCAGCACCTTCCCGGTATCCGCCAGCAGGGCTCCGAGCGCGGCTGTGACGGTGTCGTGATCGACGACGCCGGTGAGATCGATAAAATTCCCCGAGACTCCTGGTGCGGCTCCGTTCATGTGTGCTCCTTCTCTCGCGGCGAGACAGTGGTCGTTGTTCGGGCCAAAGGCCATTTTCCGTGTTGCAGGGAGCCCGAGCCGTCAAGCACGGCCGGGTGACCAACGTGCAGAATGGACTTCAAGTTCCTCAGCAAGTTCCGAATGGATCTTCTGGCGGGATCCTGCTCGTTCGAACTCGTGTTGGCTCCCGAGGCAGCAAGAGGCGAAGGATCCGCCCCCGCGTCGTGGACGACCTCGAATAGGCCTGTGCCCAGTAGTCGTCCGGCCGTGTCGTCGTCCACGGCCAATGGAATACCCTCGGAACAAAAGGGGTCGCGCCGAAATAGACGTTTCTCGTATAAATACGATGTAGGCCCGTCAGTCTCTTTCAATCGAATACGTTTCATGCCAGCCTGATCAATGGAACCATCAGTCGTGCTCCAAAAGAACCCCTTCGACGATGTTGCCCACGTCTTCGCAGTGATCGATGGCGCGCTCGATCACCTCGTAGATTTCCTTCAGCTTGATGACACGCATCGGATCGTTGGCGCATGTCGTGAAGAGATCGGCCAGACCGGCCTGGAAGACGTCGTCACCTTCGTGCTCGAGCGCGTGCAACTGCTCGAAATGATCACGCTGGGCTTCGACATGCTTGAAGCCCTTGACCAGTGCCACCATGTCGGCGACCGCGAACGACGCACGCTCGAGCACGCGTGCGAGGTCGATCATGGTCTTGGGGACCGTGTCGATCTTGAACAGCACCAGACGCCGCACGGCTACCTGGATGCAGTCGACGACGTCGTCAAGGGTCGAGGCGAGCGAGACGATTTCATCTCGATCGAGGGGCGTGATGAACGTGCGGTGCAGAAGGTCGATGGCCATGCGCACGTAGGTGTCACACTCGTGTTCCAATTCGTAGACGTGCTCGACTTGCTTGCGCTCGGGCCAGGCCTCGAGGATTTCGACGAAGACCCGCGCGCACTCAGCCACGCGACGCGAGTGCAGCGTGAAGAGATCGTAGAACCCGATCTCGGCGGGCCTCAACTTGTACCACATCGCGCGCCCCCGGGTTCCTTGCCACCAGGTGTCAGGCGCCTCGCGGATGGGGCCAAGCAACGCTCGCTCGGGCCGGATGGGGGGCGTCGTTCGAGGAAGAGTCTCGCCCTCCGCGAGGTCTCTGTCAACGCTGTCGCTGGCGGGCGGCACGGCGCCTATTCTCCGCGAATCAACGCTTCGATGCGCGAGGCCGTTGCGGACAGCGTGGCCAACTCGCGTTCGATGGCTTCTCTCTCTGCTGCCAGCCGCTGTTCAGAGCCGTGGTCCGCGAAAATGTCGTCCGCGTTGATCCTGCATGTGAATCTCCGGTGAGGTCAGCATGCTCGGCGGCATGGACTACCTCCTCGTAGCAACGGTCATCCAGGCCATGAACATCGTCGTCGTCCTCTACTTACACGGTACAGCCGCCGCGCGAATCGTCGCCCTTCGACATCAACTCGGCGTGTACGCCCGGAAGACCAAGCGCGCGCCGGTGAAGGACCGCGATCGGCTTTTCTGGGCGCTGCTCTCGCGTTGGTGGAAGGACTGGAAGTCGGAACTCGTCATCGTAAAACCGGAGACCGTGCTGCGCTGGCAGAAGCTGCGGTTCCGGGACTACTGGCGCAAGAAGTCGGGTGGCTGTCCCGGTCGCCCACGGATCCCGCTGGAGCACATCGCGTTCATCCGGCGCATCTCGTCGGACCATCCGGAGTACGGCGAGGACCGCATCACCCTCGAGCTCAAGCTCAAGTTCGGGGTCGAACACGCGGAGTCGACGATTCGTCGGTACATGGTAAAGCGGCGTGGGGATCCGCGTGGGACGCAGAACTGGAGTACGTTCCTCCGGAACCAGGCGAAGGGCATCTGGTGCTGCGACCTGTTCACGCAGGCCACGGTCAGCTTCCTGGTGCTGTACGTGGTCGTGGTGATGAAGCTCGAGAGCCGGGAGATCGTATACTGCGAGGAGACGGAGAACCCGACGCTCGAGTGGATGAAGCAGCAGGTGCGGAACGCGTGCTACGAGGAGCAACCCCGGTTCCTGATCCACGACAACGACGGGAAGTTCGGGCAGTTCGGACGACCGCTGGGTGTCGAAGCGCACGGCAAGAAGGTCACGTGCCGCTGCGCGCTGGACGCGTGGCTGTGGGAGGTGATGGGCATCAGGGGGATCCCAACCCCGTACGAAGCCCCGAACGCCGCCGCGTACATCGAACGTGTGATCGGCACGTTGCGCCGGGAGTGCCTCGACCTGATGTTGATCTGGAACGCGCGGCACCTACGTGCGACGCTGAAGGAGTTCATCGGCTGGTACCACAGAGGCCGCGTTCATCAGGGGCTGCACGCTATCCCGGCACCGGATCCCACCATCGCGGAGCGACCCGAGGGCGGCAAGCTGGTGGCGATCCCGGTACTGAACGGGTTGCACCACGACTACCGGATGGCCGCGTAGCAACCGAGCGGCCGACCACCGTATTCCTACTGCGCGATTGCGCCGCGGTGCGCCCGAGGTGTCAGCGACGAGCCATTTTCCCGGTCATACGAAAGAGGATTGAGCGCCGACGCGATGCGATTCCGGCGACCACGTACCGGATCCGGGGCCCGCGGTCGCGCCGAATCTCACCGGATAGGGTTTTCGCGGACCACGACGGTCTATGCCGTCCACGGGATCACCGAGAGCGTCCAGGATCTGCTGGCGCGGACATCGAGCGTAGGCTTCGCCAGGTTGGTGGAGACGACGCTGGTTCCGTTCCGCGGGCACATCGTCTGGGACGGGCTCATCCAGGTGACCAATGTGTCGTTCGGTTCCGGCATGCGGGCGTCCCTCGCTCATGCCTATCGTCGGGCTCGCGAGCGGGGGCAGGTCGTCGTCAACCTCGATGACGGCCCGGCGACGCTACCCAAGCCGCGTCGATCGACGGTCGACTGGCGTCCGGCTGTGCAAGCCCTGGTCTCCCAGGCGGAGGCGCTCGGCAAGCCAAGCACCAAGCTGCAGGCCGCGGCGTTCCGCCTGTTGAAGGCGTCAGCGAGCCTGGCCGACGTCTCGCTGCAAGAGCCCGTGGACTTCGACGGCGTGTTCGACGTCTGTCGCAAGGTCGAGCGCTCGCTGCACCAGGTCGGCGTGGCCGTCGATTGGGAGATGGGCGGAGACGAGTGATGTTCGTCTACGGAACGCCAGCGCGACGGCTGGTCGGCCCCGCAGGCCCTCGCGACGCCCCTCGGCGCCCACTTGATGACTTGATCGCACGGTTCGCAGGCACGATCGGTCCTGCTGACGAGAATCGAACGTCACACGAATTCAGGATTACGTGCTACCGCCAACCCATTGATTCGACATGACTTCGCCAAACGCCAAACTTGATGTCTGGCGCGAGCAAGTCCTCAAGATTCAGAGACGGAGACTCGCTTTCCGGCAAATGTGCGTGAAATGGGGGCTGATCGGCGCGGATGCCGGCACCGAGTTCTTCGTGGTCAACCTGGACGACGATCGCGCGGAACCGCGCCAGACGCGTGGCCGGGGTCGCCGGCCCTACAAACGCGAAAGGCCCCCGGGTTACCCCAGGAGCCTTTCTTTTAGAGCGAGTTCGGTGGGGGCTAGCGGAGAAAACGTAGGTATCTCATGTGCTTACAACGTGACTGGCGTTCTCGGCGGAGCCACTCGATGGTCACGAGGCCCTCGATCGCGTGGAACTCCCGGTCGGCCGTGACCAGGGTGGCGGAGCGATCGAGCGCCAGCGCGCCGTCGGGTCCTCGACCTTCGGCCCGGAATCCGATTGCCGCGCCCGTACCGAGCCAGTCCTCGAGATCCTGAGACGGCGATCAGCGAAAACCCCTCCCGACCGCACACCTACAGCACCTCGACGTCGTTCGTGCCCTTGCCCTGGTCCTTCGGGGGCGCGAGGATGGGCACCTCCGTTTCTTCGGGCTCGCGAGGCGGAACCGGCTTCTTGCCAGCGTCGGGCCCCGGTCTCGGCTGCTCCCTCACAGGCTCAGTCGGCGCGGGCTCGTGCGTCTTGTCGCCGCCCACGCGCAGCCAGGGCGATAGTTTCTTGACGCTCTTCTTCCCGAAGCCCTTCACGTTGTCGAGGTCGTCGACGCTTCTGAACGGGCCGTGGTCGGCGCGGTAGTCGAGAATGGCGCGCGCTTTGGTCTTTCCGATGCCGGGCACGCGAAGCAGGTCGTCGAACCCGGCCGCGTTCAGGTCGACGGTTTCGCCGGGAGACAGTTTCGCCGCTGCGGCCGATGCGGGCAGGACGGCCAGGAGCACGAGCGGCAGGATCAGGAGCGCGAGGCGGCGTGGCATCGGGCGACTCCAGGTGCTTTCGAGCGGTTCATCGTAGCAACTCGATGGCGGTGCTGCCAGTGGCAGAGCCAGAGCGATCAGACGTTTGCCTCGTCAACGGGACCTCGACGCCGTGGAAGAACGCGAAAGCGGCAACCTGGCTCAGCAGATAGGCGGCCATCAGGCCCCACAGGGCGCCGACCGGCGAGAGGTTCCATTGCGATAGCCATGCGTTGACGAGTAGGCACACCGGGAAATGGATCAGGTACAGGCTGTACGAGGTTCTTCCCAGGTAGGTCGCGATTCGACCTCCCGGCCAGCGCTCCAGCAGCCGCAGTCGCTCCGTCGCGACGATGAGCGCGGCCGTGCCGAGCGCCACGACCAGGCGCGGGCGCCAGTCGACGACGACCGACACGACGACGAGAACGCCATAGAGCCAGAACAGGCGGCGATCGAGTCGGCCATCCAACGCCCAGTGAAGCGCCAACCCCAGGAAGTAGCTGCCGAAGAAGTAGATCGCCCATGCGTCCAGATCGGGGTTGCGGTTGAACCCGAAGAGCGAGGCTATCGCCAGTGCGCCCAGCACGACCTGCGTGAGTCTGAGCGCCGGAATCTCGCCCCAGGGCCGGTAAGCCCGGGCTACCGTCGCGCAAGCACCGGCAACCAGGTAGGTCATGAGGACAAGCTGGAAATCGATCGCCAAGTACCAGACGCCCGCTGTGATCGCGGGGTAGCCGAGCAGGTCTTGCAGGTAGAACGCGTGCGCCAGGAAGGAGTCGAGGGTCGCGGTCGGCGAGACGGAGTCGTGGTCCATCCAGAGGCCGGCCGCCGCATTCGCGGCCACGGCAATCAGGAGCGTGACGAGGTACGGAAGTGCGACGCGCCGGTAGCGTCGCACCGCGACGGTCGCGATCGTACGCAGCCCGAGATTGTCCATGCGGACCAGACCGCGCGCGGTGAGAAAGCCGCCGATGACGAAGAAGACCTGGACCGCGAACCGCCCGTACCGCGACAGGATCTCGAATGCGGTCGGCGAGAGAGAGAAGGCCGTGTCCGACAACGGGCCGTAGAAAGCCAGGTGGTGCAGCACGATGGCCTGCGCAGCAAGTGCGCGCAGCAACTCGAGGAAGGCCAGTCGAGGCTGGCGGGGAGCCTTGGCGAGGGGGTCGATCATGGTTGGCCGGTGTCCCCCGCGTGGGCGGGTGACGGGGGCATGGGGCGCTCGAAAATCGCCGTGAGCGCGCCGATGGCGACCATCGTCGTATGGAGGACGAAGCCCTGATTGACGTACTCTCGGAGTCGCTTGCGATAGCGTTCGTAGGTGCCCCACGAGCCGTCGGCGTTCTGCGAGTCGAGCAGGTACCGAACGAGAACGAGGTAGATGGGCGCGTCTTGCATCCTCAGGTAGTGGAGGCACTCAACGATCTCGGCGGCCAGGTCGGGGTCGCCCTTGTCGATGTATCGTTGGCCCAGCACGTCGAGCGCGTGCCAGAGATAGATCGTCGACTCGGCGTCGAACGGATCGATATCGAGTCGATCGCCGTACTCGAAGAGGGCGTAGACCTCGTGCGTGATCGAATAGACGTCGTCGTTGGTCATCCCGGATGGATCGACTTGCCGTGCAATCACGCCGTCGTTGAGAGAATCGGCCAGGGGAAAGGGCTCCGTGAGGCCGAAGGTCTGGTAGTACCAATGGAAAACCTGCCGCTGGTAGGGGCCACGAGTCTTCATGTGGGCGTTCAATCGGCCGTGGATTTTCCGGATTTCGTCGCGATACCTCGTCGTGTCCAGCCCGAGCCGTTCCATCAGCACGGCCCCGCGCAGGTAGGACGTGGCATCCTGCTTGAACCACCGGTCGCTGATCGACGCCATGTCGTGGTATCGGTCTTCGTACGTGATCGCCACGATCTCGCGAATCCGATCGAGGATCCGGTTCCGTTCGGCCGGAGACGCGACCTGCCACAGCCTGTAGTAGGAGTCCAGGTGCTCGACGAGCTTTTTCTTTCCCTTGATGCCCGCACGCCTGAGCTCGAAGGGGTCGACGTGCAGGTCGTCCAGCCACCGGCGCGCTCGTGACATCGAGTCCTGGTACCGTAGGCGGAGACCCTCCAACGGCTCCGCCTCGATGGCGACGGGGTCGGGACGGTCTGCGAGCGCCGAACAACGCGCGCACCCGAACGCCGCCGCCACGAGGCAACAAGCCAACGGTCCGAGGGCAGCGACCAGGTTTCCGGCGAAGGTCCGTCGCACGTGGCTTCCTCAAGCAACCGCGTACCGTGCCGGGGAACAGCAAGAACTGCTCCACTAGCGAATGGCTTGCGTGGCCGACATGCACCGACGTGCGGCACAACCGGCGGTGTTGCACGGACGCCCCAGTACAGGTACATTTCCGCCACAGGAGGTGGCGCGTGCAGATCACGACGCGGCTGACCGTGGCCATGAGCGCGACGGCGCTCTTGCTGTTCGGGGTGTACTCCATCGACCTGGTCCGGGACGAGGAGCGCGACCTGCGCAGCACCATGGAGAGTGAGCTTCGCCTCCTGGGACGCGCCCTGCAAGTAGCGACCGAGAACGCGCTGCGTGACGAGCAGGCGCTCGACATCGCCGAGATGCTCGACCGCATGGAGAAGACCGAGAAGGACGTCGAGGTGGCGGTCTACGATGAGAAGGCGGTCGTGGTCACGCAGTCGCTGGGGCGTCGCGGCGGCACGAACATGGAGGACGAATCGGTCCGCCGGGCGCTCACAACGGGCAAGGCCGAGATCGCCTACGACGATCCCGATGCTCCCGCCAGGGTCACGCTGGCGGTCCGCCTGACCGACGATGATGGGCGACTGCTCGGAGCCCTGGCGGTGTCCAAGCCCCTGGACAATCTTCAGGCCGATCTGTCGGCCACGCGTCGCAACGCGCTTTTGTCCGTGCTCGGTTTCGTCGGTCTCGTCGCCTTCATCGGAACGATCCTGGGGAGAGTCTACATCCGCAAGCCCCTCGCCGGCGTCGCGGCGGCACTGCAGAGGGTGGCCTCGGACTCCCGCACGACGCTCGACTTCAAGCGCGACGACGAGATTCGTCCCGTGGTCGATGCCTTCAACGTCATGAAGAACGATCTCGATGAGGCGCGAGGCTCGCTCGTTGCGTCCCAAGAAGCCCGCTACTTCCTCGAACGTGCGATGGAGCGCGCGGATCGGTTGGCGGCCATCGGGCAACTGGCCGCCACCGTTGCCCACGAGATCGGCTCTCCGCTGCACGTCCTGATCGGCAGGGCTCGCGTTCTGGTCGAGCGCGAATGCGACCAGGAGCGCGTCCGTCACAACGCCGAGATCATCTCGTCCCAGGGGGAGCGCATCTCGAGGATCGTCGATTCGCTGCTGGCCTACGCCCGGCAGCGTCCCCCGACGAGTGCCACCGTCGTGCTGCCCCGGGCGGTGCGGGAGATCCTCGATCTTCTGGGCGTCGAGGCACGCGCCCGGCGCGTGGAGCTTACCCTGGACGCCGATCGGGACCTTCCGGCCTTGATGTGCGACGGGGATCGGCTGCAGCAAGTGGTGTTCAACCTCGTGCGCAACGGGATCCAGGTCTCTCCAGAGGGTTCGGCGGTCGAGGTCGTGCTCTCGCTGCATGACGCCGACAGATCCGTTTGCCTGGCGGTCGTGGACCACGGCCCGGGGATTCCCGTCGAGCAGCGGGAGCGTGTCTTCGAGCCCTTCTTCACCACGCACGCGAGCACCGGGGGGACCGGGCTGGGCCTGACGGTCGTGAAGTCCATCACCGAGGCCTGCGGGTGGAGGCTGTCCGTCGAGTCCTCGACCGACCACGGCACGCGCTTCGAGGTGCTGTTGCCGTTTGCACCGGAAAGAGAGGCCACATGAAGCGTGCAGGCCCGAACCAACCCCGCATCCTGTTGGTCGATGACGAGCCCGACGTGGTCGCCTACCTGCACGAGATGCTGGTCGACGACGGCTTCGTCGTCACGACCTGCACGAACGCCAAGGACACCCTCGCTCGCGTGGCGACCCAGGACTTCGATGTGGTCGTGTCGGACGTACGCATGCCCGACATGACGGGCACGGACCTGATGGCGGCCATCCACGAGCGCCGCCCCGAGCAACTCGTCCTGTTGATGACGGCCTACGGGAGCGTCGATCTGGCGGTCAAGGCGTTGCAGATGGGGGCCTGCGACTTCATCACCAAGCCGTTTCCGATCGAAGTGCTGTTGCAGGCGATTCGGCGCTCACTTCGCGAGCGCGAGATGCGGCGTGAGATCGTCCACCTGAGGACGACGCGAGAGCTGGACTACGATCCCGGGCTCGTCACGCGCAGCCCCGCCATGAAGCGCGTTCGCGAACTTGCCACGCGCGTCGCGCGGTCTGGTTTTCCGGTGTTCCTGTCGGGCGAGAGCGGCGTTGGCAAGGGCGTCGTCGCGCGTTTCATCCATGACCACAGCCTGCGGTCGGCGGGGCCGTTCGTGCAGGTGAACTGCGCCGCCTTGCCGACCTCAATCGCCGAGAGCGAGCTGTTCGGGGCCCGCCGGGGCGCGTACACCGATGCCCGCGCCGACCGTGACGGCCTGTTCCGCCAGGCGAATCACGGCACGCTGTTCCTGGACGAGGTGGGCGACATGGCGCCCGAAGTCCAGTCGAAGGTGCTGCAGGCGCTCGAGAGCGGCCGCGTTCGCCCGTTGGGCGCCGCCAGCGAGGTCGAGACTGACGTCCGGGTCGTCACCGCGACGAACCAGCCCATCGAAGACCTCGTGCGGGCCCAGACCTTCCGTGCCGACCTGTACTACCGCTTGGCCGGAATCCGGATCCACATTCCTCCGCTCAGGCAGCGGCCCGAGGATGTCGTCCCGCTGGTCGATCACTTCCTGGAGCGGGCTTGCCATCGCGCGGGGAGCCGACTGCTCGGCATCTCGTCCGCGGCGTTGCGCTGGCTGCTGGCGCAACCCTGGCACGGAAACGTGCGCGAGCTTGCCAGCGCGGTCGAGCGGGCCGTGGTGCTGGCGGAGCACGACGTGCTGATGCCATGCGACTTCGACGTGCAGGCGGAGGTGACGACCTCGAAGGACACCATGGACGTCGCGGTGCAGGAACGCTGGCCCCTCGCGGAGGTCGAGAACGCGTACCTCCGTCGGGTGCTCGAGGCCGTTGGCGGCAACAAGACCGAGGCCGCCCGGGTCCTCTGCATCGACCGCCGCACGCTATACCGCCGCCTCGGCGAAACGGACACCGAAGAAGCAGAAGTTCCGGATAGTCGCCGAGAGTAGCGAGGCCAGGGGGGCCGGCGGCCGATGGGCTATTGGCCCGCGGACGGCGCCGCCGTGACCGCCCCGGTGGGCGGCGTCGCAGGTTGGGTGGCCGCGCGCGCGGGGGCCTGGGGCTCCTTGATGTCCGCGAGGCGCTCGATGGTCGCGGTCTTCTTGAGCTCGTCGGTGAGTTTGCGCTTTTCGGAATAGAAGTTGCGGTTGGCCAGGGTCTCGGCGATCTGGTTCTTGACCTCTTCGAAGGCCTTCATCCGCTCCGGCCTCTTCTCGACGAGCTTGACGACGTGGTAGCCGAGCTGGGTCCGGATGGGGGTCGAGACCTCGCCGGGCTTCAGCGCGAAGGCCGCGTCCTCGACCTCCTTCACGTACCGGCCTTGAACGATGGGCTCCATCTCGCCGCCCTTCTTCGCCGACGCGTCTTCCGAGTGCTCCCTGGCCACATCCTCGAAGGGCTTCGTGCTCAACGCGGCTTGGATGACCTTCACCTTCTCGTCGGCGGTCCTGGTCTGCGCCTCGTCAGCGGTCTTGGGCACACGAACCAGGATCTGCTTGATGACCGCCGAGGGGCGCTCCGTGTAGAAGCGCTGGTTCTTCTCGTAGAAGGCGCGCACATCCTCGTCCGAGACCGCCAGATCGGCCTTCTTCCGGAGCAGCGCCGTCAAGGCGGCCTTCTGCCGGACGGTGTCCTTGATCTGCTCTTCGCTGGTCTTGCCGTACTTCAAGAAATTCTGGTACTGCTCCTCGGTCTTGAAGCGTTCCTTGTACTTAGCGAACTCGGCGGCAAACTCGGCGTCGCTCACCACAACACCTTCGGCCTTCACGGCCTGAGCTACGAGCAGGTCGTCGATCATGCGCGAGAGCGCGTCCCACTCGATGCGCGAAAGACGGTCGGCGGGGAGCGCGGCGCCCGCCTTCGCGACCTTGGAGACCTCGGCGTTGAAGGCCTCGGCGGGGATGTCAACACCGTTGACCCGGGCGACGATGCCGGTGAATACCCTCGGCTCGCCGGCTCCGGGTGCGGCGTCGGCCGGCGCGGGCGCCGCGGGAGTGGTCTCGACGCTGGAGGGCGTTACGACGGGTTGTGCGGACGCCTGCTCGGAGGGCGGCGTCTCGCCGTTCTTGGTCGACTGGCAGGCCAACAACCCCAGCGCGAACAACACGGGCACCAGAAGCGTCCTCATCATCGTCCTCCAATGGTCCGGCGAGCCCGCTATGGCATGCAATCGATATGCCGCCTTCGACTCCAGGAACCGGAACGCCGCGTGCATGTGACGCCCCTCGTTGAACAGCTCGACGAGTACGACGATGCGATGGTACCCCCTGATGGCCGTCATTCTGGTACTTGGCGTCCTGGCTGGTTGCCGGCAGCCGAAGAAGCTGGTGCTCACCAACGAACAGAAGGAACGGGTGGAGGCAAACCTTCTCAAGGCCGCGCCGGAGCTCAAGAACCCCCTTGGCACCGAGCTCGGCGGCGCGATCCGCCTGCTCGGCGTCGATCTCGATGTCTCGTCGGCCAAGCCCGGCGACAAGCTCGAGATCACCTACACCTGGGAGGTCCTGAAGGAACTTCAGGGCGAGTGGAAGATCTTCGGGCACCTCGAGAAGGAACGCGTGAAGCGACAGATCCTCGACCATCACGCCATCGGAGAGTTGTACCGCGTCGACCATTGGAAGGCGGGGGACATCATTCGAGACGTGCAGCGCGTCACGATCGACCGCGACTTCCCGGCCGGAACGGCCGACCTGTGGGTGGGGCTCTTTGACGAGGCGGCCTGGCGTACCCAGCAGCAGAACAAGCGCTTGCCCATCACGACGCCCGGCAAGGCCCGCGCCGACAACGACAGCCGCGTGCTGGCGGCCACTCTTCTGGTCGAGAAGGGCGCGCCCCCGTCGAAGTGAACGAATCGAAGAAGAAGAAGACGGGAGGCGCCCCGCCCCCCGGGTGAACGCCCGCCGGGTAGGAGGAGGAGTCCGAGCGTTGCCACGGAGGACGGGTGCGCTCCCGACGTCTAACCCAAGCAATTCCCACGCCATGGTCACGCCGCACGGGGCCGCGACCTGCAGCGGTGGTTGTCGATGCCGTCGATGCCGCTGTGGCCCTACCCTGAGAACCATCGGCTCAAGCGGGTATTCCAGGGCGAACGACCCCGGGGGCGCTCGGCCCACGAAGCCGTGACCGTGGCAGAAATGTACCGACACCGAGGCGTCGTTGTATGCCGGGGTACGTGGCGACCGTTGCGATATCTGCCCGCGGCCCCCGAGGGTCTTCGAACGCCTGCCGGTGGCGCACTTCTTGCTACCTCGACCGCCGAGGCGACAACGCCTTGGGAGAACGGGGAGTCACGAATCGTGCGATTCGCGCCAGTTGGCAGAGACCATTCGAGCGTCGGCTGGCTGCTCTGCTGCCTATGGCTGACGTCGGCGGGGTGCTCCCGGTGGTCAGACTCCGGCTCCGAGTCGTCCCCCGAAGCATCCCTGCCAGCGCCACTGGTGGAGTTGGAGCCCCGCTACCGGACGGCGGTTTCGAATGCGAGGCGGTGGCTGGACGGCTTGGTGGTAGACCCCTTTGAGCTCAGAAAGGCCGGGATCAAGGGAAAGAAGAAGCTGGTCGAGTACCTGGGCGCGTACTATCGGCTGTGGCAGGTCGCGCCGGATGCCGACAAGCCACGACTCCTGCATCGGATCCGGGAGATCGTTGCGGTCACCTACACGGACCGATACCATGACATGGCTACGATCAGCGATCGATGGTTCAAGCAGGACGCCACGTCGTACCTGCGCGGCGCCGTGCTCATGGAGAGGCTGGGGCTCGACACGAGGAGATACCGCGAGGAGATCCGGAGCATCCACGGGCGACTGAACGACCACATGCCGACCCGGGGGCCCCACCAGCGCCGAACATTCCACTGGTACTACCAGACCTTCGGGCTGACGGAGCCTTTCCCCCTGGCAGACGCGCTCGACGCCGGCGTCATCGCGCGCAGAGTCAGTCCGGCGTCAATGACCAACGACGATGCCTATGCTCTGACGCACGAGATCTACGGGCTCTACGAGTACGGAGATCGCCTGGACATCGACCCCTTCAGTGACGCGTCGAAGGCGTACTTGCGCACGACGCTCGACGCGCTCGGTCAGCGGTATCTGGAGCAGGGGAACCCCGACCTCGCCGCCGAGATCCTGGAGTGCCTCCACTACTTGCGTCTGCGCGGGGAGCCGATCTACCTCGACCTCGTGCGCTACCTCCTGGATTCGCAGAACACCGACGGCTCCTGGGGCGTCTACGAGCGACGCCGCGTGAAGTACGGCGCCTTCGTGAAACAGGGCTTCCAACTGCACACGACCAAGGTCGCGATGGGAGCGCTGGTCTCGGTCTTCGAAAGAACGGGGAGGCAACCATGAACGACGTGCGTGACCCGGCTGCCCCGCGGCCCGTGGGTCGCCTTGCCGCCGGCGGAGTGCTGGTCACCGCGGTCTCTGGAATCGGACTTGCCGCGTACCTGGCCTGGCACAAACTGCAACTCCTGTACGAGCCGGGCTTCGTGTCGAGCTGCAACGTCAACGACGCCGTCAACTGCGATCGCGTGAACACCTCCGCGTGGTCCGAGCTGTTCGGCCTGCCCATCGCGCTCTACGCCATACCGCTGTACGCCGTGGTCGCGTGGACCGCGTTCCTCGCGCTTCGGGCATCGCGATCGCGCGACGAGAAACTGGAAGGGCTCGGCCTGCGGGCCATGGGCTTTTCGGTTGGCGCCGGGCTGATCGCGTGCCTTGCGTCGGTGACGCTGGCGGCGTATTCGTCCGTCGTCCTGCAGACGTGGTGCCTGCTCTGCATCGGCTTGTACGCGACGAGTCTCCTGGTCTTCGGCTTGTCGCTGGTGGCGGTTCGCACGGGCCCGGTTCGGGCGCTGGCCGGTCTCATCGGCACGCTCCGCCGGGTCGAGCGCCCGGTAGGTTCCGTCGTCGTCGTGGCCCTGGTGGCTGCAGGATTGGCCTGGCAGGACTACAGCATGGCCAAGGCGTCGTTCGTGGAAGGCACCACCGAACGAATCGAACAGCAGATTGCGTCCGGTGTCGGCGCCGCCGCCGTTGCATCTTCCGCGTCGTCCGTGGAGACGACCACAGCCAGCCCGTCGGTCGCGCCGGGTGTGCCGATGGGCTCGAAGTCCGAGGAGGGCTACGCGTTTTACCTGACGCCGCTCGATGATCAGGACCAGGTCTTCGGGAACCCGAACGCGACCGTGACGGTGGTGAAGTACGCCGATTTCGAGTGCGCGTTCTGTCGGTTCTTCGCCACCAGCATCAAGCCGGTCATGGACAAGTACAAGGACCGCGTCCGCTTCGTGATGAAGCAGTTCCCGATGAACCCGGCGTGCAACCCATACATGCAGGGGTACGACAAGCACCCCAACGCGTGTCACGCGGCCCTGGCGTCGGTATGTGCGGGAAAGCAGGGCAAGTACTGGGAGATGCACGACCGGCTCTACGAGAGCTCGCCTCGCGTCGACGCGGCCACGAACCGGCAGTCCGCCCAGGCGCTGGGGCTCGATCTTGCGGTCTACGACGCGTGCCTGGCCGACCCTGCCACCACGGCGCGGGTGCGCTCCGACATCCAGATCGCCATCAAGGCCGCCATCAACGGGACGCCCCGCACGTACGTGAACGGCCGGCTCATGACGGGCGCGAACTCGGCAGAGGCGCTGGAGTACTACCTCACGAAGGCGTTGGAGGATCCCGCGGCATTCGGCCCCCGGCTTCAAGCGAGCGTACCGCCGGTTGCGACCGCTGACGAGGGCGGCAGGCAACAGATGGTTCGGGCTCAGACGACGGGCGGTTCGTTCTTCATCGACCCGTACGAGTGCGTGGTCACGCGGGACGGGAAGGCCGTATCGATGCCCGGGGTAGAACCCGCCATGGTCGGCTACGACGAGGCGACCAGCGCCTGCGGTCGGTCGGGCAAGCGCCTCTGCACCGAAGAGGAGTGGGTCTCGGCTTGCGCCGGGCGAGCCGCCGAGGACGACAACCACAACAGCTGGTTCAACGATGACACCATTGAAGGCAACCTGTACCCGTACGGTCTGTTCTACGAAACCGGGTTCTGCCATGACGACGCCGACAAGGGCACGGCCTTCCCGGTGGTGACGGGTTCCCACCCGGACTGCAAGACGGCGTCGGGCATCTACGACCTGGCCGGTAACAGTGGCGAGTGGGTCGCGACCCGGCCGGGCAAGCCGGGGCTGATGGGCGGTACCGCGAGTGCTGGCGCTGGTGCGACGTGCAACCGCCGCGCGTCGACCTTTGGCGTCGGATATCGGAACCAGACCACGGGGTTCCGGTGCTGCGCCGATCGGAGCATCGAGATGGCGCCGGTTTCGGCGGAACAGGTAGCGCCCAAAGAGCTGGTCGCGGTCGGTTCACCGATGCCTCCGTTCGCGGTCGCGGACTCGAAAGGGCAGCCCGTCGACATCACGGCGCTGAAGGGCAAGGTCGTGCTCGTGACCTTCTTCGCGTCCTGGTGCGGGCCGTGCAAGAGAGAGTTCCCCGTGCTGGTCGACCTCTACAAGAAGTTCCGTGACCGTGGGTTCGAGGTGGTGGCGATCGGCGTGGACTCGACCGCCAGTTTGTCGTTGACCTTCGCGAATCAGTTTTCGCCGACGTTCCCCATCGTACCCGACGAGGCGTCAAATCTCATGGGGCGGTTCGGGGTGTACGGCATGCCGGCGACGTTCATCGCTGATCGCGACGGGATCATTCGCTTCAAGGGGGATGAGTTCGCGCCCGACGTGGCCATCTCGAAGCTGAACGCCACGATAGAAGGGCTAATGTGACGGAAGAACGAACGCATGCTGCGAATTGACGTGCGGTTGAACCCCGCTACGCTGCGGGGCGTTAGGTTCACTTCTTCAGGGGGAGGTGCGTGATGCGGTTGGCGTGTTTCCTGGTTGTGGTGTTGTCGGGGTTCCTGCTCGCGTGCGGAAGCAGCGGTGGAGGCTCGGAGGATGTGGCCGACACGTCTGGGCCGGATGCAGTGGAGGTCTCTCCTGACGTCGAAGAGGTCTCTCCCGACGTGAAGCCCGACGTCTGCGAGGCGCAGTGCGGCGGCAAGGAGTGTGGCGACGACGGTTGCGGCGGCCAGTGCGGCACGTGCACCGCGCCCGCGACGTGCAACGCAGCAGGCGTGTGCGAGACCGTCTGCGAGGCGCAGTGCGGCGGCAAGGAGTGTGGCGACGACGGTTGCGGCGGCCAATGCGGCACGTGCACCGCGCCCGCGACGTGTGACGCTAACGGCGCGTGCGTCGACGAGTGTGTTGCGCTGCCGTCGACGTGGCAGGCGGCGGGGGTCGTGGACACGTTCGCGACCGTCGACACAGACGCCGCGGTCGAGGAGCTCTGCCCCGACGTCTCGGGCGACGGCCTCGGCGACAACGCCCTGAAGGCGATCGCCGGTCTCGTCAACCCGGAGATGGCGGCCGTGCTGGCCGATGGCCTCCCCGCCATTGCGTTCGAGTTCGTCGATTTGGGAGACGGCGCCGACGACTCGGTCTTCGTCAACGGCTTCGTGGGGCAGTTGGACCTGGATTCCGGCGTCGTCCTCATCGACCCCGCGTCCTACGATCCCGGTCAGTGCACGCCCAAGGTCCATCTGCCGGCCACCGTCGACGCCTCCGGCGTGCTGTCCGCTGGCCCCGGCGACGTCCCACTCATCATCCCGTACGAGGGGTTGATCATCCAGGCGACCATCCAGCAGGCACGGTTGACGGGCCACCTGGTCTCGACGGCGAACGGCGTCACGCTCTCGGGTGGAATCCTCGCCGGAGTTTTGGCCAAGGCCGAGGTCGACGCCCAACTGGCCTCGCTCGAGACGCAGTGCGGCGGGGCCGAGCCCGTCTCGTTCTGCGAGTACCTGCCCGTGCTGAAGGACCTGCTGCCGACCTTGCTGTACGACCTCGACCTCGACGACGACGGAGAGAACGACGCCGGCTCGGCCTGCATGCAGTTCACGCTGAAGCCCGCGACCATCGGCGGCTACCTCGTACCCTGCGAGCCCCAGTGCAACGGCCGCGAATGCGGCGACGACGGCTGCAGCGGGGTCTGCGGCGCCTGCGCGGCTCCCGAGTCGTGCGACGCGGCCGGGCAGTGCGTCGAAGACTGCGCCGACCTGCCCACGGCCTGGGCCCCGGCCGGCGCAGTCGACGTGTTCGCCGCGGTCGCCGAGGCGGCCACGGTCGAGGCCGTCTGCCCCGACGTATCGGGCGATGGCGTCGGAGACAGCGCGCTCGCGGCGCTGGCCGGCGTCGTGAACCCCCAGATCGAGGCCGCCCTGGCCGATGGTAGCCCGTCACTGCTGTTCGAGCTTACCGATTACGAGTCCGGCGCCGACGACTCGGTGGCGTTGAACGGCTACCTGGGCGAGCTGAACCTCGTGAGCGGAGACGCTCTCCTGTACCCGGATTCCTACGATCCGGGCATGTGCACGCCCAAGGTCAACCTGCCGGCGACGGTCGACGCGAACGGCGTCGTAACCGCCGGACCGGGCGACGTCGCCATCGTCCTGCCGTACGAAGACCTGGTCCTGAACGTGACGGTCCACGACGCGCGGATCACGGGCCAGTTGGCCTCGACGGCCGGAGGCCTCGCGCTCACCGACGGCGTGCTGGCCGGGGTGCTGACGAAGGCCGACATCGACGCGCAGCTCGCGAACCTGGCAGTCGCGTGCGGCGTGACCGAACCCCCGTCGTTCTGCGAGTACCTGCCGATGCTGACCGACCTGCTGCCGGCCGTCCTGTACGACCTCGACCTCGACGACGACGGAGAATACGACGCCGGCTCGGCTTGTATGCAGTTCACGCTGAAGCCCGCGACCATTACCGGCTACGTTCCATCCCTCTGACCTGGGGCTTGCTCTCGCGCGGGTCGTTGTCCACTGATGAAAGGACGGCCGTGGACCTCCTGGCTTTGTCGATCGGACTCGCTGCACTGCTGGCGTTGAACGCCTTCTTCGTGCTAGCGGAGTTCGCCATCGTGAAGGTACGAACGTCCCGCGTGGCGCAGTTGGTGGCCGCCGGGGATCCCCGTGCCGTCCTGCTCACGAGCATCCAGGCGCACCTCGACGAGTATTTGAGCGTGTGCCAGGTTGGGATCACGCTGGCCAGCGTTGCGCTCGGCATGGTGGGCGAGGCGATCGCCAGCGCAATCCTCGGGGGTGACGGCGGTGGCCCCGTCAGGTATGCCATCGCCATCGTGGTCTCGTACCTGTTGATTTCGGGCTCGCACATCCTGCTCGGTGAGCTCGTGCCGAAATCCATCGCCATCCGCGTCGCGGATACCTCTGCGTTGTGGTGTGCACGTCCGCTGCGACTCTTCCACCGGCTCTTCTTCCCGGCGCTCTGGGTGTTGACGCGGCTCTCGAACGGGATCCTGCGGCTCTTCGGGCTGGGCTCGTCGGCCGTCGAGGAGCCTCACAGCGAAGCGGAGCTGCGCATCATCCTGGACCAGTCCCAGGCGAGCGGCTTGATGTCGTTCCGGCGTCTGCTGTTCATGGAGAACGTGTTCGATCTCGGTGAGTTGACCGTTCGTGACGCCATGCGACCACGGATCCGCGTGCGCACCCTGGACGCGCGTCTTCCCTGGGCCGAGAACCTGCGCGCGATTCGTGGGTCGCGCTATTCGCGGTACCCGTTGATCGTCGACGACGAGGGACCCCCGACAGGCTTTGTGCATCTCAAGGATCTGTTCATCCGCGGTGGTGTCGGAGACCCGGACCTCGCGGCTCTCTCGCGGCCACTCCTTTCGACGAAAGAGACGGCTCCACTGGAGGGACTGCTGGCCACCATGCAGCGCCGTCGCCTCCACGCCGCGCTGGTGACCGACGATTGGGGACGCTGGACGGGGTTCGTGACCCTCGAGGACGTCATCGAAGAGTTGGTCGGTACAATCCGGGATGAGTTCCAGGACGAAGAGCCGGTGCGACTGGCCGACGCCCTGGCCCTTGATCGCGTTCACTTCGACCTGAACGCCGGCACGCCCGTGGCGGCGGTCCGCGCGGCCCTGGCGCGCATGTCGGCAGACTCGTTACCTCTTCCTGCCGACCAGATCCTTCGGGCCGTGGAGAGCCGCGACCGGCCGGTGGGAAGCCGCCTGGGGGAGGGCGTCGGCTTGCGGTGCGCCCGCGTCGGCGGTCTCGCCAGGCCATTCCTCCTGGTTCTCTATGCGCCGCAGGGGTTGCGACTCGAGGGGACGCCCGAAAAGGCGCGCCTGCTGTTCGTGCTGCTCACCCCGGCCGGGCAGGCCCGCGTTCACCAGCGGCTGCAGTCGATCCTCACCACCCTGCTGCACGAGAGCGACTACGTGAAGGAGCGCCTGCTGGCGGCGACCACGGCCGAAGAGGTCTTGGAGGTGATTCGGACCGGCG
>Ga0172369_10003297_pt1 | contig 21386 bp, 18 predicted proteins | sample LakKiv25m_FD_114539 | JGI IMG/M metagenome (GOLD analysis project Ga0172369, IMG submission 114539) | Freshwater microbial communities from Kabuno Bay, South-Kivu, Congo - kab_022012_11.25m | ecosystem: Environmental > Aquatic > Freshwater > Lake | place: Democratic Republic of the Congo...
AACCACCACAGGAGTAGCTCTATATACATATATGTCTAATGCTTTACTTCTTATCCCTTCATTGAGAGAAGGTTCTGATACGTCATTTTCTTGTAAAACACATTGTGTTTTTTCTATTGCCTGATGGACTGTATCGTTATCAGTTCCAATCTCATAAGTTCTCCCATCACAAAAAACTCTGACCTTGTTTGATGGACTCTCTGCGTTACTCTGCGGCATAGCAATCGGCGACAAAGCAACAGTAAACAGAGGCATAAAAGCCAAGAGTGAAATAGCTGATCTAGTTTTAATATTTGAAGATAGTAAGTATTTTCTTGTCTTACTTAAAATGAACACCTACCCTTTTACACAATACTCACGGGGTATACATTTTTATTACCCTTATGTCCTGCTTTTTTAGACACGTTGCCCATTTTACCCACATCCCTATCCCATGTCAAGCACTTTTATTGAAAGTTGGAATGTTAGAAGTGTTTGAATTGTTGGATTTGCATTTTATATCTTTAACATTTTCTACAAATTGAACAGCTAGAACATTTAATTCATCTTCTCTATTGGCGCATATATCACTGAGAGCACTTTGGTACCGACATTCTCAAAAGCTACACTCATCTCATCCCCTTTCACGTCCTGAACAATTCCTGCTCCAAACTTATCATGAAGAACTTTCTCTCCGGGTTGAAACTGTGGTACTTTCTTCTCATATTCCTTAGCATCTAGATTTACTTCAAATCTATTGATATTTTTCTTTAGACTACTTGGGATGTCAGAAATAAAACGCGATGGCGGATTAGACTGATAACCTCCATATAGAAGCCTCCTTCTTGTATGTACCATGTACACTCTCTCCTTTGCTCTGGTGATTCCGACATAACAAAGTCGTCTCTCCTCCTCCATCTCTGCTATGTCAAGTTGAGTGCGGGAGTGCGGGAATATACCTTCCTCTAAACCAGCTATAAAAACAACCGGGAACTCAAGGCCCTTCGCTGCATGAAGTGTCATCAAAGTCACTGAACGTTCATCCTCAGAATAGTTGTCAATATCAGAAATAAGTGCTACTTCCTCTAGAAAGTTTTCTAGATTGAACTCATCTTTCCCTTTTGCAAACTCCTCTGCAACTGACAGAAGTTCCTTCAAGTTTTCCTGTCGCTCCTCTCCCTGTATAGTTTTGTCATCAAGCGAGTCAAAATAGCCACTCTTCTTCATAACTTTTTCAATAAACTTCACAAGCGAGGCACTATCTTTCTCCTTTTCCAAATCGATAATGACTTTCAGAAATGACTCAAACCCCGAGAATGCCTTCCCTGAAAGAATGTTATCTAACCTCACTTTTTCTAGAATATCCGCCAAGCTACTGTCGGACCTGATACCCTGCTCAAAAAATCCTTTTATCTTTTTAAGAGATACTGCCCCTATCCCTCTAGGCGGAGTATTAATAATCCTTTCAAGTGCCACCCAGTCCTTCGGATTCTCAATAAATCTAAGATATGAAACAACGTCTTTGATTTCCTTGCGCTCATAGAATCTCACACCACCATATATACGATACTTGATACCTATTTTTAAGAACTGCTCCTCCAATGCTCGTGATTGAGCATTTGTCCGATAAAGAATAGCAAAGTCACTTAAGTCCCGCGCCATGGAGCCAATCTCTTCTATAATAAACCGACCCTCTTCCTGCTCATCCCGCGCTTCAAAAAGAAGTACTGGTACGCCCAAAACATTGTCCGTCCAAAGCTCCTTGTCACTTCTGTTCTCATTCTTTTTAATCACACTATGTGCGGCGTCAAGAATAGTTTTTGTTGATCTATAATTTTGTTCAAGTTTGATAACTTTGGCATTCGGATAATCTCTCTCAAAGTCTAAGATGTTTTGAAAGTTCGCACCACGCCAAGAGTATACGCTCTGCCAGTCATCCCCTACTACACAAACGTTCTCATTGCGTTCCGCCAACAACCGGGCAAAAGTATACTGAGCATGATTTGTATCCTGATACTCATCTATATGTATGTACTTAAACTGTCGCTGATACTTCTCTAAAATTTCCGGATTTTTTCTGAATATTTCTACCGTTTTCATTATAAGATCGTCAAAATCCAGACTTTCCGCTTCCCGAAGCATCTTTTCATACTGTATATATACTCTCGATGCAGTCTCTTGCATGTATCCTTGTGATAGAGAAACATATTCCTTATCACTAATGAGTTCATTCTTTGCCGAACTTATATAGTTGCGTATTGTTTTCGGATTTACCTTCTTCTCATCTATTTGGAGCTCTCTCATAGCTATCTTTACTGCCCTTGTAGAGTCTCCGTCATCATAGATAGTAAAGCTAGACTTATACCCCAAAACTCCTATCTCTTTTCTCAATAACTTAGCACAAATAGCATGAAAAGTACCCATCGTGGGTCGTCGACCTGTGTGCCCTATTAACCTTTCCACCCTAGAGACCATCTCTTTTGCTGCTTTGTTTGTAAAAGTAACCGCCAGTATTCTCTCTGGTTCTACTTTCTTGTCGGAGATAAGATATGCAATGCGATAAACAAGCGTCTTTGTCTTACCGCTTCCAGCACCTGCCAAGATTAAAAGAGGACCTTCTGTCGTCCTCACCGCCTCTTTCTGCATATCATTTAAATCATCTAGGAAATCCGTCATATCTTTACATTATAACGGAAGTTTGAGTTGAGAGTAAGTATACAAAATCCAACATGCTCAAGGTTGAATAAAATATCTACAGAAAGTATACTTAACCAGCTACAAAAAATGGATGAAAGGAAGAAATTGGGAACTCTCTTACCTCCTCATGTGTTACTGGGGAAATCCTCTATAAAGAAGTCTATCCCTCATATCTCAATATGCTTTTACTCTCGACGCAATGATAGAAGCGATGAGATAATCATAGAGACCCTCAGGATGTTGCCCAACATAAATCTGAAAGTAGTTAGGGTAGCTAAAAATCTAGAAAGCATGGTTTGCCCTCCTTGCATGGATGCAAGTGACGAGAAAGAAAGATTAAGGGGGATAAATATGAAAAATTATATTCAAAACCTAAAGAGAACACGTAGATAATCCTACCATAGTCTTGTAGCAACCGCCCGACTCATAATCGGGCTTTTCTTATTTCTTATCCACTCTTATCGCCTGATCAGGACAGTGTATCTCACATATACCACAGGTTATACATTTACTGATGTCACACTTAACTGCGGGCGTACCAAAGTGACCATTCCTTTGCCCGTCAAAAGCCAGACATTTCTGAGGACATTTTTCTATACATAATCCACAACCTTTGCATAGAGCATCAAAGTTGGTCCATACTTTCTTTCCTTCTGAGAATGTCTTCGGCTTAAAGTCACGCATATATACTCTCCTTGTGGGTCATACTACTTATACCCATCTCCAGTGCTCTTTTGTTGAAGTGTTCCATCTCCGGATGCTTTACATAAGCACGGGCAAGATTACTATCCAGAGCTTTCTGAACATTGCCTATACTGACTCCATCAATCAGACTTAAGATAGCTCCCAATATAATAACGTTGAAAGCTCTAACATTCATCTTCTCTTTTGCTATAGACATGGCTACAACAGGAACTTTTCTGTTTTTAATGTTAGACAGGCTTTCCTCTGACACCAAATCTCGGTCATACATTATAACTGTATCCTTCTTGATACAACTCAGTATCCTTGGTGCGGCTCTGTCTGCCAAAACTACCAGAATATCTGCATATTGAAACTTCGAAAAGCCTATTTCCTGATTTGCTATTTGAACAAATCCTAGCGAGACACCTCCTCTTTGCTCTACGCCATAGTTAGCAACATAGGAGACTTTGTTCCCCGATAGATATGCTCCATCAGTCAAGACTTTTGATATGACCTGAACTCCCTGTCCTCCTTCTCCAGCTATTAAAATTCTCTTTAAATATTTCATTTTTTTATCTCTCCCAAAGGAAACTCTTTCTTCATGTTGTCCAAGAAATCGCAAGTCTTTTTAGCATCTGTCTTCCAATTCGTCGGACAGTAAGATAAAACTTCAACGAAAGAAAACCCACGACCATTTATCTGATTATCAAGTGCATTTTTCATATACTGGTATACTTGTGGCGGACTTGATACAGCGCACCTAGCCAAATAAGCACCTTCGTGAGCTACGCTCTTCAGTATTTCCGGCCCCATAAAGGGTTTATCATGGGTAAATGCTCCTTCGGGAGTAGAGTCTGTTACTTCATGTGACATAGTAGTTGGAGCCATCTGTCCTCCGGTCATAGAAAACATAGTGTTGTTTACCAATATCACAGATATATTATCATTCCGGTAGCAAGCATGTATAAGGTTCTGAAGTCCGATGGAGTAGCCTCCACCGTCTCCCATATAGGCTATAACTATCGCATCTTTCTTACCCATCTTCATACCTACCGCCGATGCTGTCGTCCGACCATGATGAGTCTGGAGAGTATCAACGTCATAGAAATCCCAAGAAAGTAGAGAACAACCAATATCAATGGCAAATATAGCCTTTTTCTCTATCCCCATCTCAGAGATTAGCTTCCCCAGTTCTTTCAGGATGATTGAGTGACCACAACCGGGACAAAAGTTTGACGGCTTTGATGATTCCTTTATTGAACTTGTATATCTTGGTTGTATCACTAGAGCATCTCCTTCACTTCTTGTTCTATTTCCTCGGGCATTATGCCTATAGCAGGCTTATACAGGCGTCTTATCTCAATATCACATACACCATATAGAGTCTCTCTAACTATACGACCGAACTGCCCGTTTGCTGACTCACATATCAGTATCTTCTTTGCCCCACTGACCGCCTTCTGAAGTGCCCTCGTGGGAAATGGCCTCATCGTCAGAGGCCTAAAAAGACCGACTCTTAATCCTTCCTTTGTCAGTTCCTCTATAGCTGTCTTGGCTGAGTTTGCTACCCCGCCCCAAGCACATATCAAAACATCGGGGTCTTTTGACCCTATAGTCTCAGACTCTACTATCTTTTCCGAAGCTTTTGTATATTCTTCGAAATGTTTCAGAAGTACTTCGTACAACTCATGTTCCTGTGAGTAGCAGTTCCTTAAGTTTTGCGGTTGTAATCTTGGATTTAAAAAGAATGCTTCAGTGGAAACAATCTCCTCCTTTTTAGGCTGCCAGGCGTTAACTTCACTATAAGTCTTCCCTAGATATCCATCGGAAAGAATAAACGTCGGAAATCTATATCTCCACGCCGTATTGAATGCCTTTATCGTCATATCATAGAGCTCCTGCGAGTTCGAAGGTGCATAAACTACCCTGAGACCTTCTCCGTTACCTCCCATACGTGTCAGATTCAGCTCCTGCTGTGAGTATATTACAGTCCCTGTAGAAGGTCCCCCTCTCTGACCAATATAAGTCACTGTGGGGATTCTCATCGCTTCTGCCATAGACAGTGGATCCTGCATTAGAACATTACCCACTCCAGCTGTCGCCGTCCAAGCTTTCCTTCCTACTGTAATCCCGCCTATCATAGCAAAGCCGGATGCCGGCTCATCTTCTGCCTGAAGAAATACTAAACTTTTATTACTCTTGGCTGCTTGAGCCCAATGCGAAAGTATTTCCGTTGATGGAGTTATCGGATATCCGCAGAACATATCGGCACCGACAGCTAAGGCCGCCTTTATCACTGCCTCATTTCCGGTCATTAAAGATGTACTTGTCTTAGTTGGAACCACAAACCCTCCTTATTTACCCAATTCTAACACACTAACATTCAATCGAAAAATAAAAAATTTGTTAATACTTATGTTCTAAACTATAATTTAGAAAAGGATACGAAAATGACAACCAAAACACCAAAGACCGGTCTTATTAATCAAATAATAAATCAGATAGGCGCAAAAAAACTTATAAAGATTGCGGGCGCTGTAACAATCATTGCAGGTGTCGGCTCAATAATTTCCGCAGGTACCTTCTTAACTGGGTCAGCAACAATTGACGGAACCGGAAAAAGTATTTTGGAATATTATTCTAGCGTCGGCGTCGACATAGACAACTATTTTAATTATGGAATGTTAAGAGGCTTTATTGTTGGTCCAATTGAAATCTTAATAGGTTTGGGCCTGATTAAATGTAAGGGGTGGTCTAGAAAAACATTTTTAGTTCTTTTGATTTATTATTTTCTTCATCAAATACTTTATGAATATCTTTATGAGACAAGGTATCTAATACCGCATTTACATGATAGTGAAGAATGGATAACAAGGAGTTATTTTACCTTGATAGTAACCCTTTTGAGCATTCCGTTATGGATATATGTATTTACACGTCCAAAATTAAAGTCAGAATTTAAGTAAATCTTTATACTAGTTCTTTTACACGTTCTAACTGTAAATCCAAAATAATCTTACCATCCACGGCTACACACTTCTTATCAGTAACTTTCAGGGGATTTATGTCTATTTCTTTTATTTCCGGAAAGTCTATCATTAACTGGGAAATACCCATGATAGACCGGATTATCTTGTCTATATCACACTTCTGCCTGCCTCTGAATCCATGTAATATTTTAGCTGCTTTGATATCATCTATCATTTTCAAAGCTTCGGTACGGGAAACTGGAGCTATTCGATATGACAGATCTTGAAATGCCTCTACGTATATACCTCCGATGCCAAACACTACAACAGGACCGAAACTGGAGTCTCTCTTCGCTCCTATAAATATCTCTACTCCCTCCTCTTCCATCTTATAGACAGTCATTGCCTGTGAATTCTCATGGGGAAAAACCTTCCCAATCTTTCCTTTGATAGAGTTATATGCTTGGGCTAGGGCTTTCCTATCTTCAATACCTACTACTACACCGCCGACTTCTGTTCTGTGTACCACTCCGCTTACAGCAGTCTTCAGTACTACCGGATATCCCACCTTGATAGCACCTTCTTTGAGCTGACCCCAATTTTCCGAATAGGCTCTCCTGACTGTTTCTATACCATAGGCATCAAAAACATCAAAAACTCCATACTCCCCCTGAGAAACATTTCTGCTTTTTCTCTGACTAGCTTCTCTGATTATTCTCTCTGCCTTGGCCTTTTTATAGTTTCCCTGACCGACATTTTCACTTTTTTCATTCAGCTTTTTTCTAAACTCATGATATTTATAAAGTACATCCAGAGACTTTACCGCCCTCTCGGGAAAGTTGTACACCGCTACTTTGTTTTCTTCTAAGAAATCTACCACTGGTTCTACCCTTGTTCCTCCCATAAAGCAAGCCGCAACAGGCTTTCCATGTTTCTTTGCGTCAACTATAATCTTGGCCGTTTTTTCTACCTCCGTCATAACTTGAGGAGTCAAAATAACAATTAATGCATCCACATTTTCATCTTTTATGGTTTCTCCTATCGCCAGACGATATCTATCGGATAGAGCATCACCCAAAATATCTATCGGATTATCGGTTGCTGCCTCGGCTGGAAGATTCTCTACCAAAACTCTTTTTACTTTTGGACTAAACTTCGCTAACTTCAGAGCTGTCTTATCTAGAGCATCCGCTGTCATCACAGCCGGACCGCCCGCATTTGATATTATTGTCACTCTATCCCCCTTCATTTCAGGAGAAAAAGAGAAAATACGAGCGAAGTCAAAAAGGTCTTCTAGACTATCTGCTTGAACAACACCACACTCGTCAAAAGCAGCACTGACCGCTACACTAGATCCTGTCACACTGCCTGTGTGAGAAGATACAGTCCTTGCTCCGTCTCTCGTTTTGCCTGATTTGACTATTATCAAAGGTTTCTTTGCGACAAGTTTTCTGGCATTTTCCATAAATCTTTTACCATCATGTATGCTTTCTAGATATCCTAGCACTACTTTTGTCTTATCATCATGATATAGAAAATCTAAAATATCATTCTCATCTATATCAAGTTTGTTACCCATTGAAACAAACCTGGAAAAACCAATTTCGTTATAACCTGCCCAGTCCAGTATTGCGGTACATATTGCTCCAGACTGAGATAATAGTGATATAGACATAGGATCCGGCATACTCTCGGCAAACGATGCATTCATCTTGCTCCAGCTATCAATAATACCCAGACAGTTTGGGCCTAAGATTCTCATATCATATTCGCTGGCTGTTTCCATTATAGCTGTTTCCAGCTTCTTGCCGTTTACTCCTGTCTCTGAGAAACCAGCTGAGATTATTATTACTGACCTTATACCTTTCTCGCCACAGTCTCGGATGACAGCTGAGACCGCCTTCGCCGGCACAACAACTACAGCTAAGTCAACAGTACCTTCTATACCAGATAGAGTCTCATAGAGTTTATCTCCGCCAATACTCCCTCCCTTTACATTGACTCCATATACTTTGCCTTTGAAACCGTACTTCTGAATATTCTTATAGACTAAAGAGCCAAGCTTCTCCTTGTTTCGAGAAGCTCCTATAACAGCTATTGATTTGGGTGAAAAAAAATCCCTCAGCATAATCTAAATCTAGAGTAATGAAAAAGTTGATAATATCTTTTTCAAATCCTCCAGATACCCTCCGTTATCATAAAAATCATAAACCTTACCGCTTTTTTCTAACTCCACAACATTTATTTCTGTGGAACTTTCAGAATCTATAAAAGTATAACGGATAGCAGATATCCCATTCACTTTCATAGAGCTTTTCTTTGTTGATTTGCTTGATCTGAAGCCATCTGAAGCCTTTTGGCTTGCAGGATAAATCTTCAACTTTATAGGAACAAAATATGAACTCTCTTTTGCTGCCTGGGGCAACTGACTACTGGCAACAGCCACCCATGATGTGCCATCTGATTTTTTATATTCTTTCGCATACCAATTCTTGTCATACTTGAAGGTAAAACCTGTGCTTTGAAAAGTCTGCGTCGTACTGCCTACTACTGCCTTCTTGCTGACCACGCTCGCCTTCGGTTTTGCGTACTCCTTGGAAATCCATCCTTCTTTTCCATCATAAGAGACCTTGTACCAACCTTCTATTTCTTCTTTCGCTTCTAAAACCGTACCATCCGGAATCTGACCAATCTTTTGAGCGCCTTCGCTGTGATCATCTCTCATGTTCAGAGGGTAACCATCCGTGCTAACAACTACACTGATTTTCTTGGCTATAGGATTGTCGCCAGACTCTGTCTTTATAGATATCTTGTCCTTACCATCAGGAATATGTGTCTTTATATTGTACAAACCATATAAAACAATTCCAGTGAAAATAATCCCAAGAACAAAGAGAACTTTCTTTTTTGCGGGATTCATCCCTCTCTTAATCCTTGTCTTTGTTGGTACTCTTGAAAGCACTATGTCACCTTCGCCTTTCTGTCTCTGGCTAAACTCTCTCTGATTTCCTTCATAGTCATCAACCCTGTTTGTGCCCCAATATACTTCACTACATTAGCTGAGTTTGCTGCTGCTAGTCTCAAGGACTCTTTCCTCCCTAAACCTTTTATAACACATGCCAAAAATGTAGACCCAAAAGCATCCCCAGCTCCTGTGGTATCGACTGCTCTTCCACTGCCAAAAGAATCTTCAAAAATAATGTTTTCTTTGTCTGCATAATAGCTTCCTCTGACCCCATCTGTCATTACAACGCTTTTTGGTCCCATTTTTAAAAGTTCTAACATTAATGCTCTCTCGCTCTCTAGCTCAGAATGTGCAATCGATCCCACAAGTTCCTCGGCTTCTTCTTTGTTCAGACTTAATATATCAACATGCTCTAGCACATTTTTGAGGCCTCTATACCCCTTCTTGAGCTGAGTAGACCCCGGATTGAAAGCTATCTTTATTTTGTTATCGGAAGCAATCTTTAGAATATCGGGAAGTACTGCGTCAGAACTGCCCGTAAGTGACGCTATATAAAACCATTTGGTGTTTTCCATCTCATCTTGATTCTTCAACCTCAGAAAATCGTTGGCTCCACGATGCAAAAAGGCAATATGCTCTCCCTTATCTATCACAATTATTGAAAGGGCTGTGTGATTGTCCAGATCCACACCCACAAAAGATGTATCAACATTTAAACTCTTCAGAGTAGTCACTATAGAATGAGAGCTTTCATCTTCGCCTACATTGACACATGGAGCTGTGTTTAGGCCTAGCTTCGCAAAGCTTATTGCTGCATTGAATGCTCCTCCGCCATAGTTAAAATGCGCTTCGTCGGTAAGAATCTTCTGACCGTATTTGAAACTAAGCATTTTCTCTTGATTACAAGCTTCGTTTGGCAAGATAACCCCCTCTGAAGTTTTCAGGAATATATCTCTTGTCGCGCCTCCAAATGTTACTATGTCAAACATATTTGTTCTCCGAATGTTAGAACCGTTGGATCGCTTTGCTTGTTGTAATTGTTCGTCTCTCTCATTAACAGCTCCAACAATTTCCTCACTTCTAACATTTTAACAATTTATCCATAAAGTCTTTGCCATAAATATGCCCTAGTTTTCCCTTGGCACAGTCACTTTCTCCGAAATGATTCACCTTATCCTTATCTTTACCTCCTGATATCAGAACAGGAACTATATCATTTGAGTGATCTTTTAACTCACACGGTGTGGCATGGTCTCCTGTTATTGATATTACCACATTTTTCAAGTTCCGTATCTCTGGAATGGCCTTATCTATCTTCTCAATGAATCCTTTTTTCATCTTTGCGTCGCCAAAGTCCTCACCTGCCATATCAGTACCCTTGATGTGCAAGAAAACAAAATCATTCTTTTTCAAAGCTTTCTTTGTTGCCTTTATTTTAGCTCCAATATTTGTATCCATCTTCCCTGTTGCTCCTCTGACATTGACTATTTTCATTCCCAAGTATGCACCGATTCCTTTATATAGTGGCGCTCCGGCTATACAAGCACTTTTACGACCGAACTTATCTTTGAAGCTTTCTGTCCCCATCAGGTGACCATAACCTCTGGTTAATATGAAGTTAGCCGGAAGGAGGCCCTTCTTTGACCGCTTCTTATTTAGTTTATGCTCTTTTAGTATCTCATAAGTAAGATACTGATACCTTTCGAGTGCTCTGGCAACCGTTTTGCCCTCTCTTGTCTGGCCAAATGATTTAGGACGCAAAACCCTGACACCAAGCTTGTGTGGGCCCGCTTTGTGTGGGTCCGTATCAGAAATGTTAGAATTCTTTTCTTTCTTCAGATAATCCATTACTGGCTCACCACTCACAACTAACACCGCCCGATGAGAAAGTGAAGGGTAGATTTTGAACTTGACGTTATCTACCTCAATATTATTCACTGACTTACATAGATCCTTGACTGAATCTATGACGCCCGCTCTCGGATCAATCAGTTTCAGGCTCTCATCAACCGTGCCAAAGTTAACTCTGAAGGCAACCTCGTCACGACCTAGCTTCACACCGATTCCCAACGCTTCCAGGACTCCCCGCCCCGGGTGATCTTTTACGTAGTCATAACCTAGAATGGCCAGATGAGCTTCTTCGCTGGTAGGATATAGCTCCTTCGGCATAGCATTCATAACCCCGCAAACTCCACTCTTCGCCAGAAAGTCCATATTTGGAGTACTCGCTGCCTCAAGAGGCGTCTTCCCTCCAAATGCTTTGATAGGCCTATCACCCAAACCGTCAAGAATAACTAATAGTGTCTTTTTCATATACCCATTGTACCAAAATGAACATAAAATGATAACCAATAAAAAGAACCCTCTTGATTTCCAGAAGGCTCTTTTTATAAATTGCTATTTTGCAGCTGTGTCTGTGTCCGAATCTTGTGTTGGAGTACCTGCTCCCATTTCTTTATTCTTTTTGCTTGCTTCAAGCCCCCAAATGATCATCAATATAAAATTAACAATGGGGACAAATAGAAGTAATGCCATCCATTTGCTCTTGCCCAATGCTGCCTGAAGGATATTACCAAAGGTAAAGACATAGAAAAACGCTAGAGCAACTAACATAGCCAGATAAATAACTAGAACAAAAATACCAACCCCAGTCGCCGTGGCTGTATCTACAGTACCAGTAGTCTCTGTGCTAAAATCTGTTGTTGCTTGTGCTAAAAGTGTTAACATACCTATCACCTCCTTCCTGCCCGTCCGAAGCTCTGAAGAGCGAAGGCGGGTCTTTTTCTTTTCTGATGAACCATAATTGCTAATTCAAATAATACCCTAAAACAAATAATAAATCATTATCTTTTTACTTTCGAAAAATTTTCAGCAATCTCAGAGAGACGATTATACTTCGCTACTCTCTCACCTCTTGTTGGGGCCCCTATTTTTATATAAGAGCATCCTGCGGCTACTGCCAAGTCGGCAATAAATGTGTCGTTTGTTTCTCCGCTTCTATGGGAGACTATGGGCTCCCAGCCGGCAAACTTTGTCATCTTTATCGCCTCTACAGTTTCTGTAACTGTCCCTATCTGGTTTGGCTTTATTAAAACTGCGTTGGCAGCATTTCTATCTATACCACTCCTTATTCTCTCCGTGTTCGTAACAAAAAGGTCGTCTCCTACTAATATAACTTTATCACCAAGGCACTCATTCAAATGTTGCCACCCCTCCCAGTCATCTTCCGCCATTCCATCTTCTATAGACAGTATCGGATAACTTCTTGATATCTCTTCTAGATATGCCGTCATCTGATGAGATGTGAGAGCGATGTCTTCGCTACGCAAAAGATACTTTTTACTTTCTGCATCATATATCTCACTAGCAGCTATATCTAATGCAATCCTGACATCTTTACCCTCCTTAAGTCCTGCTTTCTGAATGGCTTGCATTATAAGGTCAAGCGCCTCTCTGTTCGAAGACAAACTCGGTCCAAAAGCACCTTCAAAACCAACATTTGTATTTTTCCCATTATCTTTCAGCACCTCTTCCAGAGATTCATATACAAGGGTAATCCTCCTAATAGTTTTATCAAAGTCTTCATTCCCTAGCTCAATCATATACTCCTGTATGTCAGCATTGCTGTCAGAGTGGCTCCCTCCTTCTATGATAACTGCTAAGGGGCTGGGGACTTTGCTTCCTTTCAAACCATAGACTCTACTTATCGTTTCATATAATTCTTCATCCTTTACTACAGAATGAGCTCTTATCGTAGCAAGAGAAACTGCCAGCATTGCATTTGCACCAAGTTTTTCTTTGCTGGTAGTTCCATCTATATCAAGCATCATCTCATCTATTTGTACTTGCTCAAAAACACTAACCCCAACCATTTTTGGGGCAATTAGTTTCTCAATATTTTCACAAGCCTTCAGTACACCCTTTCCTTTATGCCTAGTTTTGTCTCCGTCTCGAAGTTCATGGGCTTCGTATACCCCCGTAGAAGTACCGCTGGGCACAGAAGCAAATGATTTCACCCCATTTTCCAGTTCAACTTCTACTGAGACTGTTGGTATCCCCCGAGAGTCTAGAATCTCATTTGCTTTTATAGTTTTGATTTTCATTGTTTGAATATATTTTCGCCTACATATATACTGGCGTTGTTAAACATTTCTAAAAGCTTATCATGATTTTTATAAATAAAGTAGCCACTACCTGCCAAAAAAGTAAAAAACAGGAGATAGAAAAGAATCTTAATGAATATTGGTCTTATATCATTAATGAGGTGATGTGGCTCCTTTTGTTTGATTGTGCCGGCACCAGAAGTAGTAGCAACCGGCTCGCTAGTTTTATAGCTAGCTTCTATAGGAGCTCTGTTTGAATCTTCAGTCTTCATGGAAGGTAGATGGGATAGGCTTTTTTGGTTCTCTAAATCTTTTTGATATGTCTGAGGAATAACCTTTTCTCCAGATATCTGATTTTTGCCAACTCTGCTATCAGGTCGGGTAAAGTTAGTGATATGATTTTTTGAAAGTTCAGATATAGTTTTTTCTTCCTCTTGAGCCAAATCACTTGTAGGAGAGGTACCTTCAGTGGTCATCTCTGTATCTTTCGAATGCAAAGATAGTTTTACCTCAGGAGCTAGAGTAGCCGTAGCGGTGTTTCCCGAATAAGAAGATTTTGCAATATCAGCAACAGTTTGCTCTGCTGGCTTAGATGGTATGGATTGAGTCCCAATTGACTGTGACTTTCTCTCTGCCTCTAACAACATCTCCTTCAAATACTTTGCAGAAGGTGAAACATATTCTTCTTTTGGAGCACTGTCGGCTTTATTTAGAGAAATGTTTGACTTAATCTGCTGTAATATTTGTTCCTTAGGCAGAGAATCGTCAAAAACAATACCACAAGACGTGCAAATTTCTTTGCCGTTGATATTTATTGTTGTCTGGCCGCATTTAGGACAGTACATAAGACATCCTACTTATCTTCTGAGAGTTCAACTCTTTTTTCCAGTTCAGTAATCTTCTGTTGCACTTCTGACATTTCTTTTAAAAGCAACTTTTCCTCAACACTGGCTACCATCTTTCTAGTTTGCTCTATCATGTCAGGATTTACAGAGATGGATGTAGTACCATACTCTACCATAGCTTGAGCCACTTCAGGGTAGACACTTGGAGCCTGACCGCATATAGAACAAGTCACACCATATTCACGACAAGTCTCCACTGTCCTCTTTATCATCCACTGCACTACCGGATATCTCTCATCAAACTCTTCTGCTACTGTAGAAGAGTCACGATCCAGACCTAGCGCCAACTGTGTAAGATCGTTTGACCCTATAGAAACTCCATCTATACCCATCTTACAGTAGTCTTCTATCTCTATTACTGCCGAGGGAACTTCTACCATTATCCAAAGTTTGAAGTCAGGATCAGTTTCTTTGTTTAGGCCGCTTTTCTCTACCATTTCCTTTACTTTAGCAAACTCATCAGTTCTTCTAACAAATGGAATCATGAGATGGAGATTTTTAAAGTTCTGGCGAACTCTTTTAATAGCTTCAAGCTCTAGGGCAAACTCTTCCGGGTCTTTTAAGTACCTGAAACAACCACGATATCCTATCATCGGATTATCTTCTTCCGGTTCAAACTCTTCTCCGCCTTTTAGGCCTCTGTACTCATTAGTTTTAAAGTCGGTTGCTCTATATATAACCGGTCTTGGGTCGAACGCTCTAGCAAAAGTTTCGAGACCCTCCGCTAGCTTAGAGATATACTCTTCCTGGCGTCCTTCTTTTATCATTTTCTTCGGATGCTCGCCAATAGACTCCATGATAATAAACTCAGCTCTTAGAAGACCTACTCCATCTACGTCACGAGCTGCTACCTTCTCTGCCAGCTCAGGTTCACCAAGATTCACATATATCTTAGTTGCCGTCACTATCGGCGCCGACTGGTTTGCAGTTACTTGATTGGCTTCTACTACATCTTGACTCTTATTATTTACAATACCTGCATAGACCGAACCTGTTTTTCCATCTACTGTAACTTCAGGATAATCTTTTAACACACTAGTTGCTGTTTCTGTACCTACCACACAAGGGATGCCAAGTTCTCTAGAGACAATGGCTGCATGGCAAGTCCTCCCCCCTGCATCAGTGACAATCCCGGAAGCCCTTTTCATAGCAGGCACGAAGTCAGGAGTTGTCATCTCAGTAACTAAAACATCACCCTCAAGTATTTGATCAATTTCACTTGGTGAGTGGATAATCTTTACAGGTCCTCCTGCAAGACCTACTGAAGCTGCAGATCCTTTCAAAATAATTTCTGCCTGCGAGATATCCTGCCCCCCCGCTGCTTGAGTTTTCTCGGGATTAGCATCTTTTTGATCACCTGCCCGTCCGGAGCTTTCTTGCGAAGGAGGGTTGCTTTTTGGGCTTTGATCATTATCCAGTGTTGTTATCGGCCTTGACTGTACCATATAAACCTTCCCTCCTTCGGTAGCCCACTCCGTATCTTGAGGCTTACCGTAATGTTTTTCAATATTTATAGCTAGCTCGGACAACGCAAGGATTTCCTCATCAGTAAGTTTTTGGACATCCTGTCTTTCTTCCGGAACAGGCACACCATTTTTAGAAATATCGGTTGTATCATCAGTATCTGCATCTCCACCTTCTCGAGTCAACATCCAGGTTTGTTTATGAATGTCTTTATCAACAATCTGCATAGTTTTCTTATCTATCAGATACCTATCCGGTGTCACAGCCCCCAAAACTACTACTTCCCCCAACCCATATGCTGCTTCTATAGATATATGATCCATATCGTTATTTGTCGGATCTATAGTAAACATTACCCCTGCTTTTTCAGAATTAACCATTTTCTGGACCGGTACAGCAATACCGACCTCTAACTGATCAAATCCCTTGTCCTCACGATAATATATAGCTCTGGCTTCAAAGAGAGATGCCCAGCACTTTAGTACCGCGTGCAAAACTTGAACGTCACCAAGCACATTTAAGTAAGTAGCCTGCTGACCGGCAAATGATGCGTCAGCTAAGTCTTCTGCCGTAGCACTCGATCTGACTGCGACATATAGTTCTTTCAGATCAGTGCCTGTATCCTTTGCCAGCTTATGATAGTTTTCAACAATTTCCTTAGCTAAATCCTCGGGAAAGTCAGCTTTTTTCATTAGTTCCTGGGCTTTAACTGCCCTAGCCTGTAAGTCCTTTGAATCTTCAACATTCAAATCTTTTAAAATATCAGAGATTTGTGATTTTAGTCCTGTACGCTCCAGAAAGTCAAAGTATGCTTGTGCTGTTACTATGAAACCCCCCGGTACCGGGAACCCGGCCGTAGTCAGCTCACCAAGATTAGCGCCTTTCCCTCCGACTAATGCGCCATCACCTTTTCCGACTTCCGAAAACCATAATATATTTTTTGTTTCTGACATTTACCTCGCCCTCCAGGCGACTCCGATCGAAGCATCGGAGCTTCCTCATTATCTTTTACTACATTAATAGTACACTTTTATCTGTTTATTGACAATAAACTAACCTGTACTCTCAAGGTCAGCGAGCTTTACAACAAAGAGTTCTCCCTTTTTCACTGTGCCTTCCAATATTTTCTTTGCTAGCATACTTTCCAGTCTATCCTGAAATACCCTTCGCATTGGTCTGGCTCCAAACTCCGGCTGATATCCCAGATCAACTAGCTTTAGAAGAGCGGATGTCTCTATCTGTATGATATAACCTTTCTGCTTAAGCCCCGAGCACGTACTCTCAAACATCAGTCCGGCTATCTTTAAGAGCTCATTTTTTGTCAGAGGTTTAAATACTATCGCCCCATCAAATCTATTTAGAAACTCCGGCTTATATATGCCCTGAACCTGCAAGTAGTTCAGGAGTTCTGTTTTCAGGCTTTCTGCATTCTTGCCAGCTGATACCCCTTCGCGAATTAGATTTGCTCCGGCATTTGAAGTGGCAATTATTATAGAATTCTGAAAAGAGATTTTATTACCCATACCATCAGTAAAGTATCCTTCATCTAATATCTGTAAGAATAAGTTTAAAATGTCGGGATGGGCTTTCTCCAGCTCATCAAGTAGAACTACAGAGAACGGTTTCTCACGGATTTTCTTGACAAATTCTCCCCCTTCCAGCTGATCGCTTCCCGGCATTCTCTTGCCCATGAATCTTTCGACTGAACCTGTGTCCTGAAATTCATTCATATCTATTCTTACCATCGACTCTTCATTTCTGAAGTATGCCCAAGCAAGAGCTTTTGAAAGCTCAGTTTTACCCACGCCTGTTGGCCCCATGAAGAGAAATGTACCTATAGGCCTTTTAGTATCTGTCACCTGCGTTCTGGCACGTTGCAAGGCCTGAGAAACCGCTTTGACCGCTTCATCCTGACCGATAACTCTGGAGTGAAGCTTATCTTCCAAGTTCAAAAGTGTTTCTCTCTCATCTCCTTCCGCTTCTTGAATCGGCACGTTCAAGACACTTTCAGCCAACTTATCGACTACGTGCCTGTCTAAGACTTTCTCGCCTGCATTCTTTGCCGCCGTACAAATGTTTTCCAGAATATCAACCGCTTTAGCAGGGAACCCCTTTTCCGATACGAATCTTTCAGCCAACTTATAAACCTCCTTGAGGGCATTGTAGGTTATCTGCATTTTGTATTTAGATGAAAAATAAAGGCTCAGGTCTTCCAATATCCTAATAGTTTGGTCTTCGTCTGTTACAGGTACTTCTATCTTCTGCAAGTTTCCGGAAACTTGTGTATGAGGGACTATATATGTCTGGTAGTTTGCATTACTGGAAATACCTATGATTCTAAGCTCACTGCTCTGAAGATATGGAGCTATTATCTCAGAGGCATCAACTGTCCCTATCTTCGCTCCGCCTCCGGAAAAAAGAGTATGGATATCATCTATAAAAAGGATGACATTCCCGGCCCTCACCGCATCGTTTAAGACTCCCAGAAGCCTTTCTTCCACCTCTCCCTCTTGAGATATACCGGATAGAAGTGCCGGAACATCCAGGCAGACAATCCTCTTGTGAGACAGCTCAGTTAAAGTATCTCCCCAATATATTTTTTCTGCAAAGCCATAGACAACCGAGGTTTTCCCCGATCCCGTCTCCCCGGTTAATATACAGTTGTTCTTTGCTTCCTTTGAGAGGACATTTTCCATTTGAGCTATCACCTGCTCCCTTCCCTCGGCAGAGAAACTACCGAAGTACTTCGGATCCGTTATATCATAGCTAAATCTATCCAGAAAGAGAGTATACCCCGATGCCCATCCTTCAGCCAATCCAGCACCTTTTGAGCGTAGTTTTTCAACAACAGTTTTTGGGTATAGTAGTTTTCCGAAAAGATTGTTCGACCAAAATACCGTGTTTGAGAAATCTCCCTCATCTACCTCAAGAGCTAATAGAGAAACATCTAGTGTCGCACTAAGTCTGGATATGCCATAGAAAACATCTGCCGAGGTGATAAATTTCGCTTCTACTTGAGCAGCGTTTTCCAAAGCATAAACAGATGCTTTGGCTAGAAACACCTTCGCAGTCTGACCCTTTGGCAGGCCGGCACAAACTTTTTGTATGAACTCGCCATTCAACCCCATCTCACTGCCAACAAAAGCGACTCTTCTTGTAGTCAAAAGTTTGTTATATAAAGAAATAATATCAGGATTCTCCATATTTACGGTAGAAAGTATCTTTACAGTTTCCAAGTCACAGATATCAAAAATACTATATACAGAAGCTTCCTTCGGTATATTTATCTTTTCCTCAATTTCTCTGAAATATTTAGTAATGAAAGTATAAATAGGGAACGTTACAGTCCCTAGAAAAAGTATCATTTTCAACGGAATGGTTATCAAAGTTTCGAATTCAAAAAATGTCATACTTAAAATCAAAATGATTAAAGACAAAAACCCAGCGGCAGAAATGATTTTCAGGATTATTAAACCCAACCGTCTGTTTAACAGACTATTAAGCTTAGCTGTTCTTATCAGCTTTTCATTTCTAGAAAGGTTTATCTGTTCAAAGCTTATCATTTTGTCCCCCAAAAGATGTATAGGAATGAGAGTGCGATGACTACCGGCATGCTCAGCCACAGGATTATTGATATCAGTGCGAAAACCAGAAAGATAAAGAACACCAACAAAAAAACTAGCATCATACCTATGCGCACTACAAAGCCAACCCCACGAGATATAATATTATCGAGAATCCAATCTCTTAACCCATCAAGGCCGGGCCTCATGGGTCCTACCATTTTCTTCCATGGAGAAAAGAGTGTCTTCAGAAGTGTAGTCACAGAAAACATATTACTCGTGTACGAAAATAGGGCCGACAAGAAGCTAAAAAGATCTTTGAGTCCCCTCCCGTACCACCACATGAAAAATGTTGGCACCAAACTAATGTAATGCATATGTTTATTATAGAACAAAAAGGAAAAAACAGTAAACCTTATTTGCTCAAAAGGTCAGACCTTTGAAAGGTCTGACCTTTTTAATCAATAGTCAGCTTTTTGATAAACTTCATGGAATCAATTTTCTGATCTTTCACAAAACGCTTATACTCTTCTGTGCTAGTAAATAAATCCTTCACAATCAATGGTCTTAACCATTTCGGATGACTGCCACTTAGATAATATTTGTAGCTAGAGTAAGGATATTTCTTAAGATTATTATTCTCTTCCAAGGGGTTCATATGAATATATCGAGACAGATGTGATAAGTACTCATCCCTATCTACCAACACAGCCTTATACCTTCCCTGAAATAAACTACCGACTCTTTTATAGCGCTTGTTAAAGTAAGGTACATAAGCAGTCATTATAATTTTCATGAATTCACTCATAGCCGTCTCATCTGCTTGCTTAACAATGAAATGAAAGTGATTCGGCATAAGACAATATGAAATAAGATCTATTGAATCAGCTTTATTTGTTATATTTATGAACTCTGCATTGTCCAAGTCTTCTTTGGGAGTTAACACTATTTTTAAGATATTGAGGAATGTCCTGTAATCTTGGTCATCAATAAAAATCGGGCGCTTTTCCACTCCTCTGTTATAGACGTGGTAACAACCACCTGCAACATATTTTTTAACAGCATTTTTACTTGGCATGCTGAAAGTATGGGCCATCTCAAATTACATTTCTAGTATACAAAAGGTCTGACCTTTGAAAGGTCAGACCTTTTGAGGAGTGGTTAATTATTTAATAACCCTGACATTATAGGTGCTGGCTGTAGGAGTCCCCGCAACAATAGCGCAAACCTTGGTTGTCACTGTATTAGCAGCACTGACATATGACTGCCATATATACCCGTCGCCAGGATATGTGTTTGGCGCAGTTGTAACTGTCATTGTAGTTGCAGCACCCGTAACAGTTGTGGCTGCGCTTGTGCATGCACCGGCAACAAGCGCTCCTCCACCTATAGATGCCGTTGTTCCGCTATGGCCTACCATTATTTCTCTCCTCACTGCATCACCCAGAGTAATGTAAGCCTTTGTTCCATCATATTCTACAGCGCCAATCTCGGCTGTTGTCATAAGCGTTCCTGCAGTCAGTTTCATCGGTGCTGTGGCAGCCGCAGCCGTCCCGGCTTTCAGGTGGAGCACAGCAGTAGGAGCAATGCCAACTCCCAGCTTGCCATTAATTTGTAATGTATCAGTGCTGAAGTCTCCATATAGAAGCGGGGTCGCAGTATTTGAGTTATCTATATAGAGTTTGTTGGAAACAGCCGTCTGGGAAGCTTGCTTGCCGGCATTATACCCAACCATTACGTTCCCTGAGCCTGTAATATCTACACCAGCATTGTCCCCTATAAAAACGTTATTGTTACCTATCAAACTGGCACCAGATCCCATACCAAGTGATGTGTTGCTAGTTGCTGTAGTGTTAGCACCCAACATAGCACCCAACCCAAGAGCTATGTTTGCGGTACCCGTAGTGACACCGGTAAGTGTATTTCTACCAATTGCGGTATTAGCAACTCCCACCCATCCTGCTGCCGGAGCAAGATTAGTCCCACTATTCACCCCTAATAATGTGTTTGCATAGTCGCTATATCCGGGCATATCAGAAGCGCCTGTTGCTCTCAAG
>Ga0172369_10003298_pt1 | contig 21377 bp, 15 predicted proteins | sample LakKiv25m_FD_114539 | JGI IMG/M metagenome (GOLD analysis project Ga0172369, IMG submission 114539) | Freshwater microbial communities from Kabuno Bay, South-Kivu, Congo - kab_022012_11.25m | ecosystem: Environmental > Aquatic > Freshwater > Lake | place: Democratic Republic of the Congo...
CATGAGTGCTCGGTTATATGCGGGCCAATTGGTTGTGCGGTAGATTTTGTGTGTAGGCTTCTTCATTTGAAAATTATATCGCTGAAAAAGCCTTTACAGATAGGTTTGTGCAACAAAGCCATTTACAGTTAGTCCTTAAATTTCTAAGCTGCCTATATGGCAGTGAACCATATAGTTACCTTGTTGATCCACAGCAACAATTTCTAAGCTGCCTATATGGCAGTGAACACGTTGATGATGTCTAAAGTATCATTCGGTCATTTCTAAGCTGCCTATATGGCAGTGAACAGAATCCAATGATTGTCGATCTGACAACACATTTTCTAAGCTGCCTATATGGCAGTGAACACTGATCCTGAAACGGGCGACAAAACATCTGAATTTCTAAGCTGCCTATATGGCAGTGAACGTATTGACAACTTGTTGTCATGACAACATAATTTTCTAAGCTGCCTATATGGCAGTGAACTCTCAGGTCTAGGCACTGCCGTTGCTGCAATCTTTCTAAGCTGCCTATATGGCAGTGAACTGTCTGTTGCAGTTGAACAATTATTAGGTGCTTTTCTAAGCTGCCTATATGGCAGTGAACTAAAACAAGCTATTGAAACTTTCAAAACTGGTTTTTCTAAGCTGCCTATATGGCAGTGAACGGGCAACTCTGCGGTGCAATTGGTCTTGTACTTTTCTAAGCTGCCTATATGGCAGTGAACTTGACACAACGGAAATTGTTTCTGAAATCTCATTTCTAAGCTGCCTATATGGCAGTGAACCAACTTGTGTCATGTCTATAATTTTCACAAAATTTCTAAGCTGCCTATATGGCAGTGAACCTGCTAAATTGCTTTTGGGTCATAATATTTTTTTTCTAAGCTGCCTATATGGCAGTGAACTCCCTATCGCCTCACTGGCTGATGCCCTTTTGTTTCTAAGCTGCCTATATGGCAGTGAACTGGATCTTGTACCAGCGCCATGCTCCATGAAGTTTCTAAGCTGCCTATATGGCAGTGAACATTGCTGATGAACACGCGCTTGATGCGTTCAGTTTCTAAGCTGCCTATATGGCAGTGAACTTTGAAGATGGTATAGAAACTGTTTCCGTTCATTTCTAAGCTGCCTATATGGCAGTGAACATTCACGTTCAGGAACTGCGTCAGTACCAAAATTTCTAAGCTGCCTATATGGCAGTGAACGATGAAGGTAATTCCATGCTTTCCGATCTGAATTTCTAAGCTGCCTATATGGCAGTGAACTATATGCGTGATGAAATTGCAGCGCAGAGCTTTTTCTAAGCTGCCTATATGGCAGTGAACTTTGGAAAGACTGCTGTGTTAATTCACGTTCATTTCTAAGCTGCCTATATGGCAGTGAACTTTGTGCATTTGCTTCAGCTTGGGAAGCAATATTTCTAAGCTGCCTATATGGCAGTGAACAGTAATTTTAAAACAAAAAATAAAGTTATAACAGTAAGTTAAAGCCCAAAACCCATAAAAGACCCAAGTTTTAACTCACTATCATAACTCATTGATTTTATTAATCTGTTAAAGAATCAAAAAAATATTGGGTTAAAATTCAGGTACAGCACTTTCCGAACTTAAACCATAGGTGCTAAAAACCTGAGTTTCAGATTTTTCAGCGGGAAGTTTTTCAATAAATAACTTAAATCCATGCTTCTGAATAAACTCTTTATTCTGACTACTATCACTCAGCATATTAATAAATGGTAAGTTCGTTGTTTTAATAAACTTCCGATAATGTGCCAACGCATTTTCGTAATCATAACGGCCTTTTTGAGCTTCCGCCCGAGCGAGTCTTTCCGCACTACTTTTCACTTGCTTACGTTTATAAACTGCATAACCGGTTAATTTATCTAATGGCACAGTTTTAACAGAACTAATATGCACATAATCCAAATATTGGCTGAGCCATTTTTGCAGATCTAAATGGTTTAAATCATTTTCTGTCATTGCAAACAAACGTAGCTTTTTCCCAATAAATCCACCGCTTTTTTTAGGGTCAAAATGATAATCTGGAAATGAAAACCCAATATTAACTTTGTTGTTTTCATCCTTAATCATTGCTAAAGCAAGATGTAACTGCTTATAAACTTTAGACCATAAAAAATTAATGGAAATATCATCATCAGGCAGAAACTTAAGTTCCAGATAATATTTCATTATTTGTCACTCTCTCCAAATACGCCACCACGCACTAAGACCGCCATCACATAATGTTGCTGTTCAAGTTCAGGGATTTTATTTTCATTTACCCAAGCATCAAACAAACTATAAAAATCTTGTTTTTCTTTAGGCTGACGATATGCCTTACCTTCGGAAGTCACTGAGCCATATGGTTCAACTGCAATCGGTTTATCCGCATTTGGATACCATGTATCAATCGTACGTAGTGCATTACCAATTTTTTGTGAATGAATTCCAGCTTCATTATCGCCAAAAGAATATAAAGTTTTGCTTTTCGCTCCTTTGGCATTACTGGTATCTAAAATCAACTCCTGTGATGGATAGACTTCTTGTCCTTCACCTAAACGAGAAAAACCTGTCACTTTAATTAATACATGCTCATGACCATTTAAACCTGCTTCAATCCATGCTGAAAGCTGTTTAATTTGAGCTTGCTGATCTTGATGTACAGTTGCTTCATTTAAACGATTTTCTAAGGCATCAAAACTTAATTTTTCTGTAGTGTTCCCATCCACCAAGCGCTCAACGGTGACCGTTACATTTTCAGCACCGATACGGTTACGCCATAAGAAACGGCCATTGGCTAAATTCACTGCATAACGATTGGCGAGTTCAGTGAACTTATTGTTGGTTTCATATCCTGATACGACAGACTCAAGGCGTTCAGCAAATGCTGCATCATTACAGGCAGATGGACGACCGACATTCGGTAAAACACGTAAGCTAAAAGTCACTGCAACCGTATCTTTACCTTGTGGTAACGCTGCAACATCTACCGTTTGCAAATTGGCTTTATTAACTGCCGCATTAATCGCTGCTTCATCAGTTTCTTTACTGTTTTTAGGACGATTCGAGATCGTGCCACGTACTGATTTTTCTTGAATCAAGATCGGTGTCTTTCCCGTGCCTTGTTCAATATCAGCCCAATTCACTGCAAACATGCGACCATCTGATGCATCTAAGTGACGGTTAAATGAAAGTACTGATGCCGTTTTGATTTTATTGTCATTCTTAGCCATGATTAAATTTCCTCTTCTTCTATTTCAAAGTCAAATGATTGATGGTTTTCTTCGTCTGTTAATGACGTATCGATATCTAATTGAGATGCAAAGGGCTGAACCAACTCATAAACCCCATTTTTGGGCTCGGTGTTGTAGTTCCACAAAATATCGACAATATTTTCAATGCGATGTGGGCTTTGCCATTCACCAAGACTAATTAAGGTTTCTACAAAGGTGGCAGGATAATCATCATGACGTAATCCTTTAATCACACCTTGAGGCTGTACATCTGTCAAAGCGCCATAGCCAATTGGGATAGGGACAAGCCAACCTTTTAAATGCTCAGGACGTGGTCGAACTGTCCACACACCCTCGAGTTGCTCTTGATCTACTATCACTTCTTTGGGCGTACTGAAAAAATTGAATCGTTGAATATCCAATAATGTATCGAGTAAATCAGGACTATTTTTCTGAGTCTCTAAATATGTTGGATACTGTGCTAACCATTTTTGATGTGCGGTTAAAACATCGTGACGATGCAGTAATGCAAAGCCTGGTAATACACTTCGACGTAGTGCTTTGGTTTTATTGACCGCATCATGCTCTGACCAATTGATCAATTTAGGCTTAACATGCTTATGTGGGAAAACAGAACCTCCCGCTAAACGCATGTTATATACTAAGAGATTTAATTGATTTAACAAGCTTTGCGTCTGAGTAGATAAATCTTCATCGTTGGCCGATAAATATTCATCCAACTCATCGCCTGCCAAACCAATCACTAAACTGACTTCAAAGTGTCCCTTGCCCTCTTCAATCATTGCAGGTGTAGATCCATCTGCTTTCAGTGGGTGGCGAGCCAAATTCAGTTGATAAGGTGAATAACGAAATTGATTCGTCTTGGTAATTTGTGGATTAAATTGATGCGATATAATCCCGACACCACAACATTCAACAGTTGCATATTCAGCAATTTGATTCAGCTGACGTTGTAAATGATGCATAAATCCAGTGAATGCACTTGGCGCAGGAAAACCCCATGTTAAATGACTGCTGATAATGGATGCATTTTCAACATTTAAACGTACAACATACAATGCTTTAGGATAAGTCCGATGCATTAGGCAAACTCCTCTTTCAGCAATTGTAATTTGTCACGTAAAATCAGAGACCAAGCACGGGCTTCATGATCATCTAAATCCAAAATTTTTCCTTTTTGAGTGAGGATATCATTGAGCCATTTGCCAAAGTTATATCCTACTTCAGTATGCCAATCTCGTTCACGATAAGCCTGTAACCACTCGACTTCATCTTCCGTCAATTCTTCGGCATCTTCTTTATCAAAGAGTTCTTCTCGGTAGCCATAATCGAGCCAAAAGCTTTCTGCACGACTAAAATCAGAATCCTGTGTCCAACCTGATGGCGCACTTTGTTGCAGTTCAAAACTCATATCAATGATGCAATCCGCCAATTTAGAGACCAAATCATCACGCTGGGAACGGAATTCATCATTATTACGACGATTTTCTTTACGATACAAAGCCACGATTTTATGCAACAAAGGCTTAATGTCTTTACGATTGCTTAAATAGGCTGTAAAAACCGAACCACGTTTTGGTAGTTCAATCTGCTGACCTTTCCAAGTTGGTGGAATGGATGGCAATAACCACATTGAGCCGCGACGATCACTATTGAGTTGTGAAATATTTTGCGGTTTGGAACCACCAAAATTTTGTACCAATAGATTCGGGTATTCACGACTTTCATGCGCATGGTGTAATTTTTTAAACCGTGCTTCACGTAGCGCTTTACTCTCATCACTAAAGCGATCATGAGAAAGCTGTTGATGCACTCGATGCACTAACGAACTCGGATATAAAATTACCAAGGTATGATATTCATCATCCGCTACAGGGAATAGCACTTGTTTCGATAAACGTCCTGCATTGAGTTCTGTAGGCAACTGACTGAATGCTAAAAAACGCTCATAACGTAACTGTGCCGTTTCAGCTTCCACAGACAATGCTGAAATCAATTCCTGATCTGCATTTAACAACCGCTCTACTAATGATGTACCTTGAAAAGATAAACGTAACATCTTAAATACATCGAGTACGGCGGCATTACCAATCACATCCGCATCCAGTTTTAAGCTTTCAGAACCCACATAGTCATGTGTTTTTTCTGTGTTGCTATAGAACATTGCTGATGCTTTTGAATCAGGATGATGCTGTTTTGGTGTATGTGTTGCCAGACGTAATTGGCTAATGCGTAAACTTGCATCTTCTAGCCACGTTTCCACTTCATATTTTTCTAACAGCTTGTCACGCTCTGCCGTGTCATCCGCTTTGAGTTTTTCCAGCTTTTCATTCAAACGTCCTTGAATATATTGCTCAATCAACTCACGAATGCTGGCAGGCTCGGAGTTTTGAACTCCATCCACTTCATCATTCATTTTTTGTACTCATTACAAAATAAATTATGTTTTAAATCATTTTTTGTTATCATCTAGACAGATTAACTATCGTAAATGATGTGCGAATCCAATTGATTAGACCCTTCTAATCAAATGTGTGCCAAACATCGTTACCTCCTTCCCCTATCGGGGGACGTTTGATCCTGCCAGATCGATAGTTAGTCTTTTAAATTTTTAAACCTAGTTAGTACAAACAAACTATAATTTTAAATCATTAAATCTAAGATAAATTATTTTTTCAGATATCACAAGTACAAAATTTAACAACTTGTAAATTGATAGCATCAACAATTACACTATGCGTGTTCACTGCTAAACAAGCAGCTTAGAAATAGTTCGTACATTCAAACTAGTTTGTATTTTATTCACTGCCATATAGGCAGCTTAGAAGCCAAGATTTATCAGGGTTATTCCCTGATAAATCCTAACCAATCGTGGTATTTCCATTTTCGTTGTTTGCTTAGCTCAGGCAAGTTTAAGCTTAAATAACGCCCACAATTTTCAATCCATGTTCGCTCATTAGGATTCACTTCTAAATACTTCAGTAATGCCTGCTGCGGATTCTGGTTTGGCCAGCAGTGAATCTTTTGATTGTCAGGCAGCTCAATTCTTCGAATTAAACTTTCTTCATACAGCCAATTTCCTGTTTTATCGTTATAGGCATATAAGCCTAAGTCTTCATCTTCTTCAGACCTAAATGCCATCAGTTTTTCTGCCTGTGATTGTCGAAATTGACTTAAACGTTGCAAAATGCCTGTGTAATGAATTGGCGTATTCCAAAAAGCATAGGTTGGAAATTTAATCGGTACACTTCCACTAACTCTCATATCAGGGCTAATGCCTTGCCCCAATAAAATTGAGTGCATGCGATCATGCTCTAAATCAACCAAATTTGGATAACCAAATTTTTCATAATATTTCTTTAAGTAATTTGCTCCCGGTTGCTGCAACCGTGGAATAGCATCCAATTGATCTAGATGAGCTTTTCGAATTAATCCATCATCAATATCTTTAGCAACACCATTTAAAAAATGCCTTTTTGTTTTAAACTCAAATCCTGACGCTTCAAAACCTGGGCGTGAAAAACAACTTCGATCAGGATGTTTAAAATGTCGAATATTGGTTTCCATTAAAAATACATTCGGCTTGTCATAGGCCTCTATGCGATGGCGTCGCACCCGCCCTGATGCCTGAATAATCGAACGCATAGACGATGGTTCTAAAATCATCCAATCATAATCATGATCTCGCCCGACTTCACAGACAGGTGAAGCTAAAACCAAAATAATATGCTGCTGTTCTGGATACCTATTTAACCACCCCTGAACCATTGGATGATCATGTGGCTGTTTAGCTTGGTTTCGATCCAAAATTTCATCTAAATATTTTTCAATATTTGCACGCATTAATAATGGAAAACGCGAATGATAGACACAGATATGAATGCGTATATTTGGATCAATTTGCTGTTTTAATAAGTGCTGAGCAATATCCGCCAAAGGGTCAATATTAGCAAAACGGACTAAACCAACACTGTATTGTTTAGATGTTACAGGATCTGTGATGGCATTTTCATGATGTGCAAACAACGTTGTTTGCAGAATTTTTTCTGCAAAAATATTCTGCCATTTTTCCTGAACAGAGATTTGACGTGGCAACCCAACCCATTCAACCGTACGTCGCTTGGTCTTCTCTGCTTGCTGATGTAAAAACTCAACACGTTGTTTGGTAAATTTGAGATGTGCTTTTTTAAAGACGTCGTTCGCTTGACTGTCACTGATATTTCGATCACATGGAATAACCTCATGACAAATACTGCTAGGATTTTCATCAAACCATGCGGCAATAATCGATTGGTCTGCTTGTGTACGATTAGCATTATAAAACTTACGTCCTGAACTATATGCCAAGTACAAACCGTTAATTTCAGCTGGTGTTAAGGTTGCAGAAGACAACAAAACACGACTGCCTAGCAATCCGGCCCAATGCACCAAACGTGTCAGTGCATAATAATCTTCAGGGGAAAAATCATCAGGCTCATCTAATACCAGATCTGAAGACATTAAACGCAACATCGGCGCAATTTGTTTGCCACCTCGGGTACTTTCAGTTGCTGGAATTAAATGGTCAATCGTGCAACATAAAATTGAACTCATCAGCATTTTTCTGACTTGATGATTTCCCTTTAACCACTGCGCAAACATATGTTTTTGATCCAGGATGCCCTCGAAATCTAGCTCATGATCCTCATAATCCACATAAGTTTCTTCATCTGTGAATCCACTTAAAGATTCCGAGCCCATATTTTCAGCAATATATTGATTTTTTAGAGGATCAGAAGTTTCAATATTTTCTTCTAAGATTTCTTTTGAATCTTTCTGGCTATAATGCTCAAATATTTCTTTAACTGCTCCACCACCCACCATGATGGCTAAATCAGTTTCATCTAGATCTAATTTTTGACGTAATGCTTTCCCTGTTTGCAGGGTCAGTATTCTTAAACCTAATGCAATATTAAAACGTGCACCTTTTTCAGGATCGGCAAGGCCATACATAATTCGAGTATTGCCTAAGGTTTTGCCACGACCTGTTGAGGCTAAATTCACACCAAAAAAACCGTGATTTGGATAGTCTTTCTGTATTTTGCGTGCAAGTTGATAAGACTTGTCTTGCCATTGATAATATGAATTATTGGTTTTACCTTCCAAACTTTTTTGTTGTGGTAAACGATCAAACAAGGCATCTAATCGAGTCAATGCCCCCATGAGCTGTCTAACAGATTGGCTTACCCCCACTAAATGATCATCGAGCGTTTGTTTTAATGCACCAAATTTATCTGTATTCGCAAATCGGTCATAGCTTGGATCATGCCACCTAGGATTCGCATCACAACTTGAATAATAATGATCTGACAACATTAAAGTCAGACGAGAAAGATGACTTACATACGGATCATTAAGCCCAATTGAATGTGGAAGATTCAGTAATTGCATTAAATTTCGTGCACATGTATTTGCTTCTCTACACCAAGTTTCACTATTAAAAGGAATATGCTCTTTTCGAATATCCCAGCATTTTTTAATCTCTTTTTGTTTACTGCTATCGCCATCTAAATATTGTTTTGGATAGCACCAGTTAAATTTTAAGTCTTCTAAAACTGTTTTAAATTTATTGGCTTCATAACTTGGGTCTTTCGTATTCGGTATCGGTAAGCGATGGTGTGAAACAATAAGCCATGCGGTTAGCTTTGCGATCGGTGGTAAATTTTGAAATGGTGAATTTGATACTGGGGCAATTTCATCTTTAATCACATTCTCAAACCAAAAAAAATCATGATTTTTTCCAGATATTGATATTAATTGATCAATCCAATCCTTATCTTCTGATCCACAGCTCCGAACAAATGCTTCAAATAATCTTAAAGAAATCCATTCATGTCGAAATGGATCAGCTATTGGTTTCCTGTTCTTCAACGCATTCTTTAATTTCGCAGCAAAAAACGGATTAATTTTGCCAAAATCATGAAATAGTGCAGCAATACGAGTAACCTGACTGACAAAACTTGCTGAGTGCCAATTTTGATCACAATAATCTACTTTCAGCTGTTTTGATGTTCTATTCACAGGCACAATGCCCTCACTATTAAACTTATTCCGATTGCCCACTATCCACAACAATTCACTTCTACGTCTGCCACGAATCCAGTGACAACTCACCGCGGTATTTTTGGTGACGGTTTTACGCAACAGTTTCTTTACTGCCATCAAACCATCTTCAGTAATCACAGTTTGCCAGGTGTTATCTCCAATCCGATCGGCAAAAGCATCCAAGACACGCCGTGTTCTTGGAATGGCCTTTTTCTCACATTGGCTAATAAAGGTGACTATCATGCATCATCTCCATTTTTCGATGACAAAGCCGCCAGCTTGACCTGATCAAACATCCAGTCCAGACACTTATGCTCTATAAATTTCTGCAGAACCTGCTGTCTAAACTCCTGCTCAGTTGCCCGCTCCTTCGCACAAATAAATGCATAAGGCAACACCACGGCATCTTTCACCAAATCTGCCACATCAAAGACCAAGGCCCCACGACGGGTTTTACCGTGCATGACGGCAAAACCATGCGGAATACCCAGTACCCACAGTGTGGTCGCAGCTAATCCATAGGCCAAATAATTACCATGATTGAGAAAATCATTGGCCAAGTCACCCTGCTCCGGATTACGGCTAAAGCTTTTTAATCCGGTACGGCTTACCGCGATTTTATAAAGCAGCTTGGTCATCGCCGCTTCTGCCAGTAACACATCTCCGACTTGAGTCAAATGCGGTATTTTCTGTTCAAAACCCAATAATGCCTGCTGGATATCCAGATCATCGACATAAAAACCTTCTGCTTTTAAATCCCGGTCTTTATCCCAAACTTTTCGGATAAACTCGATACGCGCACGTTGAAACTGTTTCGCCGCCTTTAGACGTTTTTCGTCATCAAACCAGAACGATAACCAGCCTTGTACATATTCAGTGGGACGATACTCACTCTGTGGGGTCATCCATTCAATTTCAGTACCTGTAAATAAGGGAGTTCCACCACCGCCACAAAAACCCACCAGAACCCCGGCACTGGCCAGCATCCGCATTGCTGCCTGGGTAATGGATGTTCCTGTACCGAGTAAAATCACCGTGGTATTGGCAATTGGGATATTCCAATACTGGTTTTCATTTTTTGCTTCAGTTAAATAGAGGACCCGACCATCTTTTTGCATCACCCGACAATGTTCTAAATAATATAAATTCGCCCGTTTAGAATGTAATATTGCTTTTAAGTCCGATGGATTCAGTTGTTCCATAACTACAACTCTTTGTTTTTCTTTGAAACTATCAAAATATGATGACATCATCTAGCGCAAGTTGCTGTTTTGCGACACAAAATGTCGTAACAATTCATTTTTTGAGGGGGGATGTAACAGGAAATAAAAGAGTCGCTATAAAAAATCAGAGTTTTTCTATATATTTCAAAATCCAATCTACCGATATTCGCTCTTGCTCGAGTCTTCTTTGGTTAAATGCTCCGGCCCTTAAAGCGTGAAATAAGACCTGCTCATGTTCTGTTAAATAATTCGGCTGATCAGAAATAGAATCTGGTTCATCTACCATCCTTTCCTGAAAATGCAATACCGTTGCTTCATCCATCATTAATGGAATGACAGCCGGATGTTTTTCACGCACCATACTTAAAATATTCAATCCTTCCGAATCCAGATCTCCCCAATAAAACACCTTCTTCTTTTTTAACCAAGCTGCCTCCACCCAAGTAATATTTTTCCCTCCACCACAGACCACAATCCCATTTGCAAAATGTAGAAAAGAGAGTCCAGATTGAATATTTTCAATCACAAAAATATAGGCTGCTGGCAGTTCGTAATTTTTGAGTACATCGTTAGACAGTTTTAAAACAGGAATACCTCCTATTCTTTTTTGAACCTCCACTCAGGTGAGATGCTACCGGATATTTCAAAATAGCGCGCAACTGCTCTCGAAACTCAGTCGAGCGGTCTTGATCTTGGAGTAATTGACAAAAGCCATCAAATGCACTGCCCGCATCACTTTGGGCCAATAAGTGTTCTTTTTCTATTAAAGATAAAATCATGGCCCCACGGGACTGACTGCCTTCAATCATCTCTAAGCGTAATGCTTTATCTAACTGACGGATTTCATCCTCAACCCACCTGAAATCACCTGTCAGTATGGAAGCTAATTGATATATTTCCCGGATTCTTTCTCTTTGCTCAGCCTCGCCTAATTGAGTAATAACGCCTGCCCGTAAATCGGCTATCTCTTTTTCAATCTCTAATTTTTTCTGCTCAAGGAGCTGAATACGCTCTTCCGGGTTTTCGCTGACTTTAGCAACGAAATCTCGGACAGCATCCTGTACGATCCGAAGATGAGAAGCGGTAGTATGTGTTAAACGTTCATCTAGTCCCTTGCAAAACCGTAATACTGTTTCGCTGACATCTGTTTTGCTGAGTTTTCCATCCATTTCTCTGAGCCACCCTGCAGTGATCCAGTGATGAAGATATTGAGAAGCGTTGGTATCTGTCTGCCAAATCCCCATTTCACGGCTATATTTGATAAATTCCTCCAATATATTCTTAGCATTTCCATAACTGACCTCTGCATTTTCTTCGAATAACTCTGTTATAAATGCCAAAATATAGGGCGCATTCTCCGCCTTTAGCAGCTTCCATACGGGGTTCTCATTATATAAACGCCGGTATTTGGCCTGTAGGCCTTGAATATTCATACCGTTGAATTCCTAAATATTATTTTTATTCAGTGTATGTTTTTTAATCCAAAAAACTTATCTATTTAAAAGTAGAACGACGTAACATGGCGCTCAGAATCTTTTTTAGATACTTAATACTCAAAAAGTATAACTAGGATACAGTCCAGCAGTTCTTGAGCTTTTTGAAAGTAAGATTTCTGAGCTATACAAGAAAATTTAATCTGTATAGCAGACTTAAATAACGGAAATTAAATTGCAACTCACTTGGAAATCCGAGAAATCAATCAAGACCACAATAAAAAATGCAAATTTAACTCAAAGCCGAAACCTATCCCAGCTCTCTATAAACTCCTATAGATCAGGATACAACCACATTACTCCAGCGCTTAAATGCCCTTCTAAAATTATGAATATCATTAATATTTAAATAGTCGGCGACCTGCTCATCATTATAGGCAAATAAGGTCTTTAATTGTATAGACGTAAACAAACGGGCCTGATCCAGCATTTGCTGATAACTGGTATTATGTTTATTCAACCTTCGCTTAAAACTCGCAATACTGATTTGAAAATATTCTGCACATTCTTCCAGATTCTGTGCCTGATGAATGTTACGAATCAGAAAATGATGTACCTCTTGCAGAAAGCTCTGCTCCAGACCGGACTGTTGTTGCAGCACTTTCGCCTGATGATAGTAGGCTTGGCGCATCGCACTGGTCTGATAATTCTGTTTTTGTGTGCACTCCTGAATATCAATCTGTATGGCATTCACCAGACTGTTAAATTGAATATTCTCTCCCAGATGTTCCCAGAACTGCTCAATAAATTCCGGCTCTGCACCGACAAAGTGATAGTTCATCTTCAGCTCTTCTTGGGTACTATTGAGCAAAATTGTCCGGACAGCCGTCATGGCACTAATAACCAGAGAGGTGGCATGACGGTCCTGGCTATTTAGCCAGAACAGAATAATTTTATGATCAGAATAGTAAGCCACCGGCGTCAGCCAAGGGCTTAAATATATATGAAACTCGACATAGCGCTGTATCGCTTCTTTAATATTCTGGCTATACGCAATGGCATTTAAGGCCGGATGCGTTAAAGTTTCAATATAACGCTGACCAAATAAAAATTGCACTTCAGGATGCACAATACTCTCATGCAAATTCCTGATCATCTGTATCAGCTGTTCGACACTAACACACTGATTCACCGAGATCAGCCCCTCAATAAACACCGGTGTTCCTTTTAAAATACGGTTAGGATTTACACCGTACATCTCTGCTAAATCAATCAATAATGCAGGTGCCAGATAAGTCGGCAGAATCAACTGATCATTCTGATAGCTCATACCGACATCCTTGTTCTTAACTTGATAATCTGCTGATGTTTCATCTGTTTATATAATTTCTGGATTTCCGTAGCTGGGCTGTCTTGTTGAACTTCACTGATGGTATAGCGGCAGTCGATGTTAAATTTCTGAAAATCCTGATGTGTATAAAAGATTTGTGACTGAATACATTTCTGCAGTTCTCTAGCCATGATCTCAACCTGTGCATCAGCCAGATCCAGCAGCATCAAAATAAATTTGTCACCGGCCAAACGGCAGACCAGATCACACGGTCGGATATTCAGACTGATGGTTTGTGCAATGACCGACAAGACCTGATTGCCCGTGTCAAAACCAAACTCTCTATTGATGGCGCTTAAATCTTTAATATTGATCATCATCAGATGGATATTTTTTGCCGAATGATGGCGCTGGTTAATTTCATGCTGTAATTGCTGTTTAAAGTATTGAGCATCTGCCAGCGGTGTAATCGCATCAAATAAACGGTGATCCCGAAATACATGCTCTTTGGTTTGCAATTTTCTGGACAAGACCAGCTGCTCTTTATGCCAGTTCACCATAGCAATGGTCAGCACAATAAAACCGATAGGGGTAGTAAAGGATTCCAGTAAATCATCCCAAACCAATGTTTTGGGAATAGCAATAAATTCATCCAGCACATCCATCCATAAAGCCAGAAAGACAAAGGTCAGTCCCCAATAAAAATATCGGGTCACATAGCCTCTTGGACGGCTTTTCAGAATGAGATAAATCCATAATAAAGTCAGTAAACAGGCCAGCCCCTCCCCAATCACGTCAATAACCTGAATTTCACTGTGTGCTTTAAAATTTCCGGACAACATAAAAAAAGCCAGACAGGCGATGGCCATGATTATCACCAGAAAAAAGTGCCGTGGATAGTAGAAGAATGGTTTTAGCATAGCCCGAACATAATTATTGTTTTAATAAGCTAATCAGTATTTTATGACAATTTAATTGCAAGCCGCTTTTGCCCGATTTTCAAATCAGCTCAGGATAAATTTTAAAAAGTCTATCGCTTCACTTTTAATACCACTGCTAACAGGCCCTTATACGCGTTTCTGCTCTTCATGAGCCTCAACTTTTCCATCAAATCAGCTCAAACCGGACTGAAACATCGGTGGATATCATTCCAGCTTTTGTTATTGTCATCATTTAGTCATTGACCAAATTTAAGGTGCTCAACAAACAGCCATTGCGCTCTTTGGGGATAATATAAATGAGCACTCATTGCAGTAATAAAACAGCAGCATTTACCTTTAAGGTCAGCACTTTAGTGTTATGTATGTTGGCCACTGGCCACAGTCTGGCGGCCGAAACCGCAACCGAATACGTCCGTGTAATTGGACAGGCCGCAAGTATCAATGAAGCATTAAAAGAACAGCGCAAATCCGATTCGATTTCCAGCGTGGTGCATGCCGATGCCATTGCAAAACTACCCGATGATAACGCGGCGGAAGCCTTACAGCGCATCCCCGGGGTATCGACTGAACGTGACCAGGGTGAAGGCCGTTTTGTTACAGTGCGAGGTTTGGGCACCGATCTGAATGCGGTTACGATTAATGGCACGCTGGTTCCTGCACCAGAGGCATCGCGCCGTGGTGTAGCGCTGGATGTCTTACCTGCAGAACTGGTGCAGTCTTTAACCGTGATTAAAACCTTAACTCCAGATATGGATGCAAACTCACTGGGCGGGACCATTCAGGTTGAAAGTCTGTCGGCGTTTGATCATGACGGCCTGTTTTATACGGCTGCAGTTGAAGGCGGTTATGATGAAAAACGTGAAGAATATAGCCCGAAAGTATCAGGTGCGGTGAGCCAGAAATTCAGTCTCGGTTCCGGCACCGATAATTTTGGTGTCGCTGCAGCCCTGAGCTGGCAAGAGCGTACCTTTGGTTCAGATAACGTTGAAACCGGAGGGAAATGGGAGGATGGCCTGCTCGAAGAAACAGAAATGCGTCAATATGATATTGAACGTGAACGTCTGGGCGCGGGCCTGAATTTCGATTTTCGACCAAATAAGAACAGTGAATACTATTTACGTACCTTATATAGCCGCTTCCAGGACAATGAAACCCGTCAGGCTGCAGGTGTTGAATTTTCCGATCCGCTCGCCATAAATACACCAAGCAGTGCAGAAGTAGTTCGTGAACTGAAAGAACGTGAAGAAACCCAGGAAATTAAATCCTTTGTGCTAGGCGGTAAAAACCGTTTTGATCAGTGGACGCTGGAAGCTCAGCTCGGCTATAGCGAAGCCTCAGAAAAGAATCCGGGCGGTATTGCCGGTGCCGGATTTGTCGGTGAATTTGATGATCTGCAATATTCAAGCACGCGCATTCCTGTCGTGAAAGGCGCGGCCAGCTTTTATGACCCAAGCTGGTATGAACTCGATGAAGTAGAATGGGAAAAAAGCACAGCCAAAGATAAAGAGAAAAATGCCAAATTCGATCTGAGCCGCGATTATCTGCTCAACGATTATGCATCTGTCTTCAAATTTGGGGCAAAAGTCAGCCAGCGCACCAAAACCAATGATACTGAAATCTGGAAAGTTGAAGATTTAGACACATCCCCGGCCCATTTTGGTTCAAACGGTCATTATGAACTGGCACAGTTTGGCCCGATCTTGTCTAGTGGCCCGATCCATAATCAACTGGCCCAGCTCAACCTGAATGACTGGCGAGATGCTGAAGAATCGGTCATCAACGATTATAAAACTTCGGAAGATATTCATGCCGCTTACGTCATGAATACCATTGATTTTGATCGGTTACGGGTCATTGCGGGTTTACGCTATGAAGATACCGATTTTGAAACACAAGGCTATCGGATTCTGGATGGTGAAAGCACGGCTGTTTCGACCCAAAATGATTATGATCACTGGTTACCGAGCCTGCATCTTAAATATCAGTTGAGTAGCGATGCTATTTTAAGAGCCGCATGGACCAATACTGTGGTACGTCCAAACTTTGAACAATCTCGACCGGGGATTTATATTGATGGTGATGAAGCCGAGTTTGGTAATCCAAATCTTAAAGCGCTGGAAGCCTCTAACTTCGATTTAGGCGTAGAGAAATACTTTGGTGATGCCAGCGTAATTTCCATGAATGCGTTCTATAAAGATATTGATCACTTTATTTATAACGCTAACGTTGCAGGCACTGGTGACTGGACTGATTTTGATAAAGCCATGACTTTCAAAAACGGTTCATCCGCCAAAATTTACGGTGTAGAACTCGGCTATAGCCAAAAATGGCATAACTTCATCTTTGGTCTCAACAGCACCTTCAGTCGTGCCAAAGCCGATATTGATGGTATGGTCGATGGTGAATTGATGACCCGAACCATTAATTTCCCAAGCCAATCTAAAGTGGTCGGTAATGCCATGATCGGCTGGGAAAACGACCGTGTGGGTCTGCGTCTTGCCGCCAACTATAAATCCCGTTATCTGAATGAAATTTCTGGCATTGATGAGCCAGAAAAAGATTTATATACCGATGATCAGGTGTTTGTTGATTTGAGCGGTCATGTGAATTTTAACAAAAATATCCAGCTGTTCTTTAATGCACAAAACCTGACCGATGAAGTGTATTACAACTATAACGGCAATCGTCATTATAACGCGCAATACGAAGAATACGGCCCGAGCTATAAAGTTGGTCTGAAATTCACACATTTCTAAGCCTTTAGCTCACCCAAAGCCACTTTGGCTTTGGGTACTTTTTATTTAGAGAAAAATCATGACAATGCTTTTTAAATTAAGCGCCCTCTGTGCAGCGCTTGTGGCTTTATCTGGCTGTGCCTCCTCTGCTCATACCCAAAAAAACACCATCAGCAGCCCCCTTCATCTGGAACAGACTCTTTCAGCATTGGATCAGCCTGCGCTGCCGGTGGAGCAAATTTTCAAGTTACCCATCACCGTCGAAGATGCACATTGGATTGAGATTGCCGGTTTAAATGCTCAAGTAATCACCAGCAGCAAAACCCAAGGCCTAAGCCTGTGGAATTCAAATGCCCAACGTGTACAGCATATTCCCGGCTCGTTCAGTAAAATTGACTATCGCAGCATTGGCCAACAGCTAATTATCCAGACCACTGATTTACTTCAGCAGCGACCGGTCATTTTCCGTTTTGATTTAAACACCGGAACCTGGGCAAAGCCTGTCTATCTGGCGGCCCGTAGCTTTAAAACCGAAGATAACTGCCTGTATCTCACGCCTGATCAATCTTTATATAGCTTTCTGGTGGGAGAAGAAGGTATCGGGGAGCAATGGATGATTCAGTCTGGAGGCTCAAACCAGATTAGCCCTCGTTTTATTCGTAACATGAGCCTGCCACCCAACAGTGGTTTTTGTGTGGTAGATGACCATCAAGACAAACTGTATATCAATGAAGAAGATGTGGGCATTTGGGCCTATGAGGCAGATCCTGAAGCAGATCTGATCCGCTATCCAGTAGATTTGAATCATCCGCATGGATCAATTCTAGGCAATGTTAGCGGACTAAGCTTGATCGACAATGCACTGGCAGCAATGGATGAATCCAAAGCTGTGCTGTACCGCTATCGCATTGAGGGTACTTCATGGCACAAATTACCTCCGCTCTCTCTACAGAATGTAGATGAGCCTGAACGTATCAGCCTGAAAAGTACCCAAGACCAGAAACAGCTGTTACTGGTTGATGATCAGATCAAGCTATTGAACATTGACTGGACCACGCAAGCCCTGCCTCCTAAAAAAGCAGGCTTAGCCATCCCGGCAGATGTCGAAACCGATTTGGTTCCAAGCCGTGGTGATGCGGCTGATGATCCCGCAATCTGGGTCAATCAGGCTAACCCACGTCTGTCACGTGTGCTGGGTACAGATAAACAAGGTGGCCTTGCGGTCTACGACCTGAACGGGAAACAGCTGCAATACTTAAAAGTCGGCCGTCTGAATAATGTTGATATTCGACCGAATTTCAAACTGGGGCAACAGACAGTCGATTTAGCCATCGCCACCAACCGCGATCAGAACAGCCTTCACCTGTTCAGCATCCATCAAAAAAACGGACAGGTCAAAAATTTAGGAGAACTGCCAACAGATCTCAATAACATCTATGGATTCTGTATGTACCAGAACCGGCAAGGTGAAACCTTTGCCATTCCAAACGATAAAAATGGCACTTTTGTGCAATATAAGATTCAAAGCAAGGCAAGCGGCCTAAGCGCAGAGGAAGTCCTCAGGTTTAAAGTGTCTAGTCAGCCTGAAGGCTGTGTGGTGGATGATGAACATGACCGGATCTATGTCGGTGAAGAAGCAAAAGCGGTGTGGACCACCAAGCTGGATGACCCTAAGCAGATTCAGCTACAACCGGTGATCACTGTTGGGGAACAGGTCAAGGCGGACATTGAAGGACTGGCCATTTATAAAGGTCAAGTTCGTGATTATCTGGTTATTTCCAGCCAGGGAGATGACAGTTATGTAATAGTCGATGCTGCCGCCCCTTATCAGCTGCGCGGGAAATTTAAAATCTCAGCCAATCTGAATCACGAGATTGATGCGGTCTCTGAAACGGACGGGCTTGAGGTGACCTCAGCCAATCTGGGAGGTATTTGGAAAAAAGGCATGCTGGTGGTTCAGGACGGACGTAAGCGTATGCCAGAAGGCAATCAGAACTACAAATATGTGGCCTGGGAAAAAATTGCACAAGCCTTGGGTCTGGAATAAGCCCTTGCCTCAGGTACAGCCTACGGCGCTGTACCTGTGTTTCATCTAAGAATAATTTTATTGAGGTTTTTATGTCGAATCCATCTGCAGCACAGCTTTCAGTATGGGAATTGATTAGCCATGCCAGCCTGCTGGTTCAAGCAGTAATGCTGATTTTATTACTGGCATCCATTATTAGCTGGTATATCATTATCAAACAGAGTATTCGCCTGCGTCAGGAAACAGCTGCGAATAAAGTCTTTTTAAGCCAGTTCCGCCAACAGCCTTTTCCGCTTGCCACAACCGAACCATCCGGGCCGAAATCAGGGGGGCTTGGACAGATCTATCAGGCCGGCCTGGATGAATTTCATGCGCTTCAACATGCCAGCACTCGCCTATCTTCGACAGCGGTGACCGATCAAGTTGAGCGGCGTTTGCTCACCTGCGTCACCGAACAGGAAGAAAAACTGGAAAAGCACTTGAGTTTTCTGGCGACTGTGGGTTCAGTTAGTCCCTATATCGGTTTGTTTGGCACTGTCTGGGGTATCATGAATTCTTTTATTGGTCTGTCTCAGCTTGAGCAAGCCACCCTTTCTGCTGTCGCACCGGGTATTGCGGAAGCATTAATTGCCACCGCCATTGGTTTATTTGCAGCCATCCCTGCGGTGATCGCCTATAACCGCCTGAGTGCCCGTGCAGAAAAAATTTCTAATAGTTATTACAGTTTCGGCAATGAATTACAAACCCGAATGCTGCGTTTTTTACAGGCAGGGAATTAATACCACATGCAGAAACGTCAGAAAAAGCACGCACTCAACGTAGAAATGAACGTTGTTCCCTATATCGACGTGATGCTCGTGCTGCTGGTGATTTTTATGGTCACTGCCCCCATGCTCACCCAAGGCATAAAAGTGAACTTGCCGAATCTGGAGGCTGAAACTCTGGTCACGCCCAAGGAACAAAAAGTCATTACTATTTCGATTCAGGAAGATGGCCGCTATTACTGGAATGTGGGCGAAAGTGTCGACACTGCACAAGTCACCGATCGGGCAACGAATCTGACAGAAATGAAAGAAAAATTATCTCCACTGCTACAAATCCATCAGGATATTCAGGTGTTTATTCGTGCAGATCGTAGCGCTAATTATGAGCTTGTTGCCCAAACCATTGGATTGCTACAACAAAGTGGCGTTGAGCAATTGGGCCTAGTCACCGAGGAGCAGGATCAGTGAAAAGCATATCACGGATCAATCCAGCCACTGCTGTCGCTTTCTCTGTGACAGCTGTCCTGCATGCCACCCTGGTCTACAGTGTGTTAAACCAGAATTTTGACAGTCCCATCCAAGAAGCCGTACCCAAGTCAGTACAGGTTAAATTTGTACAGCTTCCAAAAGCTGACATATCAGCTCAGCTCCAACCTGAACATGCGCCAACTCAATCTCAAGTAATGCCCTCAGTCGCTGCACCAGTCCAGTCCGCGCCAACTCAACCCGCTCAGTCGGTTAAAGCAAAGCCCGCTTCCAACCAGCCAACCACAGCCAAACCAGAGCCAAGTCCTCAACCCAAAGTCGCCAGCTCACAAGCAGTGACAGATCATACATCCGCCACCATGCAAACTACTGCAGCAATGACACATGAGGCTCCTCCTGCACCGGTCCAGTCTGCTGCGGCTACACAACCGGCGCCATCTGTCAGCAAACCGATAGTGGCGGAAAATACACAACCTTCGCCTGTATTTGATGAAAAAAACTACAAACCGATTTCAAAAGTGAAACCGGATTACCCAATGCGAGCACTGGAGAATGAATTGGAAGGCAACTGCACGGTCGAATATAGCGTGAATACTCAAGGCCAAGTGGTAAATCCTAAAGCATTATCGGACTGTGATCCGATATTTGTGCGTCCTTCACTCAATGCAGCCCGGCAGTTCAAATACCAGCCACGGATCGTCAATGGTCAGGCTGTTGAAGTTGCTAAAATTAAAAATACCTTTGAATACCGGATTGAATAAAGATGCTTAATAGGCTCAGTTCTTTGTATGGTCTATCTTTATGAAAACATCTAGATCACTGGATTATCTGTCATTCATTGGGGCTGATATGAGTGGCGCAAAAATGAAGTCGTCTCGATGCGAACAGGAACTCAGGTGGTTGCACTGAAAAATGGCTGACAGCAATATGACACCAAGCCTGTTCACCAGAGCAAAACTTTAATGACTTTGATAAAGAAGCTTTACATTATCCCGATCATTGAATTGAGGTCATCTCTTATAGACTAAGATGCAAAATACCTCCTCTATCCCCCAATTCTTATTCAAAAGCCAATCACTTAACACCAGAACATCCAACCAGAATATTTAAAAGAATA
>Ga0172369_10003299_pt1 | contig 21373 bp, 6 predicted proteins | sample LakKiv25m_FD_114539 | JGI IMG/M metagenome (GOLD analysis project Ga0172369, IMG submission 114539) | Freshwater microbial communities from Kabuno Bay, South-Kivu, Congo - kab_022012_11.25m | ecosystem: Environmental > Aquatic > Freshwater > Lake | place: Democratic Republic of the Congo...
CACGAACCATGCGGTCGCCGTGATGCTCAAGCCGCCGAACGTCGCGGTGATCGTCTTCTGCTCTGCCTTGGTGCTGCGCAGCGTGACGGAAGCGACCCCCGAGGCGTCCGTCGTCGCGGTGGTCGCCGAGAACGTGTTGGCCGAGCCGCCGGCCGAGAACGCGACGGAAACGGCCGGCACCGCGTTGCCGTTCGCGTCCCGGATGGTCGCCGCGAGCGGTGCCGCGGCCACGTCGTCCGCCACCGTCGTGTTGCCCGTCGTCAGCGTGCTTTGCGCCGTCGCGGGCGCGCCCGGCGTGAACGTCACCTGCGCCGAGAGGCTCTGTGAGGCGCCGAACGCCGCGGTGATCGTCTTCGCCTCGGCCTTCGTCGAGCGCAGCGTGACCGCGCAGGTGCCCGACGCCGTCGTACACGTCGTCGAAGAGAAAGTGTTGCCGCTGCCGCTCGCGGAGAATGTCACGGTGCTGCCCGACACGGCGTTTCCGAACTGATCCCCGAGGGCGACGGTGAGCGCGGTCGTCGCCGCGTTGTCCGCGACGAGGGTCGAGAGACTCGCCGACAACGACGATTGCGCCGCGAGCGGCGGGCCCGGCACGAACGTCGCCGTCGTCGTCACCGTCAGCCCGGCGGCCGTCGCGGAAATACCCTTGTCCTCCGCCTTGATGCTGCGCAAGGTGACCGTCGCGGTGCCCGAAGCATCGGTGTTCCCGATCTTCTCGGACAGGCCGTTCAAAGTCCCCGTCGCAGAGAACGCCACAGTGACACCCGGCAGCGGATTGCCGTAGGCGTCGCGGAAAACCGCGGTCAGCGTCGTCGCCGCGACGTTGTCGGCGACGACGGAACCCGGCGACGCCGTCACCGAAGACTGCGCCGCCGAGGGCGCACCCGGCGCGACGACGACCGTCGTCGTCAGCGTCTGCACGGGAGTTCCGAACGTCGCCGTGACCGTCTTCGACTCGGCCTTCGTCGAGCTGAGCACGACCGACGCGATGCCGTCGGCGCCGCTGGTCGCCGCCGGCGCCGAGAGCGAGTCGCCGGTGCCCGTGACCGAAAAGGCCACGGAAACGGCTGAAACAGGGTTGGAGTAGAGGTCACGTACGGTCGCCGCGAGCGTCGCGGGCGAGTCGGTCGCGGGCGTGCCGACGACCGCGAGCGCCGACTGCCCCGCCGAAGGAGTCCCCGCCAGGAACGTCACCGTAGTCGTCAAGGTCTGCATCGGACTTCCGAACGACGCAGTGATCGTCTTCGTCTCCGCCTTCGTCGACTTGAGCATCACCGACGCGCTGCCGGACGCGTCGGTCATGGCGACGGTCGACGAGAACGCGTTGGCCGACCCCGTCGACGAGAACGTCACCGGGACGCCGCTGACCGGATTCGACGCGGAATCGCGCACGATCGCGGTGAGCATCGTGTTTGCGAAGTAGTCCGCCGGAAGGCTCGTCTGCGACGCGGCGAGCGACGACGCCGCGGCCGACGGAGGCAGCGCCGTGAAGGTCACCGTGGTCATGATCGTCTGCGACGCGCCGAAGGTCGCCGTGATCGTCTCGACCTGCACTTTCGAGGACTTCAGCGTCACGCTCGCGACGCCCGATTCGTCGCTCGTCGCGCTGGACGAGGAGAACGTGTTCTGCGTGCCGCTCGCCGAGAACGTCACGGTCGCGCCGGAAACCGCATTGCCGTACGCGTCGTGCAGCGTCGCCTCCAGTGTCGTGGTCGTCGAGTCGTCGGCCACGAGGACGTTCGGCGTCGCGCTCAGCGAAGACTGCGAGGCGACCGGAGGCCCGGCGATGAAGACCACCGACGCCGACTTGAACCGCACGGGCGTCCCGAAGGCCGCCCCCAGCGACTTGGTTTCCGCCTTCACGGACTGCAGCAGCACCGAGGCCGCGCCCGAGGCGTCGGTGGTCGCGCTGGCGGAAGACAGGGTGTTCGCAGTGCCGCCCGCGTTGAAGGAGACCTCTTCGCCGGGCACCGGATTGCCGAACCCGTCCACGAGCAGCGCGGTGACGGTCGCCGCTGCGACGCCGTCGGCAACGACGGTGCCGGGCTGCGCGGCGAGCGTCGACGCGAGCGGATCGGGATCGCCCGCGGTGAAGGTCACGGTCGTCGTCGCGGAAAGTCCCGCGAAAACGGCCGTGATCGTCTTGGTTTCCGCCTTCTTCGAGTGAATCGAAACGGACGTCGTCCCGTCCGCGTCGGTCGTCCCGGTTTGCGGCGAGACCGTGTGACCGGTACCGGTCGCATTGAAAACGACCTCGACTCCCGGCACGGGGTTGCCGAACGCATCGTTGAGAACCGCGGTGACCGTCGCGGTCGCCACATCGTCCGCGACCAGCGACCCGGGCGTCGCCGACAGCATGCCCGGGGTCGAAACCGGCGCGCCCGGCCCGAACGTCACGCCGGCGGTCAGTGTCTGCAACGCACCGAACGACGCCGTGACCGTCTTCGCCTCGGCCTTGGTGGACATCAACGCCACGCTGCACGTGCCCGCTACGGTCGCGCACGACGCCGGGGTGAACGTGTTCGAGCTGCCCGACGAAGAGAACGACACCGTCGCGCCCGACACGACGTTTCCGAACGGGTCCGCAATCGTCGCCGTCAGCGTGGCGGCGTCGGCGTTGTCGGCGACCACGGAGGTCGGACTCGCGGCGAGCGAGGAACGGGCAGCCACGGGCTCGCCTGCGACGAACGTCACGCTGCCCGTGACGCTGGATGAGCCGAAGGTGGCCGTGATTGTCTTCGTCTCGGCCTTGGTGCTGCGCAGCGTGACGGAGGCGACGCCCGATGCGTTGCTGGTCGCGCCTGTCGCGGACAGCGTGTTGTCGCTGCCGCCGACGGAAAAGTCCACGGAAACGCCCGGAACCGCGTTGCCGTTCGCGTCCTTGACGGTGGCGGTCAGCGTCGCGGTCGCGGTGTCGTCGGCCACGACCGTTGCCGGGTTCGCAGCGACCGTGCTGTGCGCCGTCGCCGGTGTTCCGGGCACGAACACGACCGTCGTCGCGACGGACTGCGACGCGCCGAACGAGGCCGTGATGGTCTTCGTTTCGGCCATGGTCGAGCTCAGCGCGACGGAACACGCCCCCGATGCCGTCGTGCACGCGACGGGCGCGAACGTGTCGCCGGTCCCCGAGGAAGCGAACGTCACTGCCGCGTCCGAAACCGCGTTGAGGAACTGATCCGCGAGCGTCGCGGTCAGCGTGGTCGTCGCCGTGCCGTCCGCGACGACCGACCCGGGATCCGCGACCAGCCACGAGATGCCGGCGACCGGCGCCCCCGCGACGAACGTCGCCGACGCGTTCAACGTCTGCGCCGGCGTGCCGAACGTCGCGGAAATCGCCTTCGTTTCGGCTTTCGTGCTGCGCAGCGTCACCGAGGCGTGCCCGTCGCCGCCGCTGGTGGCGCCCGATGCCGACAACGTGTTGCCCGCACCGCCCGCGGCGAAGTCCACCTGCACCTCGGGCACCGGATTGCCGAACTCGTCGGCGAGCGCAGCGGTGATCGTGCAAGGGCTCGCATCGTCGGCAACGACATTCGCCGGCGCCGCCACGAGCGACGAGGCCGCGGCGAGCGGAGCACCCGCGACGAAAGTGACGCTCGCCGTCGCCGTCTGACCCGCGAAAGAGGCCGTGATCGTCTTCGTGCCTGCCGTGCGGGAGCGCAGAGTGGTCGTCGTCGTGCCGTCGGCGTCGGTGATTGCAGCCGGCGTCGAGAACGTGTGGCCGGTGCCGCTCGCGGCAAACGAGACCTCGACACCCGACGCCGGGTTGCCGTTCGCGTCGTCCAGCACCACGGTGACGGTCGCGAACGACAGGTCGTCGGCCGTCAAGGTCGCGGGTGCGACGGAAACCGTGTCCGATCCCGTGACGGGCGTGCCCGCGACGAATACGACCGTCGCCTGGACCGACTGCGACGCGCCGAACGAGGCCGTGACCGTCTTCGTTTCGGCCTTCGTCGACTTCAACGTCACGAGGCAGCCGCCGAACATGTCGGTGGTCGCGCTCTCGGCGGAAAGCGTGTGGCCGGTGCCCGAAACGGTGAAGGCCACGGTCGCGTCCGGAACCGGATTGTCCTGTGCGTCGCGCACGATCGCCGAGATCGGGACTTCCGCCGTGCCGTCTGCCACTCGGCTTCCGGGCGTCGCCTCAACCGAGGAACGAGCGGCCACCGGCGCCCCGACGACGAACGTCACGCCGGTCGTCAGCGTCTGCACCGGCGTCCCGAACGAGGCCGTGACCGTCTTCGCCTCCGCCTTGGTCGAACGCAGCGTCACCGAGGCCACGCCCTCCGCGTCGGTCGCGGCCGCCGTCGCCGACAGCGTGTTGCCGGTGCCCGTGACCGAAAAGCCCACGGAAACGCCCGGAACCGGATTCGCGTGGGCATCGCGCAGCGTCGCCGCGAGCGTCGAGGTCGAGACGGTGTCGGCCGTCAGCGAGCCCGGCAGCGCGGCGAGCGAACTCTGCGCCGCCACGGGCGCGCCCGCCGTGAACACGACGGTCGTCGTCGCGGTCTGCGGCGGGTCGCCGAACGTCGCCGTGATTGTCTTCGTCTCCGCCTTGGTGCTCTTGAGCACCGTCGATGCCTCGCCGAAGGCATCCGTCGTGACGCTCGTGGCCGAAAACGTGTTCGCGCTGCCGGTCGACGCGAACGTCGCCGCGAGGCGGGCCACGGCAGCGCCGCGCGCGTCGCGAATCGACAGAGTGATCGTCGTCGTCGCGAAGTTGTCCGCCAGCAGCGAGGACGGCGAGGCGGAGAAGGTGACTCGCAGATCCGTCTCCCCGCCATCGGGGAATCCCGCGTCCGCCGATTCGCCGCCGTCGGATTCGACGCCCGCGTCCTGGCCGGCGTCGGCTGCCGCCGTGCCCGCGTCCGGCTCGGACGTTCCGCTTCTCAGGCAAATACGGGCCGATCCGCAGTACCAGCCGTCGTTGCAGTCCGCGTCCGAGCCGCACGACCAGACGCCTTGCGCCGGGTCGGGGCCCATGCACGCGGCCAGCGCGGCGATGAGGACGGGCGCGAGGCCTCGCACAGTCCACTCCGTAGCGATGTCGCCCGTGCGGCCGGGACGGCCACACACCAGTTGTGCCGCCGGGACGGCCGCACTCCGATTCGTCTGCGCTCGCTCCTGTGCCCGTCCCATGGTCCCGCCCTCAGAACACGAACAGCACGCCCGCCCCGATGCCCAACGCCGCCGCGCTCCCGAACAGCACGTTCGCCCCCAGCCGCAGATCGCTCGCCCGCTGCCCCTGCGCCTGCGTCGCCGAGTGGCTGTCCGCGATCCCGTCCAGCGGCTTGTCCCCGCTCAGCGCGTCGCGCGCCATCCAGCCGACGACTCCGCCGGCCACCGCGGCCGCAGCCCCTGCACCCGCCAGCGACCACGCCCACACGCGCGAACGCTTCGGCGGCGCCGGGGCGACCGGCGCCGCAGCCGCGGCGGCAAGCATCGCGACCTGCGGCGCCGGGGCGCGCTTGCCGAAACATTCTTCGCGCTCGCAGGCCGCGACCACGTCCGCGACGAGTCGGTCGAGCGACGCCGGCAGCTCCGCCTCGCTGCCCGGACGCACTTCCGCGCGCGCCACGACGCGCGCACGGGCAACTTCGATGATCTTCAGGTTCACGACCGTGACCGGCCCCAGGCGCCCCATGCCGGCCGACGCGAGGAAGGGCACGCCCAGCGCCCCGGCGTTCTCCGCCGCGCACGAGGTGTCGTCCTTGCAGCCGGCAAGCTGCTTCTGGCGCTCGAACCCGATGAGGTTCGCGATGTCGCTGCGGCCCACGACCTCGAAACGGTCGGTCCGGTACAGCGCGTTCAGCAGCATCTCCTCGGCGGTCGCCGCGGTCTTCTCGCCGATGCCCTCGCCGGCGCTCACGCCCATGAGCGCCATGCGGGGCCGCTCGGCGGCGAGCGCGGGGAGTCCGAACACAGCGGCCTGCAGCGCAAGGAGGACGCGCAACCGGGCGAGCACGGACGACAACGGGAAGCGATCCATGGCGGCAGTAGAGCACAGTGGAAGCGGAGCGCAAGGTCCCCGCGGGAAATCCACCCGCCTTTGGCGGGGATACGTGTCGCATCCTGAAGGGCGGCACGAGGCGTCCGACACGGGTCCGGTGGCGACCGCCGTGCGCCTGACCTGCGACGGTGTCGGTTCCGCGGTAACCTGACCCCATGCGCACCGTCCGCACCGCCTGCACCTACGACTGCCCCGACGGGTGCGGCCTGCTCGTCGACGTCGACGAGGACCAGGTCGAAGTGCGCGGCGATCCCGAACACCCGATCACCCGCGGGTTCGTGTGCCGGCGCATCCGCCGGCATGCCGCGCGGCTCCGCGATGCGGATCGCCTGACGACGCCGCTCGTCCGCCACGGAGAAGGCTTCCGTCCGGTTTTCTGGGACGAGGCGCTGGACCTCGCCGCGGCCCGGCTGGGCGAGGCGCTGCGTGCGGATCCCGCCTCCGTCGTGTACGTGCAGGGCGGCGGATCGCTGGGCCTGCGCAAACTTCTGTGTGCTCACTTCTGGCGCTCGCTGGGGCGGATCACGACGCTGCGCGGCGGTGTCTGCGGCGAGGCCGGCGAGGAGGCGCAGCACCTCGACTTCGGCGACTGCGCCGGTCACGACCCCACCGATCTCGCCAACAGCGGCGCCATCGTACTCTGGGGCAAGAATTCCGAGGAGACCGGACCGCACCTCATTCCGTTCGTCCGCGAGGCCCGGGCCCGCGGCGTTCCGGTCGCGCTCGTGGAGATTCGTCCGACGCCCACGGAGAAGCTCGCCGACCGCGTGGTGCGCGTGGCGCCCTCGGGCGACGGGTTTCTCGCGCTCGCCGTGCTGCGCCTGCTGCGCGACCGCGATGCGCTCGACGCCGCAGCATGCGCACGCACGGAGAACTTCCCCGCATTCGACACCCTGCTCTCCTCGACGACCGCCGCCGATTTCGCGACCCGCGCGGGCACCGTCTTCGACGACGTGGAATTCCTTGCGGACCTGTATTCGAGCCACCGGCCCGCGGCGACGCACCTGGGATGGGGTCTGCAGCGACGCGCGTCGGGCGCCGCGAACGTGCGATGCATCGGCGCGCTGGCGCTGCTCAGCGGCAACGTCGGCGTCGCAGGAGGAGGCGCGACGTTCACCTCGTGGCGCCGGCGCGGACTCGACACGTCGATGCTCGCGCCCGCGACGGGGCGCACCGTTTCGGCGCCGGATTTCGCCAGGGATCTCGCGGGGTTGCGGGACCCCGAGCCGCGCTTCGTGTTCGTCTGCGCGGCCAATCCGGTTTCGCAGTTCGCCGACTCGCACGCGGTCGCACGGGCGCTGCGGGGCGCCAGATTCGTGGTGACGGCGGACGCCTTTCTGACGGACACGGCGCAGTGCGCGGATCTCGTGCTGCCCGTAACGCTCATGCTGGAGGAGGAAGACGTCGTCGGGTCGTACCAGCACCACCACGTCGCGCGGGCGCGTCGTGCCGTCGATCCGCCGCCGGGTGCGCGGGCGGACGAATGGATCACGCGCGAGCTGCGTCGCCGGCTCGGCCTGCCGCCCGATCCGCTGATCGAGAATCCCGACGCCGCGCTCGAACGGCTGGCGGCTCCCTGGCTGCTCGGCGACGCGCCGCGGCGAAACCCCCGGCAGGAATCCGTTCCGTTCGCACGCACTTTCCCGACGCCGTCAGGGCTCGCGCGCCTGCCCGAACGTCTGCCCGAGCCCGTGCCCGATTCCGACGACTGGCCGCTCGTGCTCGGGAGCTTCTCGAATCGCGCCTGGCAGACTTCGCAGCGCCCGGCGCGCGAACAGACCGGTCCGCCGGAGTGCTTCGTCCATCCCGACGCTCCGGGCGCGGCGGGACTTCGCGACGGCGCGATCGCGCGCCTGTGCAGTCCTGTCGGCGAGATCGACGTACACGTGCGGCTGGACGCGCGCATGCCCGCACGCCTGTGCGTCGTGCATCGCGGAGGGTCCGTCCGCCTGGGCCGCGGCGCCAACGCCCTGGTCGCCGCCCGGGCGACCGACCTCGGCGAGGGCACGGCCTTCTACGATCAGCGCGTTCGACTGCGACCCAGGTAGAAGCACCTGGCGCGGCTGCGGACGGGGTTTTCGTGCTCCGGTTCACACCGGGGATGGACTAGGCTCCGCGCGCCGGATGCCCCCCGGGGCATCCGCGCCGGAGGCCCGATGACGCAGCAGGCGGCCGCGGGGCGCGTTCGGGCGCGCTGGCGCGACAGCCTCTACACTCGCGCGCTGCTCGTCATGGCGGCGGGCAGCGTGGTGCTGCTGGCGGGCGCCTTCTACCACTCGCAGCTCGTGCTGCGGCTGTTCCAGTCGCGTCTGGGCGCGGAACGCACGGCGCTGGCGCATGCCGTGGGCGGGGCGCTGGAGAACCGCCTCGGCGACGACCTGGAGCACCTGTCGTCCTGGGCGAACCGCGCCATGCAGGACGGAGCCGGTCCCGCCGCCGCCGGTCGCCCGCCGGGAATCCTCTTCGACACGGGCGTGGTGCTCCTGGACGCCTCGGGAGCCGTCGCGAGGGCGCCGGCGACGCTGGATGTCCCGACCGCGGAGCTGGGCGAAGTGCTCGCGCGGGCGCGTTCGCGGCGTCAGGCGGTGGCGGCGGGCTTCGGACGCCAAAGCCGGGGTCCCGCGCTCGCGCTCGTCGCTCCCGCGTTCCAGGAGGAGGGACGGTTGCTGGGCTATGCCGTCGCCCTTCCCTCGGCCGCGACCGTGGAGCAGCTCCTGCCGCGCTATCCGAGCACGGGCGCCGTCCTCTCCCCGGGCAGCATCCAGCTCGTCGACGCGCGCGGACGCGTGCTCGCCTCCACGGGGGACGAGCCGGGCCCCATCACCGACCACGACTCGGTGCTGGCCCGCGCCGTGCGCGACCACCGGCCGCTGTTCGGCCACTGCCACCGCTGCCACGAGGAGCCGGGCCACGCCCGCGTGCGCACGCGCGAGGTGCTCGCGTTCGCGCCCATGCAGTCGCTGGAACTGGGCGTCGCCGTGCGCCAGCTCGAGACCGAGGCGCTGGGCGACGTGACCACGCTGCAGCGCATCCTCATGGGCGGCGCGCTGGTGCTCGTGGGGCTGTTCCTCGCGGCCGGCGGCCTCTCCGTCGCGAGCGCCGTGCGTCCGGTGGGGCGCCTCATGCGGGCCGTGCGCGCGCTGGAAAAACCGGGATCGGCCGCGCCCCTTCCCTCGTTCGGCCGCAGCGAGGTGGGCGAGCTGGCGGCGGCGCTGGAGGACTGGCGCGGCCGGCTCGACGGCGCGCTGGCCGCGGCGGAGCGCAGCCGCGCCGCCCTGGGCGAGGAGGTCGAGAGCTCCACGCGCCTGCTGCAGGCGCTCTTCTCCGTCACCGCCGCCTCGCTCGACGCCGCGCACGTCGAGACCATCGCGGTGCACGGGCTGGACCGGCTCCTGGACGTGCTCGGGTTCGATTCCGGTGCGCTTCGCATCGTCTGGCACGAGCGCAGCTTCGACGCCGCCCGGAGCGCCGACGGCGACGTGCCCTCGGACGCCTGGGTCCGCGCGGCGTCGCTCCTTGCGGACGGAACGCGGACCGTCGAAGGCTGCCGCTCGCTCACCGCGGAACCGGGATCCCTGGGCATCTCGGGAAAGTGCGGACCGGTGTTCCTGGCCGACCTGGAGATGAAGGGCGGACCGCGCGTCACCGCGATCCTGTGCGGGGCGGGACGCACGCCGGTCGAGGATCGGCGCCTCCAGGCATTGCTGCACCACATCCGCGTGAGCGCGGCCAACGTGCTGCTCAAGGAGGAGGAGCAGCAGCGCGAGCGGCTGCGGCGCGAGTACCTGCGCAGCGTGCTCGCGGCCCAGGAGGACGAGCGCCTGCGCATCGCCCGCGAGCTGCACGACACGGTGGCCCAGGACCTGGCGGCGCTGCGCCTGCACCTGGAGCGCCTGAGCGCGCCCGGACGCGCCGTTCCCGACGAACTCCGGGCCTTGGAAGCCCGCGCGCACGAGATGCTGGACACCGTGCGGCGCATCACGCTGGACCTGCGCCCCGCAGTGCTGGACGCCATGGGGTTCCTGCCCGCCCTGCAGTGGCAGTTCGAGCGCGTGCAGCGCGAGAACCGGCTGCGCGGCCGGTTCACCGTGGAAGGCGAGCCCATCGAGCCGGACAAGGACCGCTCGGTGCGCCTCTTCCGCATCTTCCAGGAATGTCTTCAGAACGTAGCCCAGCACGCCCGCGCCGAGCACGTCTTCGTGACGGTGACCTTCTCCCCCGAGGGCATCGCCGTCGCCACGGAGGACGACGGGGTCGGTTTCGACCCGTCGCGGCTCGACAGGGGTCCCGACGCCCACGGGCGCGGGCTCGGCTTGCTCGGAATGCAGGAGCGAGCGAAGATTCTGGGTGGCACGATGGTGCTCGAAACCGGCCCCGGAGAGGGAACCACGGTGCGCGTGGAAGTCCCGCTCCGGCCGGTCGTCCCGGTCGACGGAGGTGCGTCATGAACACGGCCCGGTTGGTGCTTGCGGACGATCACGTCGTGCTGCGCGTGGGGTTGCGCTCCTTCCTGGAGGATCAGACGGAGCCGACCATCAAGGTGGTGGGGGAGGCGTCCTCCGGGGAGGAGGCTCTGGCCCTGGTCGAGGCGCAGAGCCCCGACCTGCTGCTGCTGGACCTGTCCATGGCGGGCATGGGCGGGCTGGAGACGGCCATCGAGCTGCGCCGCCGCGGCCTGCCGGTGCGCATTCTCGTGCTCACCCAGTACAGCGAGTCGATCCTGCTGCGCCGTCTCATGGAGGCGGGCGTCAACGGCTACATCCTCAAGAGCGCCCGGGGCGAGGAGTTGCTCGCCGCCGTGCGCGCGGTGCTCGCGGGCGGCACCTACATCGACCCCAGTCTCGCCGGCTCGCTCATGTCGACCGCGCTTTCGGGCGACGAGCGGCCCCCGGGCTCCGAGGAGGACGCCTGGGCGCGCCTGACCCCGCGCGAGAAGCAGGTGCTCAAGCTCGTGGCGGAGGGCTACACCAACAAGCAGGTCGCCGAAGCACTCGGGCTCGCCGTCAAGACGGTCATGGCCCATCGCTTCAACCTCACCGAGAAGCTGGGCATCCACAACCGGTCGAAGCTCATCCAGTTCGCCATCCGGGTGGGGCTGGTCCAGATCGGCCAGGCGCCGCGCAGCGGACAGCCCACGCCGGCCTGAGCGCGTCATCTCGCACCGGGGGCGCGGGCCGGACGAGGCGTGCAGGAACGGGAATGGGTGCAGCTCGTGCCGGCTCCGATCTGCCGGACGCCCGCGCGGCCCTCACCCCCGACCCTTCTCCACACGGGCCAGGGTGTCCTTGCTCGTCTCATCGCACAGCGGCCCGGTGGATAGGGGAGGGCTGCCGCGCCCGCATCCGGCGTCGGATCCCGGAATTCGCAGGCTTTTCTCCCCCTCTCCACCGGGCCGCAACCACGGTGGAAAGAGCCTCTGCCTTCCTGGCCCGTGTGGAGAGGGGCCGGGGGGTGAGGGCCGCGGCCGGTCGCCACCGGTCGGACGCGGCGCAACATGCACCCCGGCTCACCCCTGCGTCGGCACCGGCCGCGCGGTTCCCCACAGCGCGAGAAACCCGCGCAGCAGCTCGTGGTCGGCGCCGTCGGTCTCGTGGTCGAATTGCACCGCGGCGCCTTGGACGCGTCCCTGCGCGTCCCGGTCCACGCGCACGATGCGCCCCGACAGCGAGCACACCCGCTGGCCCCCGATGTACGGCAGCCCGAGCACCACCCGGATGCGCGACGACTCGCGCACCTGCGAACTCGTGCGCAGGTAGAGGCCCCCCTCCGACAGGTCGCCCAGCGCCTCCTGCGACACGATCCCCTCGATCTGGCAGTGCGCGGAGAGCCCGACGGCCAGCCGCGGGTCGCGCGCCGCGAGTGCGCGTTCGGTCCTCACCGCAGCGTCGCTTCCCGCTTCAGCCGGCGCATCCGATCCCGTCCGCCGAGCGTCCGACATCCGCCCTCCTGCCGCCTTCATCCTTCAACCTTCGTCTTCAGTCTTCATCTTCAGTCTTCATCTTCAGTCTTCATCCTTCAGTCTTCATCCTTCAGTCTTCATCCTTCATCCCGTCCGTCTACTCGACCGAGTGGACGGCGTGCCGCATCACGAGCACGCGCGACTGGCCGCCGCGCGACTCCAGCGGCAGCAGGTAGAGCCCCGAGGCCAGTTCTTCCACGAGACTGCCCTCCACCTGGCGTCCGTCCGTCAGCGTCACGCGCACGCGCCGGCCCGGCCCCGGGGGCGCCGGCTGGCCCGCCGGCGTCGTGAAAAACAGCGCCTTCGCCTTCGCCGCCGGAATCTCCGCCGGCACCGCCCCCGGCGACGCCACGAGCTTGAAGCCCCCTGCGGTCAGGTCCAGATCCTTGATCGTCCCCCGCTTCACGCTGCCGTCCATCAGGTGGATCGTGACCCGGTGCTCCCCCGCGATGACCCGGGGACCGGCGGGAAGCGGCGGCGCCTTGGGCGCGGCCTTCGCGGCCGCGGCGGGTGCCGGGGCCGCGGACGCCGCCGCGGAAGCAGGGGCCGGAGGCGACGCGGGCGCTTCGGGCACGGGAACGGGCACAGCCGCAGACGCGGGCGCCGCGGGTGCCGTCCACGCTCCCCAGGACGACGATGCCGCGGCCCACCCGCCTGCGCCAGCCGGGGCTGCGACGGCCGGCGCAGGGACGGGCGCCGGCAGGGGCGCCGGAGTCGACGGCACTGCGACCGGGGCGGCGGCGGGCATCGCCGGCACACCCATCGCCGACGCAGCGAACGCCGCGGGTGCCGGCGGAGGAATTCGCGCCGCGCTCTCCGCGGCCGGTGCAGGCCCGGTCCACGCCGGCGACCACTCCTTGGGCGCGGCGCCGTCCGCCCACGGAGTGCCGGCGGCCGGCGGGACGAAATCGCTCGCGGGCGCGAGCCGGGGCGCCGCCCCGTCGTCGGGCGGAAGCTCGAGGCCGTCCTTCGCCCGTTCCACGTCCCACCCCGGCGACGCCCGGTTTCCAGCGCGCTCCGGCACCTCGAAGAGCGAGTCGCCCGGTACCGCGGCCCCCGCGGACCACGGCCCTTCCGGCGGCGGATTCCACGCGGGTGCGGCCGCAGGCTCGGGCGGCGGCACGGTCGCAACCGGGCCAGCCGCCTGCGCCACGGCCGGCGCGACGCCGATGGACGGCCCTTCGACCCAGGGCACGCCAGCCGCCGGCTGGGGCGCGGGCGCCCACGCGGGAGCGGCGGGCGGGGCCGGAGCGGGAAACGGACTCTCCTCGTCGGGGCCCGGCACTCTCGGAGCCGCCGCAGCGGGCGCCCCGGGCTCTTCCGAAAGCCGAACGCCGAAAGTCGAACGCTGGCCTTCCGGCGCCGCGCTCTGGAACGGCCATGCATCCCCGGGCGGAGAGGCAACGGCGGCGGGGGGCGCCGCGTCCGGCCACGGGGCCTCGGCGCGCGCGGGCAGGGGCGGCGGCGCGGCCGGAGGAACACCGGGCGCGCCGGTCGATCGCGGTGACCAGGCCGGCGGCGCCGCAGGAATCGCGACCGGCTCGGCGGAGAGCTGCGGCGGCAGAGGCGTCTCCGGCCGTTTCCACACGGCGGGCCCGGGCGCGACCGGCTCGACGGGCGGCAGACGAAGACCGGCGCGCAGGAGCGTGCCGCCGGGAGCCTCCGCCTCCGCGTCCGGCATTGCGACCGGCGTTTCCGCGGGGTGCGGATCGTCCGCCGCGCGAGGAGGCGTTCCCGGACGGGTCCCCGGCATCGTCGGACGCCCGAGGCCGGCGCCCTTGAGCGCCGACGCCCCGAGCACCAGCGTCCCGCCGCCGCGCGAGGGCCCGAACGCGTTCGCGAACCGGGAGGCGAAGTCCGGCACGGGGCCCGACGGGATCTCGACGGGCGGACGAGGCGCAGCGGGCGCGCCGGTCGCCAGGTTCGCCAGTTCCGGGTCGATGGCTTCTTCGTCGCCGGCCGGCGCAGCCGTTGCGTCCTGCGTGGCCCGTGCGGGTGCCGCCGGAGGAAGCGCCGCGGCGTGCGCGGCGACCGGCGCGGGCGTCGGGGGCGGCGTCAGCGGCAGCATCGGCGAGGTGCGGTCGGAGGAGCGCGGCGGCAGGGGCGGCTGGGAGTCGAGCGCCGCGGCATCCGGCTCGGACGGCAGGGTCGGCCCAGGCGCGGCCGGGGGCGGGGGCTCGGCGGCCGGGATGGCCTGTGCCGCGGGCGCGGGTGGCTCGCCGAGCGCCTCCCGCGCGAGCAGGACGGCTTCGCTGGGAGCCGGGCCCAGCGTGATCGGCGCTCCCGGCTCGGCCGGCGCCGAACCGGCGTGCGCCAGGGAGGGCAGGGGCTCGGCCAGGGCGAGTGCCTCTGCCGGAAGTGCCTGCTCCGAAACGGCGGTCAGGTCTGCGCCGCCCGCCTCCTCCGCGGCCGGCGCCGCTCGGGCGGCCGTTGGCGCAGCAGGCGCGGATTTCCGCTTTTCCGCGGGCGCCGGCGGAGGCCGAAGCGGGGCGCGGATCGGGACGGCGGGCCGCGGCGGAGGCTCCGGCTCCCGGCGCGCCTGGGCCGGCAGCTCGGGCGGCGGCTCGCCGTTGCCGTTGAGCCAAGACAGGAGCCGCGTGTGGCGCAGCTCTTCCGGCGGCGGCAGCGGCCGGGCCTCGCGCCGACGCTCCAGTTCCCGCAGCTCCCGCAGCCGCTCGTAGTACGCGCCCATCGCCATCCGCCCTCGCCGCGCGGCCTTTTGTCCGCCGGCCGGAGCCTGTCCGTCGCGCGACAGCCTACCACGCGGGGGAAGGATGAAGGATGAAGGCGGAAGGATGAAAGACCCGACACCCCGGTAGGCGGTCCACCGCCGACTCGAGGGGTGTCCGACACCCCGGAAATCGATCCGGGACCGACTTGAGGGGTGTCCGACACCCCCGAAATCGGTCCGTCATCGACTTGGGGGGTGTCCGACACCCCCGGAATCGGTCCGCCAGCGACTCGAGGGGTGTCCGACACCCCGGAAATCGGTCCGCCAGCAACTTGAGGGGTGTCCGAGACCCGGAATCGCTCCGCCGGCGACGCGCAAGGCACGCAAAACGCCCGAAAGCCGAACGTCGAAAGCCTGTCCTGAGCTCGCCGAAGGGCCGAAAGCCGGCTCGTTGACACCCCGGGTCCCCGGCCGTAGCGTCCGGCCCACGGATTTCGCGCGGGGGTCCGTCTGCCCCGCCCAAGGCATGGCCCATGTGCACGCGCACGTGCCGCGCGGCGGCGGCCGTTGCCGCCGCCGCCCTCGGCTGCGGACGCCAGCTCGCCCTGCCCGTCTCCCCCGCCGACGCGCCGCTCGCGGTGCGCATCGCCGACCTTCGCCCCCAGCCCGCGCGCGTGGACGACACGGTCGCCTTCGCCGTCGAGGGCAGCTCGCCGCTCGCCGTCTGCACCGCGTCGGTCGGCGGCCTCGCGGCGTCCTGTGCCGCGCCCGACGCGGCGCGCTGCACCTGTTCCTTCCAGGTCGCGGGCTCGGTCCCCGAAGGGCCGGTCATCGTCTCCGCCTCGGCCGTCGACGACCGGGGCCGCACCGCCGGCGCCTCCGCCACGCTGCACGTCGACAAGACCCCGCCTGTCGTCGACGTGTCCCGGGTGCAGCTCGTCCGCCACGTGCTGGGGCTGGCGGACGCGTTCGCCGCCTCCGTCGGGGCCGTGCAGGATGCCGGCTTCGACTACCCGGGCCGGGCCGTCGCGGCCGTGAGGGTTTGGGACGCGCCGGCCGGCGGCGATCTGCTCGCGACCCTGCGGCCTGCAGACGACGGCTCCCTGTCCGAAGGCCCGCTCGACAACACCGAGATCGTCGGCCCGGCCTCGGTCTGGGTCTCCGCCCTGGACATGCCCGGCAACGAGAGCGCCCGCACAGAGGTCGTGCGCGGCGCCGACCGCGAGGGGCCTGCCGGCGGCGGCAGTCTTGTCGTCGTCCAGCGGCGGCCGGCCGGGTCCGTCGACGCCGTCTCCGGCCGCGCGGGGGCGTTCGTCGACTCCGTCAGCGCGCTCGTGTCGGTCACCGTATGGGACTCGGCCGAGGGCGGCACCGACCTGGGCACGGCCGTTCCGGACGCGACCGGCGCGTTCCCGGCCCTCCCCGTCGGCGACGGCGCGCACGCTCCCGCCCGGCTATGGGTGTCCGCCGCCGACAAGGTCGGCAACGTCGGCGCCCGCGTCGAGGCCCTCGTCGGACGCGACCTGGACGGCCCCGGAATCGACGTGGCGAGAGTGGCGATCGTCCGCCGGCCCGCGGGCCTGGCCGACGGCGTCGCGCCCGACGGCAGGCCGTTCTCCGGCGTGGCCGCCGCGGTGCGCGTCTTCGCGATGGACGCCGACGGCGGCATCCTGGGCGAGGCCGGCGTCGGCGGCGACGGCGCCTTCGCGGAAATCGCGGTCGGCGACGGGACCCGGGCACCCGCACGAGTGTGGCTGCGGGCCGTCGACAAGTGCGGGCTGTCGGGCGCGCCGTTCGAGATCGTGGTCGGACGCGACCCCGAAGGCCCGGCCACCGACGCCGCCCGCGTCGCCGTGGCGCGCCGGCCCGGCGGCATCGACGGCATCGCCGCCGCCGACGGGGCCTTCGCCGACGCCGTCGGGGTCGCCGTCTCCGCCTCCGTCTGGGACGCGCCGGCCGGCGGCACCCGCGTGACGTACAGCGACGTGAGCCCCGCGGGCGGATTCGCCGAGGTCGCCGTCGGCACCGCGTCGGCGTCGTGGGGAAGGCTCTGGGTCGAGCCCGTCGACAAGGCCGGCAACGCCGGACCGAGGGTCGAAGCCGGCGGGGCCGACACCGCGGGCCCCGTCGCCGACCTGTCGCGCATCGCCTTCGTGCGCCGCGATCTTTCCGAGCCCGATGCCGTCGCCGGAAGCGCGGGTGCCTGGAGTGATTCCGCGGGATCGGTCGCATCCGTCGCGCTGCACGACGCCTCCGGAGCCGTGCTCGCCACCGCGCCCGTCGCCGCCGACGGGAGCTTTGCCCCGGTCCCCGTCGGCACGGCGGCGTCGGCTCCGGGACGCGTCTGGGTCGAGGCCACGGATCGCAGCGGAAACCGGTCGGCCCGGGTCGAGGTCGTCGCGGGTCGCCAGGCGGACGACCCGGCCGCGAGCGGGGAGGCGCTCGTCATCGTCCGCAATCCCGTGGGCACGCCCGACGCACTGCGCGGCGAGCCGGGCGCGTTCTCCGGCGCCTGCCACCTGTCCGTCTCGGTGTGGGATGCCGCCTCGGGAGGCACGCTCCTGGGCACCGCGGAGGCCGAGGCCTCGGGCGCCTTCGCGCAGGTTTCCGTCGGCACCGGCTCGCGCTCGTACCGGCGCGTCTGGGCCGAGGCGGCCGACAAGTGCGGCGGGACGAGCGCGCGCGTCGAGGCGCTCGCGGGCGCCGACACCGAGGGTCCGCGCGGCGACGGCACGAGGCTCGTCCTTTTGCGCCGCGGGTTCGACGCGCCCGACGCGTTGCAGGCGCTGCCCGGCGCCTTCCGCGACGAGGTCGGCGCGCTCGTGTCCGCGACGCTCCTCGACGCGGCCGGCAACGTGCTGGGCACCGCGACGCCCGCCGCCGACGGGAGCATCGACGCGGTCGCCGTGGGCACGTCCGCGTCGGCGCCCGCGCGCGTCTGGGCCTCGGCGACCGACAAGGCCGGCAACCTCAGCGACCGGGTCGAGGCGCTCGTCGGACGTCAGACGGCCGCTCCCAGCGCCGACGGCGCGGCGCTCGTCGTCGACCGGCGTCCTCTGGGCGAGCCCGACTCGCTGCACGGGGCCGCGGGGGCTTTCGCCGGCGCGTGCCGGATGCGCGTGTCCGTCTACGACGCGCGCGTGGGCGGCGCCGCGGCGGGTGCGGCGGAGGTGGCACCGGACGGAAGCTTCCCCGCGGTGGCGGTCGGCACGACGGGCGCGGCGCCGGCGCGCCTGTGGGTCGAGGCGACGGACAAGTGCGGCGGGGCCAGCGGCCGGGTCGAGGCGCTGACGGGACGGCAGCTCGGCGATCCGGGCTCGGATCGGACGCAGTTGAGCATCGTGCGGCACGGGTTCGACCGGCCCGACGAACTCGTGGGATTCGCGGGCGCGTTCGCCAGCGCGTGCCGCATGACCGTGACCGTGTGGGACGCCGAGACGGACGGCGCCGCACTGGGCAGTGCGGCCGCCGACGTGCGCGGAGGGTTCCCGGCGATCCCGGCGGGCACGCCAGAGGCGTCGCACGGGCGTCTGTGGGCGGAGGCGACCGACAAGTGCGGCGGCGCCAGCGGACGCGTCGAGGCGCAGAGCGGCCGCCAGCTCGGCGCGCCCGCGGTGGACATCACGCAGGTCGAGCTGCTCCGGCGCGGTTTCGACGAGCCCGACGGCGTCGAGGGGCTGGCGGGGGCGGTCGGCTCGGCGTGCCGCGCGACGGTCCTCGTGTACGACGCCGCGTCGGCGGGCACGCTCGTGGGCTCGACGCCGGCAGGCGCCGACGGCGCTTTCCCGGAAGTCCAGGTCGGCACCGCGTCGGCGTCGCTGGCGAGGCTCTGGGTGCAGGCCGTCGACAAGTGCGGCTTCTCGTCCGCGCGGCTCGCGGTGCGCGTCGGAGCGCAGACGTCGACGCCTTCGGGCGACGGGACGAAGATCGTCCTGCGCCGCCGGGGTCTGGGCGCCGTCGACGGGGTCTACGGGGCCATCGGCGCGTTCCAGGACGCGTGCGCGCTGGAGATCGCCGTGTGGGACGCGGCGACCGAGGGCGGCCTGGTCGCGCGCACGCGCGCCGCCTTCGACGGCTCGTTCCCGGAGCTTCCCGTCGGCTCCGAGCGCGCCTCGCTCGCGCAGGTGTGGGCCGAGGGCACGGACAAGTGCGGCTTCGTCACGGGGCGCACGCCGGCCCTGATGGGCGCCGACACGACGCCTCCCGCGGTGAACGGCACGCAGCTCGTCCTGGAGCGCAACGACTTCACGCGCCCCGACCGACTGCTGTTCGGCGGCGCGGTCACCGACGCCAACGCCTTGGTGCGCGTGCAGGTGACCGACGCCGACGGCAGCGTGCTCGGGATCGTCGACGCGGCGACCGACGGCTCGTTCGCGCCGCTCGACCTCGGCACCGCCGGGTCGTCCCACGGCCAGGTCTTCGTGCAGGCCACCGACAAGCCGGGCAACACGAGCAGCCCCGTCGAGGCGCTGCGAGGCCGCCAGGTCGCCGCGCCGGCGCCCGACGGCTCGCACATCGTCATCGACCGCACCGAGGCCTCGCGCCCGGACACGGTACACGGCGAGCCGGGCGCCTTCCGGGACGCGTGCGCCATCCGCGTGTCCGTCTTCGACGCGCCCGTCCAGGGCACGAAGCTCGCCGAGTCCGTTTCGACCGCCGGCGACGGCAGCTTCCCCGCGGTGGACATCGCCACGGCGACGACGTCGTTCCCGGAGGTGTATGCCCAGGCCGTCGACAAGTGCGGGTTCGCCGCGCCGCGCACCAAGGCGCTCGTCGGCGTCGACCGGGACCCGCCCGCCGGCGACAGGTTGCTCGTCGAGTACGTCCACCGCGGCTGGGACGCGCCCGACAGCATCCGGCTGGATCCCGACGCGTTCACCGATGCCAACCCCATCGCGACGATCACGGTGTGGGATCCGAAGAGCGCCACCGCGATCACCGAGCATCTGGGCAGCTCGGGGTTGTCTTCGGCCGTCGACATCCCTGTCGGCACGGCGTCGCAGGCCCCCCTGGAGCTGCGCGTCTTCGCGACCGACAAGTCCGGCAACCGATCGGGACATGTCGGGCCTGCGACGGGCCTGCCCGGGACCTTTCTCGTCATCCTCTCCTCGAAGCTCGCGATTCACCGGCGACCGGTCGGCACTCCCGATGGCATCGAGGGGGGCGAGGAGGCGATCGCGTCCGTCTGCGCATCGCGGGTCACGGCGGGCGACAGCGAGGGACAGCTCGCGTCGGCCTCGGTGGACCTCGATCCGGGCGGCGGCGCGTTCCCGGAGATCCTCGTCGGCACCGCGAGCGCCGCTCCCGCCCGCTTCAGGGTCGGCGTGGTCGACAAGTGCGGCGCCATCGGTGCGTTCGCGACGCATCCCTCTTCCTTGCCGGTTCCCTCGGCGGATTCCTCCAGGCTGACGTTCGTCGCCCGAGCCTCGCCGCAGAGCGACCTCGTGGCCGCCGCGGCCGGCGTGGTCGCGACGCAGATCTGCATGGGCGCGTCGGCGACCATCGCGGACGCGGCGGGAACTGCCACGCTCGCGGCCGTCGACACGGCGGCCGACGGCTCGTTCGCGGAGCAGGACCTCGGCGATACACATCTGGGCGGCGCCCGCGTGACGTTCACCGACAAGTGCGGCCGATCGGCCTCGGCAACCGTCGTGTCGCCGTTCGGGGCGGGGACGGACGGCGATCTCGTCGTGTCCACAGGCAGCATCGTCGACCTCCAGGCACGCATCAGGGACGGTGCCACGTGCGCCGACGGAGTCGCAGCGGACGTTGACAACATCTACAGCTCCTCAACGGAGCATCGGGTGCGAGCCTCGGGACCGGGCGTGGGGTGCTTCCTGCCCGGAGACCGGGTACTGCTGATCTACCTCCAACACGCCTACGGAACCTCCGCGAACGTCGGCAGGTACGATCTCCTCACCGTGTCCTCGACGAGCGGGTCCGACGTCTACCTTGCGGAGGCCTTCGATGCCGCGAGCTACTCGTACGGGTACGAGGGCACGGTCATCCAGCGGGTGCCGCGGTACGGGAATGTGACCATCGCGGCCGGCGGCACGCTGACCGCGGCGGCGCACAACGGCGGGGGCAGCACGGGCATCGTCGCCTTCCTCGCGGCGAACGTGGCGACCATCGAGGGCGCAGTCGACGTGTCGGCGAGGGGCTTCCGAGGAGGAAGCGCCGGCTCCGGGCTCCAGGACGCAGGCAGAACGGCATACACGGGCTGGGACGCCGAGGGCGGACTCGGCACGACGACGGGAGGCGCCGGCGGCGGCACGGGCACGGGGGGAGCGGGCGGAGGTGCGGGCACACGCGCGGGCGGCGCCGGCGGCTGCGGCGGCGGAGGTGGGGCCGCGCTCGGCAGCGCTCGCGGGGGCGGCGGCGGCGCGGCTCCGCGCGGCAGCGGCCGGAACGACTCCGACACGACGCATCTGACACTCGGCGGCGGCGCCGCGGCCGGCGGCGGAGGCGGAGCGGGTGGAATGACCGACTCCCTCGGTGCGGGCGGCAGGGGTGGGGAAGCCGACGGGACGGGGGGAGCGAGCGGCAACACGCACTCCAACGGCGGGCCCGGCGGCGCGGGCGGGCGCGGCGGCGGTCTCGTCTTCATCCGCGTGTTGGCACTGTCGGGCGCCGGCAGCATCGTCGCGGCCGGCGGCGCGGGCGGGGCCGGAGGAGGAGGCGGCGGGGGCGTCGCGATCGGTTCCGCCTTGGGCGGCGGAGGAGGAGGCGGCGCGGG